>ERZ825137.3424-NODE-3424-length-17023-cov-4.216525_pt1 | contig 17023 bp, 15 predicted proteins | sample MGYA00519873_ERZ825137 | MGnify/ENA primary metagenome ERZ825137 (study PRJEB31778, sample SAMEA3449190) | human gut metagenome | biome: human gut; feature: human-associated habitat; material: faeces | place: United Kingdom | collected 2010/2012 ...
TTCACTAAGTGCTCCGCTCAGCCGAAGGCGAGTTAGCACAGGAGTATTTACGAATTTAACATGTGCAGTGAGTAGAAAACGCAGCACGGCATTTCTATAAGGACAGGCACAGGGGGGGATGCCATAGAGTTTTTGTCTATCTATAGAATGTAAAAAACTTGCATAATGCTTTCTTCCCACATATAATATTTTATAACTATGGTATCGCAAAGGGGGTGTGATGCCGGCAGGAATAATGTGAAGGGCGGTTTGCTATGCTGACATATGCACTGGAAAATCGAGGAACAGATACGTTATATGAATATCTGTACAAGCAGATCAAAACAGATATTTTGTCTAAGAAGCTTGTAGCAGGGGAACGTTTGCCATCGAAGCGTCTGCTTGCAAAAAATCTGAATGTCAGCACGATCACCGTGGAAAATGCATACAGTCAGTTGGTTGCCGAAGGATATATATATTCGATTCCGAAAAGCGGTTATTATGTTACGGACATTTCGGCAGATCTGATGAAGCCGTTGCCGGAGCGACCGGCGAAGCAATTTGAAAAGCCGAAAGAAAAGAAAACATATTTTGCGGATTTTGCCAGTAACTCAACGGTAGAGGATGCGTTTCCATTCAGCATCTGGTCAAAACTTTTAAAAGAAGTGATGGCGGAAAACAGCAAAGAGCTGATGTCCAGATCACCGTCCAAGGGTGTCTATGAGCTGCGAAGCGCGGTAGCAGGCTATCTGTATCAGTTCCGTGGTATGGATGTGAAGCCGGAGCAGGTTATCATAGGAGCCGGAACAGAATATCTCTATGGTCTTATCATTCAGCTGCTTGGCTATGACAAATGTTATGCGGTCGAAGATCCGGGGTATCAGAAGATATCGAGGATCTATCAGGCACAGAATGTATGCTGCAAATTTGTGGCAATGGATGAAAATGGGATCAATATGGAGGCTCTGGAAGAATCTGGTGCAGATGTACTTCATATTTCGCCGGCGCATCATTTCCCGACCGGACTGGTAACACCTGTCAGCAGGAGATATGAATTGTTATCTTGGGCATCCAGAAAGGACAACCGCTATATCATCGAAGATGAATATGACAGTGAATTTCGACTGGTTGGCAAGCCGGTACCTACACTTGAAAGTATCGATGTGGGCGAAAAGGTCATCTATATCAACACATTTTCCAAGAGCCTTTCCTCTACGATCCGTATCAGTTATATGGTTCTTCCGGAGAGTTTGATGCGGCGATATGATGAGATGCTCAGTTTTTATGCTTGTACGGTGTCAAATATCGAGCAATATACACTTGCAAGATTTATCACCGATGGTTGTCTGGAAAAACACATCAACCGCATGCGTAATTATTACAGAGAACAGCGGGATCTGGTGCTTGCATGCATTAAAAAATATATGAATCCGGACAAGATTCGTATTCGCGAAGAGAATTCAGGGCTGCATTTCCTGTTGGAGATTGATACGAATTACAGTGATGAGCGGTTGCGGAATAATGCCGAAGCAAGAGATATTCACATTTCATTTCTCAGCCAGTATTATAGAAATACCGAAAATGCCAGATATCATACACTGGTCATTAATTATTCCGGTATCATGCCGGAGCATATAGAAGAAGCAGTCAGAAGATTGATTGAAAGCATCGAATAAAGAGTGTGCGGATGTTAATATAAGGAACCATATAAGGAGGGATCATATGAAGATATCGTTTGATACAATCGCAGAATCAGCGATCGAGAATTTTAAAGGGGGAGAAGGAACATTCCATGTGCATATGTTTCAGGATATGAATAACAAGATCATGAAGGGCAGACTTGTGCCTGGTTCATCGATCGGAACACATACGCATGAGACAAACAGTGAAATCATTTACGTACTTTCCGGTGTTGGAACGATGGAGTATGAGGACACCAAAGAGAAGCTGTATCCGGGCGACTGCCATTATTGTCCGCAGGGAGCAACCCACAGCCTGTCAAATGAAGGCAGCGAAGACCTCATATTCTTCGCCGTTGTACCGGAACACGAGCACTAGAGTCGTACGCTTCGCATAATCACTAATGCCTGTATATATATCTTTATTCCGCAGAACACTTTCGTTCTATCCTACTCTGTATAACTTCGAACTAACCTCGGCAAAACCTCGCTAAGGTCTCAGTTATCACGTAGCGGTACTAAACTCCTCACCTTACGGTGATTCGTTAAGGACCGACGTTCCGGATAGGTCTGCTGCATAAAATATATATACAGGCATTTATGATTATACGAAGCTGTGTGTGGCTATCCAGTATCAATTTTCAGATGGGGCATACTATTATGAAGCAAGCCTGTCCGAATGTCAGTACTTAGGTAGCGTATTTTGCTACCTTATGTACTGCTACATGAGGATAGAACGAGAGTGTCTTGCGGAATAATAGGTATGCCCCATCTGAAAATGTCACTGTACAGCCACCACCTCACACACTGTGAGGACGTTGCCGTTGATGTGGAAACGCACGTCGAAGCCTGCGAAGGCGACGCCATATCTGCGGTCGGGATCATGCTGGTAGCCGGGACGCGGATCTTCTGCAAGAATGCCGATCAAGGCAGGACGCTTGGCTTCCGGGATCATTGCCAGAAGCTCCGGCGGAAAGATGACATCCAGTTTTTCCGTATGAATGTGTTCGGTAAAACCGCCGGTGGCATCCGGGTGGCAGTCCGTATATGGAATATAAGGTTTGATATCATATACAGGAGTACCGTTTAAAAGATCGACACCGGAGATATGCAGGATCGGACCATAGTCATCGGTATATTCAATTCCTGTCAATTTTACAGAAGACAGACCTATATTATTTGGGCGGAACGGCGATCTGGTCGCGAATACGCCCATTCTTTTATTGCCGCCAAGTTTTGGCGGCTTTACTGTTGCACTCCAGTTCTCCCGTTTGGCTTTATGGAATTCCCACAGGATCCAGATGTGGGAGAAATCCTCCAGCCCCCGGAAGGCTTCCGGTTGCCTGTATTCCGGCAGAAAAACGACCGTTCCGGTCAGTTCATCCACCAGACCGCTCTGTCTGGGAATTCCGAATTTTTCCTGAAAATCTGTATATACATGTCCGATGATATTCATATCGTTCTTTTCTTTATCCTTTCGTAAAACGAAATTGTATCTGCTGTTCATAGTAACATGAATATTTTTTATTTTCCATAGAAACTCATAAAGTGCTTTTCTTCATAATTTTACATTTCTTCCGTTTACACAAAGTTTTTACTTTTCCTTTACTTTGGGATGGTGATGTATTTTACATAGATGCCGTATGATAATCCTGCGATCCGGAAAAGGGCGCGCGATCCGGTTTCGCAATTTACATAATTTTGAATGGATCAGAAAGATGAACGATTCTGAGTCCAGAGAGTCAATTGGAGGAAAATTAAAATGAAAAAAGGAAATAAGATTTTAGCGTTAACATTAAGTGCAGCACTTGTGGCAGGATGCCTTGCAGGATGTGGAAGTAAAGGTGGTTCAGATTCCAAGAGCGGAAGTTTTGATACATCACAGGAGATCTCAGTTGTATCCAGAGAGGAAGGCTCAGGTACAAGAGGAGCATTTGTGGAACTGACCGGTGTAGAAGAAAAGGACGCAGATGGAAATAAAGTTGATAAGACAACTACGAGCGCGATTACAGCAAACAGTACAGAAGTAGTTCTCACAACAGTTGCAGGAGACGATTATTCGATCGGTTATATCTCACTCGGAGCATTAAATGATACAGTAAAGGCAGTTAAGATCGGCGGCGTTGAAGCAACAGCAGATAATATCAACAACGGTACATACACATTATCAAGACCATTCAACATTGTAACAAAGGGGCAGGTAAGTGATGTAGCACAGGATTTTATCAACTATATTATGAGTGAAGACGGACAGAAGATCGTATCAAGTAATGGTTACATTGAGATTGCAAATTCAGGAGCATTTAAGTCTTCAGGTGCAACCGGTAAAATCGTAATTGCCGGATCATCATCTGTAACTCCTGTTATGGAGAAATTAACAGAGGCATATAAGGCAGTGAACAGTGGTGCGGATATCGAGCTTCAGGAATCTGATTCAACAACAGGTATTACAGCAGCGGCAGATGGTACATGTGATATCGGTATGGCATCCAGAGAACTGAAGGATAGCGAGACAGGTGAAGGACTTACAGCTACTGTAATCGCAATGGATGGTATCGCAGTTATTGTAAATAAGAATAACCCTGCAACTGATTTAACTACCGATCAGGTAAAATCAATCTTTACAGGAGAAGCAGCAACCTGGGCAGATGTCAAATAGTAAGGAGTGTCCTCTATGCAAAAGTTTAAAGAAATATTCATGCATATCGTATTCCTGTTAGCGGCATTTGTATCGATAGCAGCGGTTTTATTGATCTGTGTGTTCTTATTTGCAAGTGGTATTCCTGCCATGAAGGAAATCGGTCTGACTGATTTCCTCTTTGGCAAAGTCTGGAGACCGACCAATGATTATTTTGGAATTCTTCCGTTTATTCTTGGCAGTATCTACGTTACGGCCGGGGCAATCGTGATCGGCGTTCCGATCGGACTTCTGACAGCGATATTTTTATCAAAGTTCTGCCCACCAAAAGCATATAAGGTCATTAAACCATTTATCAATCTGATGGCAGGAATCCCATCGGTTGTATACGGATTTTTTGGAATGTGTGTACTTGTTCCGGCAGTCAGACAGATTTTCGGAGTGAACGGAAATACGATGCTTACCGCATCTGTACTGCTTGGCATCATGATACTTCCGACGATCATCAGTGTATCTGAAACTTCGATCAGTGCTGTCCCGGATAAATATTATCAGGGTGCATTAGCACTTGGAGCGACACATGAAAGAAGTGTATTTCTTACCGTAGTACCGGCTGCAAGATCCGGTATCATGGCAGCGATCATCTTGGGCGTTGGTCGTGCGATCGGTGAGACAATGGCTGTTATCATGGTGGCGGGAAATCAGGTCCATATGCCGAAAGGATTGATGAAGGGTGTTAGAACCATGACTGCAAATATCGTAATGGAAATGGGTTATGCCCAGGATCTTCACAGAGAGGCTCTGATCGCAACAGGTGTTGTATTGTTTGTATTCATTCTGATCATTAACCTGCTGTTTTCAATTTTAAAAAGAAAGACGGTGAACTAAATGGGAAAAAGAAATTTACTTGCGGAATATAAAAGACGTCCCGGCTCACTGATCCTTCGGATACTTGTTTATCTGGCAGCAGCTTTGACGTTGGTTTGTATTGCATTTATTTTGATCTATATTCTTGCAAAAGGAATTCCGAATCTGACACCGGATCTGTTCAAGCTGGAATATACATCGGATAATTGCTCGATGCTTCCGGCATTGGTTAATACGTTGTTTATGACATTACTGTCACTGCTGATTGCAGGACCGATCGGTATCTTCGCAGCTATTTATCTGGTGGAGTATGCAAAATCAGGAAATAAGCTGGTTGGAATTGTACGTATCACTGCAGAGACACTGACAGGTATTCCATCTATTGTATATGGTTTGTTCGGAATGATCTTATTTATGACAAAGCTTGGATGGGGATTGTCCCTGTTGTCCGGTGCGTTTACACTGGCGATCATGGTGCTTCCGGTTATCATGAGAACAACAGAAGAAGCCTTGCTGGCTGTTCCAAAGTCATACAGAGAAGGAAGCTTTGGACTTGGTGCAGGAAAACTTCGTACAGTATTTAAGGTTGTTTTACCGAGTGCTGTTCCGGGTATTTTATCCGGTGTTATCCTTGCAACCGGGCGAATTGTCGGAGAGACAGCAGCGTTGATCTATACGGCAGGCAGTGTGCCGAGAATAGCGAAGAATTTATTTTCTTCCACACGAACCTTGTCCGTACATATGTATCTTCTTTCCAAAGAGGGACTTCATACGGATCAGGCATATGCAACAGCTGTTGTTCTTCTTGTATTCGTAGTATTGATTAATTTCGCATCCGATGCAATTGCAAAGAAAATGTCGGCGAAAACAGAAAAAGACAGATAACAGATAGATATAAACGGAGATAAATCGATGAGCAATATAAAATTTGATGTAAAAAATCTGAATCTTCACTATGGTAAATTCCATGCGTTGAAAGATGTAAATATGGAAATACCGGAAAAACAGATTACAGCATTTATCGGACCTTCCGGATGCGGTAAATCAACATTCTTAAAATGTTTAAACCGTATGAATGATCTGGTGGAAGGTTGTAATATCACGGGTGATGTGAAGTTAGATGGTGAAGATATATTTGACGGAATGGATGTAAATTTGCTAAGAAAACGGGTTGGAATGGTGTTCCAGAATCCGAATCCTTTCCCAATGAGTGTATATGACAATATAGCATATGGTCCAAGGACACATGGTATTCATAGTAAAGAAAAACTGGATGAGATCGTAGAACGGTCTCTCAAGCAGGCTGCAATATGGGATGAATTAAAAGACAGACTGAAGAAATCGGCACTGGGTCTTTCCGGCGGACAGCAGCAGAGACTTTGTATCGCCAGAGCACTTGCGGTTGAACCGGAGGTCTTACTGATGGATGAACCGACATCAGCGCTTGATCCGATTTCTACGTCAAAGATCGAAGATCTTGCTATGGAGCTGAAGCATGATTATACGATTATCATGGTTACACATAATATGCAACAGGCAACTCGTATTGCAGACAAGACAGCATTCTTCTTACTGGGTCAGGTGATCGAATTTGATGATACCGAGAAGATGTTCTCGAAACCACAGGATAAGAGAACTGAGGATTATATCACAGGAAGATTTGGTTAAAAGGAGTAAAGATAATGAGGACAAATTATGACAGACAGTTGAAAAAACTCAATGATGAAATGGTTGAGATGGGATCCATGATCGAGGGTGTGATCGAAAAGGCGATCAAAGCACTTGTAAATCAGGATGTTGATCTGGCACAGGAGGTTATCCGCAGGGATAATCAGATCGATCAGCAGGAAAAGGATATCGAGAGTCTGTGCTTTAAACTTCTTTTAATGGAGCAGCCGGTTGCAACAGATCTTCGTCAGGTTTCATCTGCGCTCAAAATGGTAACGGATATGGAACGTATCGGTGATCATGCAGCAGATATTTCCGAACTGACGATCCAGATGGCAGGCAAACCTTATGTAAAAGAATTGGAACATATTAAGGCAATGGCAAAAGAAAGTATGGTCATGTTGGTTGACAGTATAGAAGCATATGTGAATCTTGATCTTACAAAAGCAAGAAAAGTTATTGCTCAGGATGATGTGGTAGATGATCTGTTTATAAAAGTGAAGAGTGAATTGATCAATCTGATCCACAGGAATGCAGATGCAGGGGAACAGGAAACCGATCTTTTGATGGTTGCAAAATATCTGGAGCGGATTGGCGATCATGCAACGAATATTTCAGAATGGGTCATATATTATATAACAGGAGAACACATATCCGGAAATTAAGAGTCTTATGAGATACAGGATCAGGAGGTGATTGTCATGAGATGTATATGGAATATGACAGCAGATGCCGGTAAAGGAAAAAGTAAACAGCACCTGATAAAAATGTTTTTGTTATTGAACAGTATCGTCTGGGGCGTGATCGCTGTGGTTGTAGCTGTCACGTTGAAAGGAATCGGGCTTATGTCATCATGGAGTATGGCAGAGAGCATTTTGGTATCGGCAGGATATGGTATTTGTCTGGTAGGACTGATTGGCGGTACCGTATGTATTTTACAAAACGATGGTCCTGACAGAACGTATCTTGAACAGAGACAGGAAGAACATTAAACGCATTCAGCGTGAAATGTAAAAAAAAAAATTTAAAATTTTACACAGACTTTACGTAGGAATCCTTTCCTTTTTACATACCTGTTATACGATGATGTGCGAAGGTACAAATGTCTAATTTATGTAAAAAGGAAGGAATTTTTTTATGAGTATTTTTGATGTACTTGCACTGTTTGGCGGACTTGCATTGTTTTTATTTGGTATGAACGTAATGGGAGACGGTCTGACCCGTGCGGCGGGCGGTAAGATGGAACGTATCCTTGAAAAGCTGACTTCAACGCCGATCAAAGGGGTGCTGCTTGGAGCGGCTGTAACAGCGGTTATTCAGTCATCATCGGCTACAACCGTTATGGTTGTTGGCTTTGTAAATTCCGGGATTATGAAACTGCGTCAGGCGGTCGGCATTATCATGGGTGCCAATATCGGTACGACAGTTACTTCCTGGATCTTAAGTTTGTCAGGAATTCAGGGAGACAGTATCTGGATCCAGATGTTAAAGCCATCCTCATTTTCTCCGATCCTAGCGGTTATCGGTATTGCATTTCTGATGTTTTCCAAGAATGAGAAAAAACATGATATTGGCATGATCTTTTTGGGATTTACGATCCTTATGTACGGAATGGATGCAATGAGCGGTGCGGTTGCTCCTCTTGCAGATGTTCCTGAATTTGCAAATGTGCTTTTAATGTTCTCAAATCCTGTACTCGGAATGATCGTAGGAACATTATTTACAGCAATCATCCAGAGCTCATCGGCATCGGTTGGTATCTTACAGGCACTTTGCATGACAGGAGCAGTTACATATGGAACGGCACTTCCTATTATAATGGGACAGAATATCGGTACTTGTGTAACGGCATTATTATCCAGTATCGGAGCAAAGAAAAATGCGAAACGTGCAGCTTTTGTACATCTTTACTTTAATCTGATCGGAACCATTCTCTTTATGATCGTATTCTATTCGATCAATTCATTTGTAAATTTCGGTGTATTACAGGATATGGCAACCCCGGCTGGCATTGCAGTGATCCACAGTATATTTAATATTCTGACAACAATTGTATTACTTCCGTTTGGAAAGGGTCTTGAGAAGCTGGCAACTCTTACGATCCGTGAGAAGGAAGAACCTGTTGAGGAGATTGCGGAGCTTGTACCGTTAAAGCATCTGGATGCCAGATTCCTGGAGCAGCCGGCGTTTGCCGTTACACAGAGCATGGATGTTATGAATCAGATGGCAGGGTATTCAGCTGAAGCGTTATACGATTCATTAGAGTTGATGAAGAATTATTCGGATGAGAAATGGCAACGTGTTGAGGCTTTGGAAGATATCGTAGACAAATACGAAGATGAACTCGGAACGTATCTGGCGAAGGTCAGCGGAAAAGAACTTGCAGAGGAAGACAGCAAACGTGTATCCAATGGGCTTCATTGTATCGGAGATCTGGAGCGTATCTCCGACCATGCATTAGCGATTGCAGAAATTTATGCTAAGATGCACAAGGAAGAAATGGTATTCTCAGATAAAGCAATGGCAGAATTAAATCTGTATTCAAATGCAGTTTATGAGATCATGAGCATGACCTGTAAAGCACTGAATGAAGATGATATGAAAATAGCAAAGAGGATTGAACCATTGGAGGAAGTAATTAATGGGCTGAATGCTACGATCAAAAAGCAGCATATCAAACGTCTGCAGAAGGGAAAATGTACGATCGAGCTTGGTATCGCTCTTGAAAATCTTCTGAATAATTATGAACGTGTGGCAGATCACTGTTCAAATGTGGCTGCCTCACTGCTTCAGGTTAAGACAGACAGCTTTGATATGCATGAGTATCTGAACCGGGTCAAACAGGAATCAAATGTAGAGTTTCAGGCGATGTACAGCATGTATAAGGAAAAGTACAGTTTATAGTAAAGTATACGATATCATAAAGTGTAAATTACTTTGACCATATATTAGAAATATATTATTATAGATAAGAAAGAACAGGGACAGGAGGAACGGCAGATGCAGGCATTGATTTATATTGTAGAAGATGATATGAACATTCAGGAAATAGAAATGTTTGCCTTAAAGAACACGGGATATGTAACAGAAGGATTTGCAAATGCAAAGAGCTTCTTTTCCCGAATGACAGAGAAGATTCCGGATCTGATCCTACTGGATATCATGTTACCGGATCAGGATGGACTGGAGATTGTCAGAAAATTAAGAGAACGTCCGGAGACTGTGCGTGTGCCGATCATTCTTGTGACGGCAAAGACAACAGAACTTGATAAGGTAAAGGGATTGGATATCGGAGCAGATGATTATCTGACAAAGCCATTCGGCGTAATGGAGCTTATATCCAGAGTTAAAGCATTGCTTCGCAGAAGCAAGAGTATTCAGGAGGATCAGATTCTTCGACTGAAGAACGTAACCCTTGATTCCGAGAAGCGTATCGTGCATGTGAATGATATTCCGTGTGAGTTGACCTTTAAGGAATTTGAATTGTTAAAGCTGTTAATGATCAACGCCGGAATTGTACTTCGGAGAGAAGTGATCATGATGGATGTGTGGGGAACGGATTACGAAGGTGAATCCAGGACTCTTGATATGCACATCAAGACTCTGCGCCAGAAACTGGGAGATGCAGGGAATATGATCAAGACAGTTCGTAATGTCGGATATAAGATGGAATAAGAAGAAGCAGGAAAATTTTATAACAGAAGAATCTTATAACAGAAAGAACAGGTTTTTATGGAAGAACAGAAAGATAAAAAGGATAAGAAGGTCAGAAAAGACAAACGATTATCCAGCAAGATCAACAGTCGCTTTATAGCATTGACGCTGATTGCGATATTGTGTACGATGATACTTTCGACAACGGTTTATTATGATCTGTTTAAAAAGGAGATCATGCGCGATCTGGAAAATTACACACAGACCTTGAAGAGTGCAGGATTATTTGATGATATCAGTGAGCTCCGCAATGTAAGAATTAAGAATACAGAATTGCGTATTACATTAGTTGCACCGGATGGAACGGTTAAGTATGATAACATGGCAGATCCGGAGACCATGGGAAAACACAACGACAGACCGGAGATTGAGGAGGCATTTGAGAAAGGAGAAGGCGAGGATACCCGTCTTTCCCAGACGCTCAATATGAGTACATTCTACTATGCGATCCGGCTTTCAAATGGTTGTGTACTTCGTGTATCAAAGGAGACAAGCAGCATTGTCAGTGTTTTTTTGAAGGGACTTCCAAGTATGACGGTTATTATGCTGGTACTTGTGACTATCGTGGTTCTGATATCCCGATATCTGACAAAGAGTATCGTCCGTCCGATCGGACAGATGGCAAAGGATCTGGATCATGTTGACGATATTAACGCCTATAAGGAGATTCGTCCATTGATCGATACAATCCGGGAACAGCATAATGATATTATGGAGAATGCACAGATGCGACAGGAATTTACGGCAAATGTATCTCATGAGTTAAAGACACCTCTGACAGCAATCTCCGGTTATTCTGAGCTGATTGAAAACGGAATGGCGGCAGATGGTGATGTCAGACGATTTGCTACAGAGATCCATCGTAATTCAAATCGGTTGCTTACCCTCATCAATGACATCATTCGTCTGTCAGAGCTTGATGTAACAGAGAATGCACCATCTATGGAACGGATCGATCTGTGTGCGGTTGCAAGATCGAATGTGGATATGCTGATGCTATCGGCAGAAAAACATAATGTTACATTGAAGTTCTCCGGTCAGCCAAGCTATATTATGGGTAATAAGATGATGATGGAAGAACTGGTATATAATCTGACCGATAATGCGATCCGATATAATAAACCGGATGGAACTGTAGAAGTAACTGTGTATTCTTATGAGAAAGATCATTCAGTTGTCATGAAGGTGAAGGATACCGGTATCGGAATACCTGAGGAGCATCTGGGGCTGGTGTTCCAGAGATTCTACCGGGTCGATAAGAGTCGGTCGAAGTCAACCGGAGGAACCGGTCTTGGACTTGCGATCGTAAAACACATCGTAGCGCAGCATGATGCGAAGCTTGATATAACAAGTGAACCGAATGTGGGAACAGAGATAACGATTACCTTTCAGAGCAGATAAAAAGACAAGGAAAAGGAGCCTGTAAGAAGTTAGGAAACAGGCTCCTTTGATTTATAAGTATTCACACACACCGATTTAAAATTCAAGATTGTATGTTATTTACTATTCTGATATTATATTAACACACGCTATTTTAAATTTCAAGGTAAAAATGTAAGAAATGCACAATTCATTTTATTAAAAATATACAAAACTTTACCGGCATAAGAAATTTTAAGGCGTGAAAAAGATGAAAATACGATTTACCACTGGTAATTTTCGGTTTTTGTTGTATATATATAGTGAACGGAAAAATGATGGGACAATGAGTTAAACAGGTTGATTTAGACACAGATAGGAGGTTTTTAACATGTCATTAAATGATTATGTAAAAGCGCAGAAGCTTGGTGAAAAGAGATATCAGGCTGCACTTTCTAAAAATGAATATCCATATCTGCCGGTACTGGATGAACTGATCACGAATTCCGATATTGCAGGCGAAGTAAATCTTGGTTTACAGCATATTTCTCTCGATCGGGTTGTAGGTACAGCGACAAAAGGTCGTACTACAGCATTTGCAAGTAACTTCATGCCTATATTAGATGCGAATTCTGAATTCGGAAATAAATGGTCATCTCTCTGTGACTCTCATATAGAAGAAGGAATCCATGATCCGATCAAAGTATATGAATATATGAATAAATTCTATGTCATAGAGGGAAATAAGCGTGTCAGCGTACTGAAATATTTCGGTGCGGATTCTGTCCCTGCGATGGTAATCAGAAAGCTGCCGAAGCGGACAGATGAGCCGGAAAACAAGATTTATTATGAATTTGTAGATTTCCATAAGCAGACAGGAATCAACTATATATGGTTCACACAGCTTGGCGGATATGACAAATTAAGAGAATATATAGGATTGGCACCGGATGGTGAATTTACGGATGATGATCGTATGAACCTGAATTCGGCACATCTGGCATTTGATACAGCATACAGGCAGAAAAACGGCAGTGACAGTCTTCCAATCACGGTAGATGATGCTATGCTTGTATTTTTAAATGTATATGGATACAAGGCATTACAGGATATGTCTTATGATGAGGTAAAGGAAAATCTGGAAAAGGTCTGGGACGAGATCGTATTAAGTGCACAGAAGAAGAACATGACGATCGTTCCGAAGCTGGAACCGGTAGAGTCAAAGAAGAAGCTGTTCAGTATCACGCCGGTACCGAAGAAGCTTAAGATTGCATTTGTTTATGATAAAGAACCTGAGAATTCTGTATGGATTTACAGCCATGATCTTGGAAGAATGGGCGTAGAAGGTAAATTCAAGGATCGGGTTGAGACACATACTTTTTCGAATATGGATGATAATACGAAGCTTGCAGAATGCCTGGAGCAGATCGCACAGGACAAATTCGATGTTGTATTTACAACCGGCCCGGAGATGCTTCCGGAGTCATTAAAGGCTGCGATCAAATATCCGGAATTGAAGATATTAAACTGCTCGTTAAATGTATCGACCAGCCATGTCAGAACGTATTATGCGAGAATGTATGAGGCGAAGTTTATAACCGGTATTATCGCAGGTTCACTCTGTGAGGATGGCAGGATCGGCTATGTAGCTGATTATCCGATCTATGGAACGACGGCGAACATCAACGCATTTGCGATGGGAGCAAAGTTTGTGAATCCAAGAGCGAAAATCTATCTGGAGTGGTCAAAGGTCAAAGGCTCCGATCCGAAGAAACGGTTTAAGGAACTGGGCATCTCCTATGTATCCGATAAGGATATGATCACACCGCTTACGGCCTCCCGTGAGTTCGGTCTGTATTCCTGCGATGGGAACGAGATATCGAATCTTGCGATGCCATTTTACAACTGGCGCGTATTCTATGAGAAGATCGTTCAGTTGATTCTGGACGGTAACTGGAAGCTGGAAGAAAAGAACGAGAAAGTAAAGGTTCTGAATTACTGGTGGGGCATGTCTGCCGGAGTGATCGATGTGATCTGTTCGAACCATCTTCCGGTTGGAACGGCGAGACTGGTAAATCTGATGAAGCGCTTGATCAAGGATGGTACGGTAAGTCCATTCTACGGCAAGCTCTATTCACAGAATGGAGTGGTTCGTGATGATGAAGATGGTGAAATGAGCCCTGAGGAGATCATGAAGATGGATTGGTTGGCAGATATTGTTGTTGGTTCGATCCCGACTCTGGATGAGCTGGTAGAAGATGCCAGAGATGTTGTTGCTTTCCAGGGAGTTAATACGCCGGAAAATCTGGAATTGAAAAAAACTACAGACATAGTATAATAAGTCTATGCGGGTCTTGTGATTCGGAGTACGAATGTAGATGAGCGGGTTTTCTTTATGGAAACAGGCGGGGTACAGTTTCGTAGAAAAGAAAAGAAAACACGGAGATACGGATATGAAGATTCTTGTTCTTGCGGATGCAGAATCAAAATACCTATGGGATTATTTTGATAAGAAAAAATTAGAAGGAATTGACCTGATCATTTCCTGCGGCGACCTGGCACCGCAGTATCTGTCGTTCCTTGCGACATTTACACATGCTCCGGTTCTGTATGTATATGGGAACCACGATACCTGTTATGCAGACACACCACCGGATGGCTGTATCTGCATCGACGATCGAATCTATGTATATAAAGGAATACGGATTCTGGGCCTTGGAGGCTGTATGGAGTATCAGTACAATGGTGCACCGCATCAGTATACCGAGAAAGCAATGGAGAAGCGCGTTCGTAAGCTGGGTCGGCAGATAAGAAAACATCGTGGATTTGATATTATGATCACGCATGCCCCTGCGTATCGGATCAATGATTCCGAGGATCTTTGTCATACCGGTTTCAAGTGCTTCCGGACAATGATCGAAGACTATCATCCGCAGTATCTGGTACATGGTCATGTGCATAGTAATTATGGCAGGGATTTTGTACGGGAATCCAGATACCTGGATACCACGATCATAAATGCATTTGAAAAATATATTATAGAAATAGATGAGACTGCCTTACAGGCAGCGAAATAGTCTTGCAAGCCAGGCGAAAGTTTGATAAACTTAAGCTTGGCTTAAATACTATATTCGAAAGGAGATAGAGGTTTGGAAAAGGGAAGTGCAGAGTACGAGAAAATTTTAGATGAACTGGTTGGTTATTGCAATGATTCAGGTACGATCGATCAGAACCTCTATGTTACATATGATGTTAAGAGAGGCCTTCGTGATTCAAATGGAAAAGGTGTCTTAACAGGTCTGACAGAGATTTCAGATGTATCCGGTTTTGCAGTTCAGGATGGTGAGCTGGTGCCGGCAGATGGAAGACTCTATATTCAGGGATATAATATCGAAGATCTGGAACGTGGATTCCACGGAAGCAAGTTCGGCTTTGAGGAGACGATCTATCTGCTTTTATTCGGTGAACTGCCGACCAGAACTCAGTTTAATAAATTTAAGGAATTGATGGAGACGTTCCGGGAGCTCCCAAGAAAGTTTGCCCGTGATGTGATTTTAAAAGCACCAAGTAAGAATATGATGAATGTCTTACAGCGTTGTGTGCTTACTTTATATTCATATGATGACTGCCCGGATGACATCAGCATTCGAAATGTCCTTCGTCAAAGTATGGAACTGATTGCACAGTTTCCGCTGATCGCTGCATATGGCTATCAGGGCTATAAGCATTATTATCAGGATAAGAGTCTTATCATTCACAATCCGAAGCCGGGTCTTTCGACAGCAGAGAATTTCCTTCGCCTGATCCGTGCGGATAAGAAGTATACTGAGCTTGAAGCGCAGGTACTGGATATCTGTCTGGTGCTTCATTCAGAGCATGGTGGTGGTAACAACTCCACATTTACAACACATGTTATATCATCAACCGGAACTGATACCTATTCAACCGTTGCCGGTTCTCTTGGTTCTTTAAAAGGACCGAAGCATGGCGGTGCGAACCTGAAGGTTCAGCAGATGATGGATGACTTGAAGGCTCATGTAAAAGACTGGAGCGATGAAGCGGCGATCCGTGAATATCTTCAGGGACTGCTTGATAAGAAGGGCTTTGATCATAGCGGTCTGATCTATGGTATGGGGCATGCTGTTTATACGGTGTCCGATCCAAGAGCCAAGATCCTGAAACGTTATGCTGGAAGACTTGCAGAAGAAAAAGGTATGCAGGAGGAATTCAAGCTGTACACAGATATTGAACGTATCGCCATGGAACTCCTTGCTAAGAAACGAAACTCCGTTATCTCGGCAAATGTCGATTTCTACAGTGGATTTGTGTATAGTATGTTAGATATCCCATTGGAATTGTTCACACCGATCTTTGCGATGGCAAGAATCGTTGGATGGAGTGCCCATCGTTTGGAAGAATTAACAAATGTGGATAAGATCATTCGTCCTGCGTATCAGAGTGTACAGGATGAGAAAGAATATATTGAGATGGAAGATCGATAAAAAAGAGGGATTCCCTCTTTTTTTATGCAAAAATATAAGCTTATAAAATGAGGAAAACCGGAGACGAGGAGGGTCTCCGGTATTATGAAAAAGTATGAAAAAAAGTTTTAGCTAAGTAAGTTTGTTTGTTACTTGCTATGGTTTTAGTATACTCAGTAAATGTGAAAGAATTGTGTCTAAAAAATGATGAATTTATGTTTTTTGGTCATATTTTGAGAAATTCAGTGATTCCATATGCAACTCCGTCCTTGTCATGATGTTTTGTGATAAAGGTCGCAGCATCCTTACATTTTGAAGAAGCATTTTCCATGGCAATTCCGATACCAGCTTCTTTTAACAGATCAATGTCATTATCACCATAACCAAAGGCAGCGGTTTCTTCAGGTTTTAGATTCAAATATTCCCGAATAAAACGAAGTCCGGAATGTTTTCCGGCATCTTTATGAGAAATCTCGATCAGCTGCGAAACAGAAGAAGTAATATAGATCTCATCACAATTATATTTAAGTTCATTCCAAATGAGCTGCTTTTGCTGCTCGCCAGAGACAACAATATCCATACTGTCAATATGATCAATATGTTCTCGAATAAAAGAAATAATATCATCAATAGGAATT
>ERZ825137.3425-NODE-3425-length-17019-cov-19.809066_pt1 | contig 17019 bp, 12 predicted proteins | sample MGYA00519873_ERZ825137 | MGnify/ENA primary metagenome ERZ825137 (study PRJEB31778, sample SAMEA3449190) | human gut metagenome | biome: human gut; feature: human-associated habitat; material: faeces | place: United Kingdom | collected 2010/2012 ...
CCATGGTGTTGTAGTTGGGGTAGAAGGGCTCGGGGATGAGGATCTCGTCGCCGTCATCCAGGATGCAGTTCATGGTGATCTGCAGCGCCTCGCTGCCGCCGTTGGTGATGAGGATATCACCGGCATCGAAGTGCATACCCAGATCGGCGTAGTACTTGCGGATGGCCTCGATCAGCTCCGGGATACCGGGGGACGGGGCATAGGCCAACACCGGCAGGTCAAAGTGCTTCACCGCATCGAAGTACGCCTTGGGCGTCTCGATATCCGGCTGACCGATGTTCAGATGATAGATCTTCCTGCCCTTGGCCTCCGCCGCCACCGCGTAGGGGTGGAACTTCCGCATGGGGGACAGGCCGCATTTCAAGACCTTGCTGGAAAACTTCATGGTGGTTCCTCCTTATCTCGTTCTCATGTATCGTAATAGTAGCGCTTTTTCGCGGAAGTTGCAAGAGCAACTTGAGGAAAAGGCCGCCTTTAGGCGGCCTTCTGTATTGTGCTTAGCTCATCTGCTTGCGGCGGCTCAGGTTCACGGTGCCGTCGGTCATAGCGTTCAGAGAATCCAGGCTCTTGCCTGTGCCCTCGGCCACGCAGGAGATGGCGCCCTCGGCCACCACGGTGTGGATGCCGGTGCGGGCCTCGATCAGCTTGTCAAAGCCGTCCACCAGGCTGCCGCCGCCGGTCATAACGATGCCGTTGTTGGAGATGTCGGCCACCAGCTCGGGCGGGGTGCGCTCCAGCACGCCGTGGACTGCCTCGAGGATGCGCTCTACCGGCTCCTCGAATGCCTCCAGCATCTCGGTGGAGCTGACGTTGATGACCTTGGGCAGGCCTGTCACCAGGCAGCGGCCCTTGATCTCGATGGACGTCTCCTGCTCCTTGGGGAAGACGCAGCCGATCTGCATTTTCATCAGCTCGGCGGTGCGCTCGCCCACCAGCACGTTGTGCTTGCGGCGCATATACTTGACGATGGCCTCGTTGAACTGGTCGCCGGCCACCTTGATGGAGGCGCTCTCCACCACGCCGGAGAGGGAGATGACGGCGATGTCGCTGGTGCCGCCGCCGATATCCACCACCATGTGGCCGTCGGGCTTGGAGATATCGATTCCGGCGCCGATGGCCGCGGCCACAGGCTCCTCGATCAGATACACCCGGCGGGCACCCGCCTGGATGCCGGCGTCCACCACGGCGCGCTCCTCGACCTCGGTAATGCCGGAGGGCACGCAGATGATGACGCGGGGCTTGAACAGCTGGAAGCCGCCCACCACCTTGCGCAGGAACTCGCGGAGCATACGCTCGGTCATGTCGTAGTCGGAGATCACGCCCTCGCGCAGGGGGCGGATGGCCACGATGTTGCCGGGGGTACGGCCCAGCATGGCCTGGGCCTCGGCGCCCACCTTCAGCAGCTTGCCGGTATTCTTGTCAATGGCCACCACGGACGGCTCGTTCAATACGACGCCCTTGCCCTTTACGTACACCAGTACGGAGGCGGTGCCCAGGTCGATGCCGATATCTTTTGCAATGGAACACATACTACTGCACCTCTATCTTGTCTTTCGTTTCGGGCGGGTGCGCCCGTTACCCTCTGATTTATCTATTATACCGATTAAGAGAGAATATTGCAACTGTGAAATGAAAATCGCGGTATTTTCTGTATTCTATACGGAAACGCCGAAGTCCATACCTCAATTATCACGGGCCATGGCCAGCGTCAGGCAGACCACGTCCGCCGCCCCGGCGGCTTTCAGCACCCGGACGCACTCGGTGAGCGTGGCGCCGGTGGTGATGATGTCGTCGATGAGCAGGAAGCGCTTGCCGGCGATGGCGTCCGGGTCCACCGGCTCGTAAGCGCCCAGCACATTGGCCCGGCGCTCCGCCGGGTCACCGATACCGGACTGGGCCGGGTTGTCCCGCACCTTACGCAGTGTCTCCTGCGGCTCCGTGTGCCAGTCCACGCACAGGCTGGCGCACAGCATACGCGACTGGTCGAAGCCACGCTTTTTCAGGCGCTGTTTGCTCACCGGCACCCAGGTGACGGCATCGAAGCGGTCGGCGTAGACCTCCGCCGCCTTTTCGGCCATCAGCACACCGTAGGCGTTCAGGTCCTCGATGCGCCGCTTGAATTTGAAGGCCAGAAGGGCGTCGCGGACGCGGCCCTCGTAATACAGCGGCGCGGCACATTCGCCGAAGGTGCCGGTGCGTACCTTATCGCACCGGGGCAACGACGCCTTGCACGCCTCGCACAACAGCTCCCGGCCCGCCACGCGCCCGCAGAAGGGGCACTTGCGGGGGAAAAAGAAGTCCAGCAAGCCCCGCTGGGCCTTGTCCAATGCGTCGTTGATACTACCGTTATTGCTCATGGTATCCCTCCTTCAGTCGGCGGCGCAGGCCGCTGTACCGGCGCTGCTGCTTGTTGTTGGCGGCCATCTGGGCCAGGACGGTATCGTCCCCGGCGAGGATAAGCAGCCTGCGGGCACGGGTGATAGCTGTGTACAGCACGCCGCGCACCAGCAGCGACGGCGCGGCGGACGCCGCGGCCAATATCACCGCCGGATACTCGCTGCCCTGGGATTTATGTACGGTGACGGCGTAGGCCATATCCAGCTGGCTCAGCAGGTCAGCGGTGTACACCGCCGTGCGGTCGTCAAACCGCAGGGTGATGAGCTCGCCGCCGGGGTCGATGTCCTGAATCACGCCCACGTCGCCGTTGAAAATACCGCTGCCGCCGGAGCCATCCTCCTTCTCCCACAGCACATCGTAGTTGTTCCGGGTCTGCATGACCCGGTCACCCACCCGGAACGTCATGTCGCCCCACTGCTTCTGGCGCTTACCGCGCTCCGGCGGGTTCAGCGCCGCCTGCAGGGCCCGGTTCAGCGCCGCCGTACCGCAGGGGCCCTTTCGGGTGGGGGAGAGCACCTGTATCTGCTCGGCGGGAATACCCATGTTTTTGGGCAGGCGGTCGCGGCACAGCTCCACCACCGTCTGCACCAGACGATCCGGCGCGCGGCGGCGCAGGAAGAAGAGGTCTCCGCTGCCGCTGTTCTCCAGCGGCGGCAGCTCGCCGCGGTCCACGGCATGGGCGGCGCGGATGATGGCCGACTGCTCCGCCTGACGGAACACCTGGGTCAGGGACACCGCCGGCACCACACCGCTGCGGAGCATATCCCCCAGCACGCTGCCGGGGCCTACGGAGGGCAGCTGGTCCGGGTCGCCTACCAGCACCAGGCGGCTTCCCGGCCGCATGGCCTCCAGCAGGGAGCGCATCAGCTCGATATCCACCATGCTCATCTCGTCCACGATGACAGCGTGGACCTCCAGCGGATCCTGTGCGTTCTTCTTAAAGGCCGTCTGGCCGGTGAGCTCATTGTAGCTCATGCCCAGGGCACGGTGGATGGTCTGGGCCTCCCGGCCCGTCACCTCGCCCAGGCGCTTGGCGGCGCGGCCGGTGGGCGCCAGCAACGCCACATCCAGGCCCATACGCTCGTACAGGGCCACGATGCCCCGCAGAGACGTGGTCTTGCCGGTGCCGGGGCCGCCGGTCAGCAGCAGTATGCCGCCCTGGGCCGCCAGGCACACCGCCTGCCGCTGCAGGGGCGCATAGGCCACGCCCTGTTCCTTTTCAATGTCATCGATGACCTTCTCCGCCCGGGGCAGCACCTCCACCGGCGTCCGTACCAGCGACAGCAGGCGCTCCGCCACGAAGGTCTCCGCCTGGTACAGCCGGGGCAGATAGCAGCCCTGTACCCCGGCAATGGTCTTTTCCACCACACCGAAGCCCTCGATAAGCTTGTCCAGCGCCAGCTCCAGCTCGTCAGGCGTCACGGCCAGCAGCTGCGACGTGGCGAAGAGCAGCTTCTCGCGGGGCAGGAACACGTGGCCGTTGGCGGCGTTGTGCTCCAGCTCATAGGTCAGCGCCGCCCGCAGGCGGCAGGGATCGTCCCCGTCAAAGCCCAAACTGATGGCGATCTCGTCCGCTATGGAAAAATCCACCCCGTACTGGGCCCGGGACAGGATATACGGGTCGTCCCGCAGGGCCTGGATGGCTCCGTCGCCGTAGGTGCGCTGGAGGGGCATGGCCAAATACACCGGCAGGTCATACCGGGCCAGGAACTCCATCAGCTGGCGCAGGCCCGTCAGCGCACGGAAAGCGTCGGACAGCTCCTTCGCCCTCTGGGCGGTGATGCCCTTGATGCACCGCAGGCGCTCCGGCTCCCGCTCGATGACCAGCAGGGTGTCCGCGCCGAAGCGCTCCACCAGCCGCTGTGCGGTGGCGGGACCAACACCCTTGAGGATGCCGGAGGACAGGTAGGCGATCATGTCCTCCTCACGCTCCGGCATCCGGCGCTCCACGCTCTCGGCGGTGATCTGGCTGCCGTGGACGGGGTGGACGCTCCACACGCCGGTGACGGTCATGCCCTCGCCGGCGGCGGCACAGGGGATACAGCCCACCACGGTGACAGGCTCCTCCTCGCCCTCCACGGTCAGCAGCAGCACGGTATAGCCGTTCTCCTCGTTATGAAAGATGACGTTCTCTACGGTGCCCTCCACGGTCACGCGCTCGCCCATCGGCTCACCTCCCCTGTTCGGCGGTATTCTCCTCCGTATAGTACGCCGCCAGCTCCTGGGGCGTCAGCAATTTCGTGTTCATATCGGACAGCAGCGCCGCGGCGCGGCGGCCCTCGTCGGTCAGTCCGCAGTCCACCAGCAGCACCGGCAGACGGCGGCTCTGGGCCAGACGGCACAGCGTCACATCCAGTCCCGTCCCGTCTCCGGAGACCCGGACCAGATACACCGCGTCCACCGGGCGCTCACGCCACAGCAGCAGCGATGCCGCCAGCCATATCAGCGCCGTGACGCCGATGGCCGCCAGCGCGGCGACCACGCCGTCCTGTAAAAGCTCCATGCAGCCACCTCCCCCCCTGCCCCATCCTATGCGGCAGGGGGAAGGCCGGTCACTTCAGGTATTTTTTCAGATACTGGCCGGTGTAGGACGCCGGGCAGGCGGCGATCTCCTCCGGCGTGCCGCAGGCCACCACGGTGCCGCCGCCCACGCCGCCCTCCGGGCCCAGGTCGATGATATAGTCGGCACACTTGATCACGTCCAGGTTGTGCTCAATGACCAGCACCGTATTGCCACCATCGGTGAGCCGCTGGAGCACCTCCAACAGCTTCCGCACGTCATCGGCGTGGAGGCCGGTGGTGGGCTCGTCCAGAATATACACCGTCCGCCCTGTGGCGCGGCGGCTCAGCTCCGTGGCCAGCTTGACGCGCTGGGCCTCGCCGCCGGAGAGGGTGGTGCTGGGCTGGCCCAGCTTCACATAGCCCAGCCCCACATCCCGCAGGGTGGTCAGCTTGTCACAGATGGCGGGCACGGCGGAGAAGAACTCCCACGCCTCGTCCACGGTCATATCCAGCACGTCGGCGATGTTTTTGCCCTTGTAGCGGACCTCCAGCGTCTCGCGGTTATAGCGCTTGCCGCGGCAGATCTCGCAGGGAACGTACACATCCGACAGGAAGTGCATCTCGATCTTCAGCATACCGTCGCCGCCGCAGGCCTCGCAGCGGCCGCCCTTGGTGTTGAAGGAGAACCGGCCCGGTCCGTAGCCCCGGGCCTTGGCGTCCGGGGTAGAGGCGAACAGGTCGCGGATCAGGTTGAACAGGTTGGTATAGGTGGCCGGGTTGGATCGGGGCGTCCGGCCGATGGGGCTCTGGTCGATGGCAATGACCTTGTCCAGCTGCTCCATGCCCTCGATGGCGTCGTGCTTGCCGGGGCGCACCTTCATGCGGTTCAGCGCCGCCCCCAGCGACTTGTACAGCACCTCGTTCACCAGCGAGGATTTGCCGCTGCCGCTGACGCCGGTGACGCAGGTGAACGTCCCCAGCGGAATGGACACGTCGATGTTCTTCAGGTTGTTCTCCCGCGCGCCCCGCACCGTCAGCCATTTGCCGTTTCCCCGGCGGCGCTGCGCCGGCAGGGGGATGGTGCGCTTTCCGCTGAGGTACTGCCCCGTCAGGCTGTCGGGGTTGGCCATGACCTCCTCCGGCGTGCCGCAGGCCACCACCTGGCCGCCCAGCGCGCCCGCGCCGGGGCCGATGTCGATGAGATAGTCCGCCGCGCGCATGGTGTCCTCGTCGTGCTCCACCACGATCAGGGTGTTGCCCAGATCACGGAGCCTTTGCAGCGTGGCCAGCAGCTTATCGTTGTCCCTCTGGTGCAGGCCGATGGACGGCTCGTCCAGAATATACAGCACCCCCATGAGGCTGCTGCCGATCTGGGTAGCCAGCCGGATGCGCTGGCTCTCGCCGCCGGACAGGGTGCCCGACGCGCGGGACAGGGTCAGGTAGCTCAGTCCCACGGACTGCAAAAAGCCCAGACGGGCGTGGATCTCCTTCAGGATCTGCGCGGCGATGATCTGCTGGTTGCCGGTGAGGTTCAGGCCGTCGAAAAAGGCCAGCGCCTCGTCCACCGGCAGGGTGGTGGCATCGTAGATGGACTTGCCGCCCACCGTCACCGCCAGCGCCTCCGGCCGCAGCCGCTGTCCCCGGCAGGCCGGGCAGGGGCAGGGCGTCATCAGCCCCTCGATCTCCTTCTTGCTGGCGTCGGACTGCGTCTCCTGATAGCGGCGCTCCAGATTGTGGCATATCCCCTCAAAGGCCTGATACAGCACGCCCTTGCCCCGGGGCTGGTCGTAATGCAGCTCCAGCTTTTCGCCGCCGGTGCCGTAGAGGATGACGTTCTTCACCTCGTCGCTCAGCGTCCCGTAGGGCTGGGTCAGGGAGAAGCGGTACTTCTTGCTGAGGGCTTCGAAGTACATGCGGCTGATGCCGTCGGAGCGGATGGACGCCCAGCCGGTGGCGGTGATGGCGCCGTCCAGAATGGACTTGGACTCGTCCGGCACGATCAGCGCCGGGTCAGCCTTCAGCTGCACGCCCAGACCGGTGCAGGTGGGGCAGGCCCCGAAGGGACTGTTGAAGGAGAACAGGCGGGGCGTCAGCTCCTCGATGGAGATGCCGCAGTCCTCGCAGGCGTAGTTCTGGGAGAAGGTGATGTCCTGCTCCTCCCGCAGCAGGTTCACGGTCACAAGGCCACCGGTCAGGTTGGACGCCGTTTCCACCGAGTCCGTCAGCCGGCCGGTGATGTCCGGGCGCACGATCAGGCGATCCACCACGATGTCGATGTGGTGCTTGAGGTTCTTTTCCAGTGAGATGTCCTCGGACAGCTCGTACAGGTTTCCGTCTACCCGGGCGCGGACAAAGCCGCTGCGCCGCGCATCCTCCAGCACCTTGGCGTGCTCGCCCTTGCGTCCCCGCACCACCGGCGCCATGATCTGGATGCGGGTGCCCTCCGGCAGCGCCATGATCTGGTCGATGATCTGATCCACCGTCTGGCGGCGGATCTCCCGGCCGCATTTGGGGCAGTGGGGCACGCCCACCCGCGCCCACAGCAGGCGCAGGTAATCATAGATCTCCGTCACCGTGCCCACGGTGGAGCGGGGGTTCTTGCTGGTGGTCTTCTGGTCGATGGAGATGGCCGGGGATAGTCCCTCGATATAGTCCACGTCCGGCTTGTCCATCTGCCCTAAAAACATACGGGCGTAGGAGCTGAGGCTCTCCACATACCGCCGCTGCCCCTCGGCATAGATGGTGTCGAAGGCCAAAGAGCTTTTGCCGCTGCCGGAAAGCCCCGTCAGCACCACCAGCTTGTCCCGGGGGATGGCAACGTCGATGTTCTTCAGGTTGTTCTCCCGTGCGCCCTTGATGAAAATTTCAGTCTGCATGGTATGCCTCGTTTCTGCAACATATTATTGCAGATAAGTGTAGTGAAAACAATTTTTAATGTCAATAGTCAACGGAATACGGATTCCCACGCCGGTGTACGCACCGGCTCGGAATGACAGGGGGCGGATCACACGATCACATCCGCTGTCTTTGCCCGCAGGAGGGCGATAAGCGCGTTGGGGTCGCACTCCACCTGATGACCGATCTTTCCGGCGGAGACGCACACCGTGTCGTACAGCAGTGCCGTCTCGTGGAACACCGTGGGGAACTGCTTCTTCATGCCCACCGGGGAGCAGCCGCCGTGGACGTAGCCCGTCAGGGGCAGCAGTTCCTTCTGGGGCAGCATGGCGACGGACTTCTCCCCCACGGCCTTGGCCGCCTTTTTCAGGTCGAGGTTCTCCGCCACGGGGATGTCGAACACATAGTATGCCCCGGATGCGCCCTTTGTCACCAGGGTTTTGAACACCTGCTCCGGCGGCTGCCCCAGCGTCTGCGCCACGGACACGCCGTCGATGGGGCCCTCCGGGTCGTAGCTGTGGGCGGTGTAGGGTATCTTCTTCTGCTCCAGCGTCCGCATGACGTTGGTCTTTTCCTCTTTGTTCTTTGCCATGGTATCACTCCTTTACGGCGGTCTTGCCGCCCTCCCGCGCCAACAGGATGACGCAGCCGAACACGCAGGCCACGCCCAGCACCGTCCACACGGTCAGCGCTTCCTTGAATACAAACACACCCACCAGCGTCTCCACCACCGGCTCGATGTTGGTGATGATGGACGCCCGGCCGCTCTCCACGCCCTCAAGCCCCTTCGTATAGAAGATGTAGGGCAGCACCGTGGCTACGATCACCACACCGCACGTGCCCACGATGCCCTGCGTGCCGGAAAAGGCCAGCGGCAGCGTCTTGAAGTCTGCGAAAAAGATCGAGCCCAGCCCTGCCACCAGAAACGTCCAGTAGATCATGGTGTAGCTCTCGTACCGCGCCAGCCCGTAGTGGGCGAACACGGTGTAGCTGGCGTAGCACAGTCCGGACAGTACGCCCAGACCGATGCCCGTCCACGAGGCCGTCGTATCACCCCCCAGCACGCCGCTGACCATGACACAGCCCAGCAGCGACACCACCAGCGCGATGACCTTGCGCTTTGTCAGTGGCGTTTTCCACAGCACGGCGCTGAATATGACCACAAAGGAGGGCGCCAGATACAGCAGCACCGCCGCCACCGACAGGGAGCACATGGTCTGACATTTGAAATACACTATGCTCAGCAGCAGGATGCTGATAAGGCCGGAGCCTAAAAAGATGGGCAAGTGCTTCCACCTGATGCGGAACACCTGCCGGTGGAACAGGCCGAACACCACCGTCAGCACCAGCAGCGTACCGAAGTTCCGGATAAACACCCGGTTGCCCAGCGACACGCCTGCGCCGGTGAGCAGGCGGTTGGAAAACCCGATAAAGCCCCAGCACACGGCACTGAGGATCACGTAGATATAGGAAATGTACTTTTTCATAGGCTCGTTCTCGGTTCGTTTGAGTTTTGACACAGCAGCGACCAGATCAGGTCGGCGCTGCGGGCATAGCGCTTCAGAGCCGACGCATCGACATCCGCGCCGAGGACAGGCGGCATCAGCAGACTGCCGCCTGCCACCGCCATGTTGATGACGCACTCATTGCGCAGCAGCAGGTGCCCGGCATGGGTGCCGATATAGCGGGAAAGCGCGTCGTTCACGGCGTCGCACACCACAAGGTTGACGCGTGCTCTGGACATGACCTCCCACATAGGCCCCCCCTGCTTTGCAGGACGGGCGTGGTTGACGATCCGGTTGGCCCGGGTGCGCTGGATCTTGTAGTCGGATGCAGAAAACTCCGGCAGATGCAGCAGCGCCACCCGCCACGAAAACGCTCCCTCGATCCGGCAGATCCGGGCGTTCTCATCGCAGATGTGCCTCCATTGAACGCCCGGCGCACTCTCTATCGCGGCGCATACCTCCTCATAGCCGAAGGCATGGGGAAGCGGGAAGGTGTAACACTGGGTCGCCTTCCGGCGCAGGCGCTTTTGCCTGCACAAAAGGCAGATCAGTACACCCGCAAAAGCCACGCAGACACCGGCGGTCACGGCGCCTTCCCGCCAGCTCCCGCTCACGGCAAAGGCGATGGCCAGAACAAAGCCGCACATGGACAGCAGGATCAGCAGGCTCTGCGCCAGAGTAAAGCACCTGACCGTCCGGATGTCGCGGCGGAATTCTTCCGGACCGGGCATCATTTCTCACCTCGCAGTTCGATGATCTGGTCACGCAGCAGGGCGGCGTATTCGAATTCCAGCATACGGCTGGCCTCCTTCATCTCTTTTTCCAGCCGGGCGATCGTCTCCGCCCGCTCCCGGTCGGAGAGCTTCTTCTTGCTGAGCTTGGACGCTTCCTCGGCGCTGCGGCTGATCTCCACCATCTCCCGCACGCCCTTGCGGATGGTCTGGGGCACGATGCCGTGCGCCTTGTTGAAGTCGTCCTGTAATTTCCGGCGGCGCTCCGTCTCGTCCATGGCGGCCCGCATGGAGGGCGTCACCGTGTCGGCGTAGAGGATCACCAGACCCTCGGCGTTGCGGGCGGCGCGGCCAATGGTCTGGATCAGGCTGGTCTCGCTGCGGAGAAAGCCCTCCTTGTCCGCGTCCAGTATGGCCACCAGACTGACCTCCGGCAGATCGAGGCCCTCACGCAGCAGGTTGATGCCCACCAGCACATCGAACTTGCCCAAACGCAGATCACGCAGGATGTCCACGCGTTCAAGCGTGCCAATATCGCTATGCATGTAGCGGGCGCGTATACCGCGGTCCAGAAGATGATCGGTCAAGTCCTCGGCCATCTTCTTGGTAAGCGTGGTTATAAGCACGCGCTCGTTGCGGTCGGCACGCTCCTTCGCCTCGTCGATGATGTCGTCGATCTGGCTTGCACTGCCGCGCACGATGATCTCGGGGTCCAGAAGGCCCGTGGGGCGGATGATCTGCTCCACCTGCTGCTGGCTGACCTTCAGCTCATAATCGCCGGGCGTTGCCGATACGTAGACGAACTGCGGCACGCGCTCCTCGAACTCGTCGAAACGCAACGGGCGGTTATCCAAGCAGCTTGGCAACCTGAACCCGTGTTCGGTAAGGGTGATCTTGCGGCTGCGGTCGCCCTCATGCATGCCGCGGATTTGGGGCACCGTCACATGGCTCTCGTCGATGAACATCAGGTAGTCCTTGGGGAAATAATCCAGCAGCGTGGTGGGGGGCGTCCCCGGCGCACGTCCCTGAATCACCCGGGAATAGTTCTCGATGCCGTTGCAGAAGCCGATCTCCGTCAGCATTTCCAAGTCATAGGCCGTCCGCTGGGCGATGCGCTGGGCTTCGATGAGCTTGTCGTGGGCGCGGAAGAAGGCCACCTGATCGTCGCACTCCCGCTGAATTTCCACCATTGCCCGCTGCAATTTTTCCTTGGAAGCAACGTAATGGCTGGCGGGATAGATGGCCACGTGGTCAACATACCGCTCCGCAATGCCGGAAACGGCGTTGATCTCGCTGATCCTGTCCACCTCGTCTCCGAAAAACTCCACCCGGATGGCACGTCCCGACCAGTAGGCGGGATAGATTTCCAGCGTGTCCCCCCGAAGGCGGAACTTGTTCCGGGAGAAGTCCAGATCGTTCCGCTCATAGCGGATTTCCGTCAGCTTTTTCAGCACATTGTCCAGCGGGTACTCCTGCCCCACCCGCAGGGAAATGACCATGCTCTTATAGTCGATGGGGTCGCCCAGACCGTACAGGCAGCTGACCGAGGAAACCACGATCACGTCCCGCCGCTCAAACAGCGCCGAGGTCGCAGAGTGACGGAGGCGGTCAATTTCCTCATTCACGGAAGCGTCCTTTTCGATGTAGGTGTCCGTGTGGGCGATGTAGGCTTCCGGCTGGTAGTAATCGTAGTAGGAAATGAAGTATTCCACCGCGTTTTCCGGGAAAAACTCCCGGAATTCCGAACAGAGCTGAGCGGCCAGCGTCTTATTGTGCGCCAGCACCAGCGTCGGGCGGTTCAGCTTTTCAATGACCGAGGCCATGGTAAAGGTCTTGCCGGAGCCGGTGACGCCCAGCAGCGTCTGCTCCCGCAGTCCCCAGTTCACGCCGTTGACCAGGGCGCTGATGGCCTCCGGCTGATCGCCGGAGGGCTTATAGTCCGATACCAGCTTGAATTTGTCCATAATAACTCCCTTCATCCAGCCGGTAGCCCGACTGCACCATGGAGACATAGTCCCCGTCCGCCACCACGATGTGGTCGGCCAGCTGAATTTCCACCGCGTTCAGGGCCATGGCCACCCGGCATGTGGTCTGCACGTCCTCGCTGGAGGGCACCGCGATGCCGCTGGGATGGTTGTGCGCCAGAACCACCGTGGTAGCGTTGGCAGCCAAGGCCGTCTCCACGATCTTCCGCACGGATATCCCCGCTGAGTTCACGCTCCCCTGCCCGACCTCCTTGCAGCACAGCACCTTGCATTTGGCGTCCAGACACAGCAGAAACACCGTTTCCACGTTCCGTCCGAAGAAGAACGGCACCAGATATTCCCCGCAGGCCTGCACCGTGGGAAGAATTTTCTCCCGCATGGTCCGGTCCACCTGATAGTACCGCGCCACGTCGTTCATGAGGCTGAGCAGCAGTGCCGACTGTTCGCCCACGCCCTTGACCTTCCGCAGTTCCTCCACCGGTGCTTCCAATACCTGATACAGGCTGCCGAAATGGTCGAGCAGCGCATGAGCAATGGGGTTGGTGTCCTGCCGGGGAACGCTGAAAAACAGCAATAGCTCCAGCACCTGGATATCCGTGAAGCTCTCCAGCCCCTCCTCCAGGAAACGCTGCTTCAGCCGCTGGCGGTGTCCGTCGTGAATCGACATAATTTTCACCTCGTAGTTCTTCCCCCTTGCTATTTTGTCCCGTTTCCGCTAGAATGAGAAATGAAAAAAACGTCGAATCTTGCCGGGAAAGTTTTCACCCATTCTGCGCATGATAGGACTGCTAGGAGGATCGTCATGGAAGAAAAGAAAGATACGCTGGGGATGCTGGATCTGGTGATTCGCCCCGGCTTCTGCGTAAGAAATAATCAGATCGTCAAGGTCAATCAGGCCGCCGAGAGCCTTTTTATCACCCCCGGCACCGATATCCGCCCGCTGCTTCTGACCGGCGCTGAGGAATACGCCGCGTTCACCGGCGGGTGTCTGTATCTGACGCTGAGCCTGTCCTCCCACAGCTGCGGCGCGTCGGTCACACGGGTGGACGACATTGATGTATTCCTGCTGGAACAGGAATCGGACAACGGCGAGCTTCGCTCCATGGCGCTGGCCGCCCGGGAGCTGCGGGAGCCGCTGACCAACGTCATGATCACCGCCGACAGTCTGTTTCCCCTCTGCGCCACGGAAGACAGTCCCCATGCGGCGGAGCAGGTCGCACGCCTGAACCGGGGGCTGTTCCAGATTCTCCGGATCATCGGCAACATGTCCGACGCCGAGCGCTGCGCCGCCGTCTCCCACCAGGAAACGGTGGACATTCCGGCGCTGTTCGCCGAATTTTTTGAGAAGGCGGAGACGCTCATTTCCCATACCGGCATCACCCTGACCTATGAAGGACCGAATCAGCCGATCTACGGTCTTGCCGACCGGGAACAGCTGGAACGGGCGGTTCTGAACATCCTGTCCAACGCCATCAAATTCACCCCGAAGGGCGGGACTGTCACGGCCAAGCTGACCCGCAGCGGCCGGATGCTCCGCCTGAGCGTGACGGACAGCGGCTCCGGCATTGCCCAGAACGTCCGCAGCAGCGTCTTCTCCCGGTATCTGCGTCAGCCCGTCCTGGAGGACAGCCGGTACGGCATCGGCCTCGGCATGGTGCTCATCCGCACCGCCGCCGCCCACCACGGGGGCGCCGTCCTCATCGACCAGCCGGAAGGTGTGGGTACCAGAATCACCATGACCATGTCCATCCGTCAGAGCAAGCAGGCAACGCTTCGCTCCAACGTCCTGCGGGTGGACTACGCCGGAGAGCGGGATCACGGGCTGATCGAGCTTTCCGAGTGTCTTCCCACAGAATTGTACGAATAATTTCTCCGTCCGGTCTGCTGAGCAGACCGGACAATATTTTTACAAATAAGACTTGAGATACTGTCCCGTATAGCTTTCGGGAATCTGCGCCACTTCCTCCGGCGTGCCGGACGCGACCAGCGTTCCGCCGCCGTCGCCGCCCTCGGGGCCGAGGTCGATCAGATAGTCCGCCGTCTTGATGACGTCCAGATTGTGCTCAATGACCAGAACGGTGTTCCCCGCCTCCACCAGCCGCTGCAAAACCTCAATGAGCTTATGCACGTCGGCGGCGTGAAGACCGGTGGTCGGCTCGTCCAGAATATAGATGGTCTTTCCCGTGGAGACCCGCGCCAGCTCCGTCGCCAGCTTCACCCGCTGGGCTTCGCCGCCGGAGAGGGTGGTGCTGGACTGCCCCAGCTTCACATAGCCAAGGCCGACCTCCACCAGCGTCTGGGCTTTTCTGCGGATTTTGGGCAGATTCTCGAAGAAATCCACCGCTTCCTCCGCGGTCATGTCCAGCACCTGGGCGATGTTTTTCCCCTTGTAGCGAACTTCCAGCGTCTCCCGGTTGTACCGTGCGCCGTGGCAGACCTCGCAGGGGACGTAAACGTCCGCCAGGAAGTGCATCTCGATTTTCACCAGGCCGTCGCCGGAGCAAGCCTCGCACCGGCCGCCCTTGACGTTGAAACTGAACCGACCCGGGCCGTAACCCCGGATTTTCGCATCGTTGGTGGAGGCGAACAGATCCCGGATATCGTTGAAGAGGCCTGTATAGGTGGCCGGATTGGAACGGGGGGTTCTGCCGATGGGGCTTTGATCGATGTCGATGACCTTGTCCAGCTGGTCAATGCCCTCCACGCACCGGCAGGCGCCGGGGCGGGTGCGGGCGTGGTTCAGCTTGGCAAGCAAAGTCTTATTCAGCACCTCGTTGACCAGGCTGGACTTGCCGGAGCCGGACACGCCGGTGACGCAGGTGAAAGTGCCCAGTGGAATCTCCACATCCACGTTCTTCAGGTTGTTCTCCGAGGCTCCCCGGACGGTCAGGTGCTGGCCGTTTCCGACCCGTCGGGTGGTGGGCACGGGAATTTTCTTCACCCCGGACAAATACTGGCCGGTGATGGAACGGGGGCAGGCGATGATCTCATCCACCGTGCCCGCGGCAACGATCTCGCCGCCGTGGCTCCCCGCCCCGGGGCCAACGTCCACGATGAAATCCGCCGCACGCATGGTGTCCTCGTCGTGTTCCACCACGATCAGCGTGTTTCCCAGATCCCGCAGCCGTTTCAGCGTCTCCAGCAGCTTGTCGTTGTCCCGCTGATGCAGGCCGATGCTGGGCTCATCCAGGATGTACAGCACACCCATGAGATAGGAGCCGATCTGGGTGGCCAGCCGGATGCGCTGGCTCTCGCCGCCGGAGAGCGTCGCGGCCGCGCGGGACAGCGTCAGGTACCGCAGGCCCACGCTCTGCATGAAGCCGAGGCGTGCGCGGATCTCGCGCAGGATCTGCTCGGCGATGACGGCCTGCGCGCCCTCGAGCCGCAGATCGTTCACGAATGCCAGTTCGCGGTCGACTGGCATGTCGCAGAATTCCGTGATGGACAGGCCGCCGACGGTCACAGCGCGGGAGATATCGGACAGGCGGCTGCCGCGGCAGTGCGGGCAGGGGGAGGCGGACATCGTCTCCTCCAGCTCCTTGCGCATGGCCTCGGACTGCGTCTCGCGCACGCGGCGCTCGATGTTCGGAATGATGCCCTCAAACGCCTGCTCCAGCGTGCCGCGGCTGCTGCCGCGGTCGTAGTGCAGCGTGAGCTTTTCGCCGCGCGTGCCGTAGAGGATGACGTCCATGGCTTCCTTCGAGAGGCTGGAGATCGGCGCGTGCAGGTCGAAGTGATATTTCTGCGACAGGGCGTCGAAGTACATCCGCGCGATGGAGTCGCTGCGGATATTGCCCCAGCCGCTGGCCTGGATGCCGCCGTCGTAGATAGAGAGGGACGGGTCCGGGATGATGATGGCGGGGTCGACCTTCAAAAGGAAGCCGAGGCCACTGCACTCCGGGCATGCACCCATGGGATTGTTGAACGAGAACATGCGCGGCGAAAGCTCCGGCATGGAGATGCCGCACTCGTCGCAGGCGTAGTTGCGGGAGAACAGCGTCTCCTCCCCGGTGTCCGGCTGCTGGATGACGACGAGCCCGCCGCCGTGCTCCAGAGCGGTCTCGACGGAATCCGTCAGGCGGCGCGTCAGGTCGCCGCGCAGCACGAGGCGGTCGACCACCAGCTCGATGGTGTGTTTTTTGTTCTTCTCGAGTGTGATCTCCTCGCTCAGGTCATAGAGGATGCCGTCCACGCGCACGCGGGAGAAGCCGCTCTTCCGCGCGTCTGCCAGCAGCTTGACGTGCTCCCCCTTCTTGCCGCGCACGACCGGGGCCAGCACCTGAAAGCGCGTGCCCCCCGGCAGGGCCAGCACCTTGTCGACGATCTGGTCAACGGTCTGGCGGCGGATCTCGCGGCCGCAGCGCGGGCAGTGCGGCGTTCCGGCGCGCGCCCACAGCAGGCGCAGGTAGTCGTAAATTTCCGTCACCGTGCCCACGGTCGAGCGTGGGTTGCGGGACGTCGTCTTCTGGTCGATGGAAATGGCGGGGGACAGGCCTTCGATCACGTCCACGTCGGGCTTGTCCATCTGGCCCAGGAACTGCCGCGCATAGGCCGAAAGCGAGTCGACATAGCGCCGCCGCCCCTCGGCATAGATCGTGTCGAACGCGAGCGACGATTTGCCGGAGCCGGAAAGCCCCGTGAATACGCACAGCGCGTCGCGCGGGATCTCCACATCCACATTTTTCAGGTTGTTTTCGCGCGCACCGCGCACGAGGATGGAATTTCGCATAGCTGCCTCCTGCCGATGATTTCTCTGAAGTCTTATTATACCACGCTGTCCGGATCGCAGCAACGAAAATTTATAAACAAATGTACGATTTTTCGCCGACCGCCCCATAGGGCACTGCCGAATCGTGCCGGCTGCCGTTAAAATGGTATGCACCAATTGCGTCTGTAGCGGCGCTCAGTGAGCGCCTTGCAGACTGACAATGACTGCGGCACACATTGCAGCGCAAGGCTCCCAAGTTTGTCATTGCGAGGCCCCAACGGGGCCGTGGCAATCTC
>ERZ825137.3428-NODE-3428-length-16989-cov-9.276899_pt1 | contig 16989 bp, 12 predicted proteins | sample MGYA00519873_ERZ825137 | MGnify/ENA primary metagenome ERZ825137 (study PRJEB31778, sample SAMEA3449190) | human gut metagenome | biome: human gut; feature: human-associated habitat; material: faeces | place: United Kingdom | collected 2010/2012 ...
AGTTTTGGGTTAGCATCTGCACGGCCTACTCCACAGGGTTTGTCGGGTGCGCCATCTTTGTTCTCTTTTATTCTTTCGTAAAAGTCAAACAAAACATGCTTCTCGTCAAAATTCAGTTGTCTAAACTTTTTTCCTGCATAAGTTGTCTCCTTAGCTTTCATCTCGATAGTGTTCAAAGCCTTATTAAATGAAAGCTTGTCATTAACGGCTTGCAACTTGAATCTAAATGAAATGCACAGTTCATATCCAATGGCATTGACTGCATTGTTGATTCTGCTTAACTGGTCTTTTGAGGCGGAAGCAATATTACTGAGAAGAGTAAACAAAATGGAAGTGGGGGAAATCATATTGCCATTGACCTTGGCACCTATGTATTTGTAGAAATGATACTGTTCTCTTTCATTACTTCTCGGAACCTTAAACTTATCACAAATACTAAAACTCGTAGCCACAATCCTTGGCAACATTTCAAGCGAGAACGAACATTCCTCTTCATCTATATAGGAATGTAAACATCCATCTTTCCAATCCAATTTACATGTAGCCCCATTCATAGAATAAACAAGTGTGGTACAAAAAATATATTTGTTTCGTCTCACCATAGAATACATGGTGTTACTTACCCAAACATAAAACAGAAAATCTATGATGGCTTCCAATATGAGGCTTTTGCCCACACCATTCTTTCCTATCAGCAGTGTGAATTGACTATCTTGTGATTCATTCTCCGGTTTGGAAAAGTCCAAAGTGAATGAGTGTTTACCATCTTGTAGAAATGTTGCGCTTAATATCTTAAATGCCATATCGCTTCGTTTTTATATGATGTCTAATTGTTCCAATATATCTCTTGTCAGTTTGGACAATGGACGATTTTCCAAAGCCTCTTCGTTCAAATACTTTCCCCATATAAACTCAAAAACTTCTTGTGGGGTATGGAATATGCCTTGAAAGCTATCCACAAATGCCTGGTTCTGTTCCAATGTTCCATAGCTTGTTGACTTTTCTATTAAGTCCATCACATAGTCCTTATGCTTGTTATACAAAACATCAAGCCCTAATCCTTCTATGTTTTGTTGTTCAGACGTGGATGGTTTGATAAATCCTATGGAAAAATCAGCTTCTGATTTTACAAGCTTTATCTCGTTGATGTTCAGAAGAGTCATGCCCTTCTTATTGCAAATTCCGAATTTAGACTGAAAACCCTCGAAATATGGATTGACGCCAATATTCTCCGTAGCCTTGCCATGATTGCATATTGAGCATGAAGGAACAAGATTATAAAAAGATATGGCCAACATTGGATGCTGACTTTTATTATAGAAGTGGTCAAATTCAGGGCGAGTCGTAAATGTCTTTCCTTCCTTTGAACATGACGATTTGACAGTGAATGTATAATTTCGATTGCAATATGGACAAGTCCTTATCTCGAGCTTTTCAAGCACTTCATTGGCAATGACCTTGGTAAAACCATTATATAGTGTCTCGAATATTTCAGATAAGATATTTAGGCTTTCGTCCCTGTACCTTTCTTTCGACAGCTTCTCCAACTCGTCTTTCGGGGCAAGAACTATATCGTCAAAATTACGTTCAAACTCGTTAAGTTTATTCAGTAATTCATCTTTTGTGCCAATCGAAATCCGTCCATACCGAGCCTCTCTTTTCACATAGCCTCTCCATTTTGCAAACACATTGTCATAATATCTATGATGTTTCCCTGCTTTAAGATATGGGCGTTGCTGTCCTTCCCTTTTATCAAAAAGGTAGTCATGCAATCTGTCACGCCAGAAATGCGCTACAGAATCCAAATCACGATTGTATCCCAAATATATCATAGTTTCTAAGATTGTTGCTCTTCCAACTTTTTACGTATGAAATCACGAAATGCCTTATCGTCAAGTTCTGTGTTCAACTTTTTATAGGTATTATACAAAGCCATCAGTTGTTGTCTGATGACAGGCTCACCTACAAATTGTATTTCTTGACGTATATTGTCCAACTCACTTGCCTTGAAATCTCCTGAATGTAATATTGCGAACAAATGGTTGATTTTCTGATGGGCAAACTCACCCATAGGAAGACTTGGCAAGAAAAAGCCATTTCTCAACAATCCATTAATGTTCGCTCCAAACGTGTTTTCTTGCATGGAATAATCGGCATTGCCATTTTTGAGGAAAAGCACATTTGTTTTCGGTATGTCTGAAAGTATGTATGGAGAATGAGTTACATAAATCACATTGATGTTCTTTATCTGATTGAATGTCATCTGCCTTATAGTCTCCATCAAATAGAAAGTAAAACTGCGCTGCCATTCAGGATGAAAATACAACTCAATTTCTTCCAACATGAGATTCACGGCTTTATAGTGCACTCTGCCGCTACCGATAGAATCTATGTTCAAAAGATGATAGATGATGGCTCCCACAGAAAAATATCTCTGCTTCTCACCAGAACTCAACGAGTCAAATGGAATCAAGCAAGAATCATTCTCTTTCTGAAAATAGATTTGCCATTTATAGATTGCTGGTGGCAAATATTCCATATTCAGAAGTTGTGCTCCATACTTATTTGATATTTTGTCTAAGCTGATTACTTCACCGATGGCACTGTTTTCACAAATATTCTTGTCACGATATATCTTTGCGCTGCCACTGTTAGATAAATAATTGAAAGCCTGACGGAGTTTCAGGGTGATATGCGATTTATATATCCATTCAGCCTGTAACTTGTTGAAAGCCTCTTTGAGCCTGTTGGCGTTATGTCCACCATTACCCTTTTTGCCACCAGACAGAATGAAATCATTTTCGTAAGCTGCACATGGATAACCGAAAGTTGAATATGTTTCAAAAATAGAGATTGTTTTGTAGATGATATATGCTTGCATTTCTCTTCTTGGGTCATATTTTGATAGGATTTGAAGATAAGTGTAGGAGATATATCCAACCTTAACTTTCTCCCATCCTTTAATGTGATTCCTGTCAGTCTCCAATAATCACAAACAGCATCTATCAATTCCAAACGCTGCATCTGGCAAAGGTTTAGTGCTTGGAATTTTTCTATCTCATTGATATTCTTGGAAGTCAAATCATCATCACCCGACAAATTATTGCAAACTCTTCTTAGTGCCTTGATTATTTGGCATACATCACTGTTGTGCGAAAGCAGGTCGCTTTCCTTCGCATATTCCAAAGCCATACTGAACAATCTGTGGTTGTTGGGATGGGCAATGAAACGATTATATATTTGCGACAAGATGTTTGTTGCATTGGAAATCCACGTATTCAGATTCTTTGGGTCGTTTTCTTCCAAGTATGCGATGTCTTCTTGAAACAGGTTCGTTTCCCTGTGCCGTGAGAAAAAATCAACGATGGTGACATTTTGTAATTTGGAAAATCCGACATCCTCCAGTTTCAAAAAGTCAGCTTTCTTGTTGTTCAGCAAGCGAAAAGGATTAATGGCAGTGTTGGATGTCCGAGGATGTACCATCAAGGACAACAGACGTTGCATTGACAAAAACTTCTCACGGTTCATGTCTATATTGCCATAGCTTCGATATGGATGAAGGCTCAACGGTGTTTGATATCCATCGTTTTTGTGGAATACACGGTGCAGCCAACAAGACTCCTCATCACGTTTGGATGTATCTTTGGAATCCCATTCTTCTGGAAACTCCAAGGAATTGTAAGCATATAGGGAATAATTGGACACCATAGTATAGAAGAATTGTTTTCTCACAGTCTCTGGTCCAACAATATCGCCTTGTCTATATGCTTTGTCTGTTTGAATATAACGATACACTCTGACATCATCATTTGTGGATATAAGACAATAGAAAATACCGTCCAAAAGATAATACAATTCAGCGTCAACACCATTAATCCATTGGAGAGTGTCCTTGTCTCCTATCTCATGAATAATAGATGTATTGTTAAATATCCTTATAACCAACTCTACCAATGTACTTTTACCATCACCATTCATTCCGACGATTGCAGCGAAATTCAATTTTACTCCCTTGCTCTGCTTTTCGGACAGAGAAAAGAAGTCTTCAGACAATGGTGCTATATTGTTGCTTCGTCTCGTAATGAATGTTCCGTCTTCCGATACACGATAGTCGTTACACAAATAGTAGTATTGGTTCGCACCAAGACATTTGCGTATGTATTGTGCACAGTTTGGGCGCACTCGAACTGCAATGAACTTGAAGTTTGTTGATGATTTTGGCATGATTTGTTGATTTTATATTACAAAAGGGCTACTAAGCTCCATCACCGAAAAGTAGCTCAAAAAAATGGGAGAGGGAGCCGTTCGCCCGTATATTCAATATCTGTATAAACCAAATTTTCTCCACATAAAATGATAAACTCTTGCAAAAGGTTCGCATATTACCTCTTCTGGGTAACTAGTCAAGAAGCGAAGGTTTCTTTTGAAACGTCGTTGTGCCTTCTGCAACTGGTAGGACAGCTTGCCTTTCCTTACTTCTAAAGTTTTCATCCTTTCATCGTAGTGACCGAAATTTCCTGCTGCCATCATCTCATCCAAAAGAAAAGTTCCATGTTTCTCTGATGCAGCACACAAGAGTTCATCGTTGCTCATGTCAAACATATCTTGAAGTACGAACATCAAGGCCGAGGCAAAACATCTCATGCCGCAAGTACGAATATGGAGCATGATTTCACTACGGTTCATCAACTCCGTCTGTTCATTTTGTTCCTTATAGTATTCTTTCAGCAACACATAAAAGTCAAGTACTTGTCGCATTCCCACACCCTCATCCAACAGATGCCTATAGATATGGTTCATCTGAAAAATCAAGTCATAGTCCACACGCAGTTTCTTTACTATGCCGCATTTGTCAATCTCCACGTTCTCGAATCTCGCTATCTGAAACAGCTTTTGAAAACATCTATTCCTCCAAGGAGCATTTAAGAACGAAGGGCGAAAATGTATTTCTACAGGCACACCACCTATTGGTTTCACCTCAGCATGCAAATGACATAAAGAGAGCAATATATTCTTTCGCTGACAATAATCTATGATACACTTTACTGAATGCAGAATCTTTTCCTTAGGCCAAATCCAAGCATCCACATCACCACATACACGCAGCATTCCCAACGAAACACCATCTATCAATCTATCATAATATACATGATTAGCCTGTCCCTTTAATATACAAATGTCAAAGCCTTCCTTTGACATTATCTCTGTTAGTCGCAGACAGACATCTGTTGTTTGTCTATTTCTATGTTTGATAGCTTCGGTAGCCATAGTCCATTTCAAAACCATGCCACCCTTTGGCCATTGCTCTTGTGGCAACTTTTTCACTCCCTCAAAAGCAATACCAAGCAAAGCTTGTTTTTGTGCCAATTCAAACATCTCTTGCCATTCATCATCTGATAGCGAATGAGAAAGGCGAACAGATTTTCCAATTGCTGCTTGAAGTATCGAGAAAAAATCTTCTATCATTTCATTTCCTCACCCCTTGATACACCTCACCAACTTCATCTGCAATCTGATTCCAGTCATATTTGCTCATGTCGTAATCCACATGCTGTAATGGAGCCTCGATAATCTTTCCGAGCTTTTCTGAAAGTTCATTAACATTTCCACAATGGAAGTAATCATCCTGTGGTAAACCAACTTCCAAGTTTGCAGGAATATCACTAACCACCACCTTTACACCATAGCTCATTGCCTCCAACAAAGCGATAGGTAAACCCTCATGCGAAGAAGGCAAACAATAGCAACGGCAATTCGTCAACAGCGAATGAAGTTTTCTGCCCTTTATAAATCCAGTCAACACCACTCCATTCTTCCTTGCCATTTCCTTTAATCCCAAAGAATAACTATCCTCAAAGTCTGTATCTCCAGCCAATACCAGTTTAATATCCGTCCTATCAGTATGAGCCTTCTTCCATTTCACGAAAGCTTCCACAAGATGATGCAGATTCTTCTCTGGCACGAATCGGCACATTCCCAGCACATACTTACCCTTCTCTATACCAAGTTCATTGAAATATTCAGGATAGTCACATATCTCAGGCTCCAACACACCATTATATATAAGGTGTACATTCTTAGTTCTGCCATACTTCTTAGCGATAAGATTCTTGATCACATTCGAGATAACGATAACATCATCGGCAAACATACATCCCATCCTCTCACCCATCTTCAATATGGTCTTTGCAGCAAAGCCCCACTTGTCACGATCATAGTCGGGACCATGATGAGTAAACACCACCTTCATGCCCAATAACTTAGCATAAGGAACAAGCAAAGCAGGACCTATGGCATGCACATGCAGCACGTCAGCGCCCAACTTCTTTGCCTCATTGATGGCACGGAAAGTATGAATGATGGCTTCGAACGATTTCTTCTTAGGCGAAGGCAACGTAACCAGTTTCACACCATTCCACTCCTTTAAGTCGTCTTGCACATAATTCGACCTGCGAATCAGTGTCACATCAAAGCCACGAGACACTATGCGAGGAAACAATTCCTCGCAATGTGTCTCAACTCCACCCATGATATTAGGAATACCACGAGTACCAGTCACTACTATTTTCATGTTACTTGATTTCGATATTTCTATCTGTTTCCTTCTTGGTAGCCTCATAACCCTGACTAGCCACGTCAGCGTTCACGATGTCCTCGCCGCGCTTGCCCTTCAAAGCCTCCTTCGAATCGGCAGAAAGACCATTGTTTACCACCGCATTCATATCGCAGGTAGAAAGTTTGTCAAGCTGCTCCTTGGTTACTTTACCATCACGATACTCGCAGCAGATAGGATTCTCATACATAGAGTACTTCATACCGAGCAGGCTCTTCAGCTTGTGCTTAGCCACCCACAGGGCAGGAGTCTTGATGTACTTGTGCATGGCAGGAGAAACAGAACCGATCATCCAGCAGTTTCTGTCGCAATGTCTTACCTTCTTGCGTACCTGCTCTGCCTCAGGAGAACTCCAAAGCTCATCCCAGGTCTGACGGTTCAGGTTACCCATCACCTCCTTGTCCTTGGTACCATTACATGGCATCACATCACCGTATGGGTCGATGAAGAAGGTATCGAAACTCATATCGCAAGGCAAGAGACGCTTCTGACCATAGATATAGTTGATGAGTCCATGGTTGAAGTAAGCACGGAACCACTTCTTAGGAGAGTTAGACTTCAATAGCTCGTTCACCAGGTTCTCGAAGTTCTTAGCCACCATCGGACGGTCGTGGATGATGTTCTTAGCCTCAACGAAGTAGAAGGAGTTATGGAGCGATGCGGTAGCGAACTCCATACCCATCTTGTTGCTCAACTCATAGAGAGGCACGAGGTCAGGAGCATTCTTGTCCTGAACGGTCATACCGAAGCCCACATCCTTCAATCCCATCTCACAGAGCTTCTTTAAGGTAGTATAGCCACGGTTGAAACCATTGTTCAGACCACGGATTTCATTGTTGGTCTGCTCCAAACCCTCGATAGATATACGGATACCAATCTGAGGGAAATCCTTCGCCAGGTCGATGATGCGGTCGGTAAAAAAGCCGTTGGTTGAGATCACGATACGGTCGCTCTTCTTATAAAGCTCACGTACGATGTCCTTCAAGTCCGTACGGATGAAAGGCTCACCACCCGTGATGTTGGTAAAGTACATCTTAGGAAGTTTCTTGATAGTCTCAATAGAGATTTCCTCCTCTGGCTTAGAAGGAGCCTTGTAACGATTACACATTGAACAACGCGCATTGCAACGATAAGTTACAATGACAGTACCATTTAATTTCTTTTCTGACATAATATATTTTTGTATTTTAAATTTTAAACATTCTTGCGTTGTGCCACTTCAACACCCTTGTCGAAGCCAACAACAACATCATTAAACCCTGATTCTTCTTTGTTGAATTTCGGAGGATTTATATCTGGATTTTTTATAGACAAAGCTCCAGCCACATAGTTTGCATAATGCTGCAAATCAGATAAAGCATCAGTTTCCAACCCATAGTTATCACGGTCTCGGTGAATACGGTTTAAAAAATCTTTGGTATGTTGTTGGAAATCGTTGTCCTCATAATCCCTTATAATTAAATTTGCGAAGAGTATCAGTAACTCTTTATAAGCAGAGCTATCCGCCAATGCAAAATTCTCAAAGATATATCTTAGTATTCCATTAACATCCCCTCCTTTATCTTTCAAGACTAAGAAAGCCTTCACTCCTTCAACCTGTAAATCTTCTTTTTTACTAAACAAGGCACTTTGGATATTGCCAACAATGTCATTATCAAGGTTTTGTTGATTTCCCATTTGCATCTTTACCTTCATTGGCAGACATCTGTATTCCTTTGCCCTCAGCCAATCTATTTGTTCGCTGATTTTTACGGATTCTTCATCTGTCCAACCATCCAAAGACGCATCGATGAAAAGACTCTGATAAGTTCTGATGATTTGTCTGGTGAATTGTCTCAAACCTCCAAAGAACTCTTTGCTGTCGTTCCTTTCAAAACTTGCCTTATTCAATTCTATCATGTCGCAGCAATGCAACAGGACATCCTTTTTCTGTTCTTCCGAGATATACTTGCGAAGTATATTGATTTGGTCAAGTGCTTTGTTCCATAGACTGAAAGGTTCAGAGGTATGGTTGAATTGATATGTCGTTTCGCAGAAATTCTTTACCTCTTCATTCAATTTGTTTAGAACAGATTCTTGTTCCTCATCATTCATTTCGATGTATGAATAGGTATGTATGGCTTCTGAAATGACATTCACTCCATTTCTCATCTTTCTTACTGTGTTGACAATTTCGGTTCTGTCCGCTTCTGTCAGTTCTTCTCTTTCCCATATCACTTCCATGAAGAATATAGCTTGCAAGATTTCTTCTTTCTTTTCACTCTTCAGTCCTGCAATAATCCGTTTCTTGATAGCGTCTGTGATGACGAAATGGAGCATATATCGGTCAGGGAAAGGATACCCTGCTCTTTGATAATCTGTCGCCACATTCTTTTCCGACATCATCAGCGACCATATTACTGACAAGTTTGAATTATCCAAACAATCGTAGGCATATTTCAATACTTTATCCACAAAATGCGGAGACCACTTCAAGGCTGCTTTTACAAACCTCAGCACTCGCTCTTGGCTTACCTTTGTGCATAGCCTTCCCAATATTGTAGGCAATAGATTCAGCACCTTATAGTTAACCCAACTATTCTCTTGAATATCGGCATTTTCAAACAAGGTAATGTAAGCATCAAAGTATTCGTTAGCTTTTTCGGTTCTTCGTCAATTTAGGTGGTAACATCTCTTCCATCTCAGTCTGCATAAAGTAGTTTTGCCCTTAAGACAGCAGGTCCGGCCTTGTTGAACATGTTTCTCTTAAACGCCTTGGCCTTGTTTACTGTCCCCTCCAACAATCCGTTGTTGAAAGCGGTACGGCAGGCTTGTTCTACAGCATCGCGGTCTTTCCTTATATATTTTGCAAAGTCCCTTATCTCTTTCAACGGACAGGCCTCCGCATCTTTCAGCCATTCGTCCATCGGTTGCGCATTTTCTTCGCCATGTATCATTTTCCGGAAATCCATGCATATCTTCATGACATGGTTTACTTCCGGGTGTGTCTCATGTATTTTCTGCAGCTTCCTTGAATCGGTCTTTCCGTGTACGATGTAGTGCCAGATGGCGTAGGCTTTTACCTTCGACTTTTTCACGCCCTCCTTCAGCGTTTTGTTGTGTTTACGGACTTCATCACGAAGTGGTTTGTAGTTTTCCGTTACGGACTTCAGGCATCTGCACAGCGTACGTGGGACAATGCTCACTTTCAGCCTTTTCATGACGGCACTTTTTGTTATGACGCCGGAACTGACAACCCTTGCAATGTCCCTTGCCGCCTTGACGGCACATTTCTGTTCTGCACTGAGGATTCTGTAAATGTCGGTATTGGCCGCCCTGTAAACCTTCTGTGCCTTCACGCCCAGTATCCTTGCGGTTTCGGCGATGCCGTTTCCCTCATCCTTCAGGCGTCGCACTTCATAATAGAATCTTACGCGGTCACGATGCCTGGCATCTCCCATTTCGTATATGTCCTTCATGATATACCTGTAGGCTTCGTCCTCTGACGGATACGGATACTGACGTTGTTCCTTTTTCTGCCCCAGCATGACCTTGATCGGTTCCACGGCATTCTTCTTCAAGGCCTGCATCAGGTGGAAACGGTCGGATACCTGCACAATCTGTTCCGAGGCCTCGCTGATGATGGAGCCATAGACCTGGCTTCCGTCACGCGTCACAGTCTTTATTTCCAAATGCGCCTTCAGCCAGTCCGTTATCTCTTGTCCGTAGCGGGTATCAAAGACTGCAATGGGACGCCGGGTATAATGGTCTGCAATGACACACATATATCTGTGGCCCTTCTTCTTCGCGAAATCGTCCAGCCCTACATGTCCGCTGGTACGCACGACCGGATTTTCCTTTCCAAGCCTGCGAAGCCGGCGTGTTACGGACGACGTGCTGATTTTTATACCGTGCCGGGACAGGGTCCGGGAGGCTTTGCGGGCCGTCTGTCCTAAAGCCTCGTGACGTATTTCTCCCTCCACACGGTCTGTGTGACGCGCATAGGGACGGGCAAACTGCAGCGGTTCTGCAAAAATGCGTCTTTCACATTCCGGATTGCTGCATCTCATGTGACGGCTCTTAAGTATCAACACCACATTGTGACCGAGCAGTTCTGTACATTGCAGCTTGCGAGGGACATAGCGGTGGACGGTTTTCGTGCGCCTGCCACAGTCTGGACATTTTGTCCACTTCCCTTTTGTATGTGCATGCAATGTCAGGCTACCGCCTCTCTGCAACAATTCTTCCGAGTAGTCAAGGACAATGCCCAAATTATGACATTTTTCACTTATCAATGATTTTATATGGTCCGCAACTTGCTGAAGTCCGGATTTCTTTATAACTTTGTGCCCTGCAGATGGGAGTATTTCTTTTTCTTTTTTCACACACAAAGATACTAAAAAATACGAACATCTGCAACTTTTATTACACTTATTAACGTACTGATAATCAAATATTTAAACCACAAATAAACAGCTCTTTTTACCACCTAAATTAACGAAGAACCGCTTTTTCTTCAGCCAATGACGAAAGCTGTTTTCTACCCAATACTTCTTCCACAGTCTTACTGCTTGCGGAAAGCATCATCATATTCCAAGCCATACTCCACGAGTACTCAAACATATTTCTAATGCAGTACTTTGTGAAATTCTGACTTATTGAAAACATGGGCATTCCCAATCTTTCTTTAAGCATCCACCATTTGCAAGGATAGAGATAGCCATGTACGAACCCTGCTGATCCCATTTTCCAACTGTTGGTGTAACTGCCTATTTCAAATAGGTGTTCCCTTACAAAGCCCTGAGTTGGTTCGTTCTCGTATGCTTTTCCGCTCAATCTCTCCGTCAGCTCGTCAAAGTTTTCTCCTTCAGCAAACTTGGATATATTGTCCGTCTCTATCTCATCGGTGTTATTCCTTTTGGAGTCCTTGTCACACCAACTCATTGTCTTTAAAATATACGTCAGACAAGACTTTGCATATAAATCTTCCTTGTTCTGCAACAGGGATTTGCAAATTGCATTCTTACATTTGTCCAATAATTGGTAGGCATCTAATGCTTCTCCAACGAAATACAGGATATTGGCTTTTTGAAGACAATTCTGGTAATCACTTATATCCACTTGCCATTTTGACAAATATTCCTTCACCTTGTTTTTATTATACTTGGCAAGCCAAAACAATGTTAGTTGATAGTAAAGATGCCTTGAAGGGATTATCTGTTTGTCATCTTTCAATAGTTTATCACATAGCTGCAAGAACTTTTCGTTCTCACCATCATAGCGCCACATCTCCAACAATGACATTATCAAGGGCTGCATCATTTTCTTGTTCTCATTTGGCATGTCATCCAAATGTTCCACATACGCAGAGATGGTATCTACAAACCAACCAAGCTTCTTGGGCGTCGCAGAAATCCTCAACCGCCAGTTTAGCTCATAAAGGAATTGAAGTTTTGTCTTTTCATCTGTAATGCGTTTGAAATCGCTTTCCATAAAGGCAATGTCTTCATTTAGACGTTCAAAATCCTTTTCATGCGCTCTTGGAAGCAAAAGCCAACCTGGATAAGTTTCTCGGATAGCTCGCATCTTCTGTATTTTCTCTGCTATATGCGCTTTAAACTGCTCTTCATTCAAGTCCTTTGCCCTAAGATGATCAAAATACACAGAACCATTCCATTTTGTGGGCGTTTCTTTCAGATAATTCAAGAAGAACTCGTATGCTGAATAATACCCATCCACTCCTTCTACATCCGCAAGGTTAATGATGTCTATCCCTAATTTCGACAGTAAGGCTTTTTCGGCATCATGGAAGCACTTTCTGTAAGTGATGAGATAAGTAGGGCATATCCGTTGTTGCCCGATAACATCTTTCAGCCATCCTATCCAAGCTCTGAAATTCGGGTCTTCTCCAGAGAATCCAATCAGGCAAACCAAACTTTCCAAGAAACATTGCTTGGCAGTGTTCACCATCTCAGGGCGTTCTGTCGGATAACGCCTGTAGTCTTCCTGCGTCATGATATAAGGACGGATGTTTGGGATGCTACCATGCAGTTTGATGATGCGAGGTGATGGCTGATAGAGTAGTGTTTCCTTATTCGTCACCAGTTTGAATCCATTGATGACTTGCCCGGCTGCACGCTCTATCAATGTGTCGTAGTTCGTGGTCAAGATGTCCTTCCAAGGCAACTGCACCAACAAACGATGCAATCTGCCTGGTTGGATAAGTTGGTCTGGCAAGGCTTCTTCCAAGATATTGTCCAGTTCGTTATGCCCAAACTGCGCATCTACAAAGGAAGACAACCTCACAACATCATTGGCATCATTCTTCTTGTCTTCCTCGTTGTTGGGATATAACTTATCCAAGAATACCTCACGAAGCTGTGCCCAGGTCTTCATGCTCACATTGTTGGGGATTTCTGCATTCATGCTGAATCCAGCCCCAACAAAGGCTGTCACACTATGCGTACCCATATAGAGCTTGATTTGCTCCAACTTGGATGCGACAGATGATGGTATCTGATATTGCTTATCCATAATCTTAATTTTTAACGGTTCAATTATGAATAGTGATTATTACTTGTAGATGTTGATGAGCTTGTCGTAATAAGTTTCAGCATCATAGCGATGTTGTGCATCCGACGCTATTTGTTGATAATCAAGCTCCGAGTTCCACATCTTCTCAATCTTCGTCTTTAAATCGGCGATATTACCACTGCTAAAGGTATAATCCGTAAGTTCAGGTATTCCCCCGATATTGGCTCCCAATACTGGCGTTCCCAAGCATTGGGCCTCGATAACTGACAAAGGATTGTTCTCATACCATTCCGAAGGAATCACCGAGAAGCGAGCCTTGCCCACAAGTTGCTTGATGTCGTCCCACTGTTTGAAACCGACAAACTCGATATTGGTGTGAGCAACTGCTTTCAGTTCATCCATCAGAGGACCGCCACCGATAATCACCAATTTATAAGGTAATTGGTTGGCTGCCTCTATCAATGTCTTTGCACCTTTCTCATGGCTCAATCGCCCGATAAAACAATAGTAATCCTCCTTCTTCGGCAAAAGAACAGAAACTGTGGAATCAGAAAGATCAGTGTGCGAATACCTACATTTCTCCACATCAATAAAGTTGCAAAGTGTCTGCATCTTCGATTTCGAGAATCCCCCTTGCACCATCTTGTCTGCCATAAACTGGCTTGGACAGATAAACACATCCGTGCAAACCTCCAGCCGTTCACGATTCCAAACGACCGCCTCCTTATAACCAATGTACGAAGCCAACTTCGAACCTTTCATGCACTTGTTGTCCAAGCAAGCCTTCTTGTCACCGTTGAAACAAGTTTCGCAGATGGTATTGCCATTCTTCAGACAGTCATATCTAGGACAGAGCAACTTATAATCATGCAGTGTCCACACTACCTTGATGCCTCGCTGATGCGCCAACTCTGCCATCACCGGTGACAGCTGCGTATGCACATTGTTGAGATGCACTACATCAGGCTTGAATTCATCAAGCAGTTTCTTAAACTTACTTTTTACCTCATGCGACCCAAACGGTCTGGAAAAAGCCATCAACTTGCTCATATTCTTTGGAAAATATTTCTTCCAAGGCGTATCCAGATTCTCCGGATAGTCCATGGCGAATACCGCCACCTCATGCCCATGCGCCTTCAGCAGCTTTTCCAGATTGAGCATATAAATACAATCACCGCCACGGCGGTAATAAAACTTATTTGCTAATAAAATCTTCATTTCTTATAAGAACTAATTTTGCTTTCCACAAAGGGAAATACATAATATTTGATAACATGCGAAAAACATATCGCACCAATCATTGTTGCTATGCAAGTAACAACATACAGCATGTCATTGTTATGAATAAACTTATCCAGATGTAACATACTTGCTACCCTAAAAAACATCATGTGACAGAGATAGATTTCCATACTAATACCACTCAGATACTTAGCCACCCTATTGTTCAACACAATATCCTTTGAACCTATGGCGTAAATCAGCCAAGCAGCAAATACAATAAGGTCTGGCAAGATAAACAAACCTTTGATATCAACAACAAATCTTAATACGGTAAGTACTAGACATGATGCCAATGCTATCATCCAATGTTTCTTCACATAACTCTTGATACACTGACGATAGAGATAAATCATACCACCGGCAACAAAGAATGGTGCACTATAGATGATATTCACCTTATCTATTGGTTTCACCATAAAGTCTAGAGTACCGAAATACACAATAGCTATATAGCAAAATACCAACGACAGCAGCAGTACCATCCATCCTCTCTTCTTATTATCCAGCAGGAAGGTAAAGAAAGGGAAAAGCATATAGAAAGTAAATACCGTACCTAGGAACCATCCCACACCTATCACTTCAATATTCGGATTAGGCAAGAGATTGAAACACATCGTCAAGTCTGCAAAGCTTTGACAAAACGTACTCCAGGATGGTTCCATCGCAAAACTAATCATCACCATCATGGCGAAGAAGGGCCAGGCACGATGATAGCGCTTAGCATAGAACTTCTCAGGAGTTATTGCGCCCGACTTTACGCGTTCATAATATCCACAGCACATACTGAATGCACTAATAATCATGAACAGCAATGTGAAATTCGTAAACCACGGAATTATATCACTTGTCAAGAAGTTATCACTTGGCTTAATCATAAGATTAGCCTGAACGTGCATAAGCACGATACCTACGGCAGCGTAAGCACGCAAGCCATCCAGAGAAGAGTAATTTTCTCTGATATTCGCAGATGTGGGGGTAAGTATATTATTACTCATTTATCTATTTTTGTTTCTCTCTTCGAAAATATCCACTAACATTTTCGAAGATTGTTTACTAGTCAATTTATCTCTATATTGAATAACATTTATCAACGATTAAGTAGTTGATGCCTATCTTCTGTTTTTTTAATAAAGAGAATCAATTTCTTTACTATTTTTGACCTCCGCTAAATCTCATGAATTGTTCGATTAGCAGAGTTGCCTGATGTTTACTAGATAGATTCTCCCTGTATTGAATACAATTCTGCCAATAAGTCGAACTGGAGTGTACGAATTCGGCCAATGTATCCTCATTCCAATTGTCTTTTACTATACCCAAGAGATTCTTTGTTATCATACCACTATTCGTTGGAATAGAATTCGTTATGACTGGTGTGCCACATACTACAGATTCAGGAATAGACACCATGTTATTGTCTTGACGAGTATTGATAAGCAAAGCCTGTGAACAAGGAAGATATTGGTTCATCTCTTCATGGGTTTTAAATCCCAAGAACTTGACACTTTTAGCTATGTTGAGCTGGTGTGTCAGTTGCTTCAATTCCTTCTCCAATTCACCTCTGCCAACTATCAAAAGTTGATAAGCATTATCATATTTATCCATAAACTTCTTGAATATTCTGATAATACCATCAATATTCTTCCTTGCTATTAACTGAGAAACTACAATAAATTGCTTTTTCTTTTCTACTCCACAAGTAAACTTAGATAAATCGATCCCATGTTCTACGCAAACATCTGAAACATGTCGCATATATTGCTTGACAAAATTCTTAGCATCCTCAGAACGAGGAATAACTAAAACCTTATTCATCAAGTGCTTTGCAACAACATTATACCACACCTTAGAAGGCAACTGATGGAACTTATTGGGATGCAAAGCCAACTCATGCCAGATTACAGTTTTTTCTGGACAAATTCGTGCAGCAGTAAACGACCACAAAGAGAATACTTCACTTGTGACAACCATATCAAAACGAGCACTGTTTTTTTTCAGAAATGTGCTAAATTCATTTGAATAAGGCAAAACAGATGGAGGACAGAGTTTATGACATACCGTCTTTAACCATTTCACTTCAAACTCATACTTTTCAACCTCTACAGGCTGGTAGTCTATAGCAGCTGCCAATGTCACCTCATGCCCTAAGGACTTGAATCCAAGACACATATTATATATCATAGTGTCTTTGATAGACTTAACCTTAGGAATGATATTATTATCTGCCGTATATAATATCGGATTAATAATTATAATTTTCATTTTATTTACTTAATAACCATTTAACTATTCTATTCAGATTTAAGAAGTAAGTGAATATTACACTTAAAAATATTGTCAGAACAAAAGACAACAATACAGAATCAAGCTCATAAACCAAGATGTGATGACATAAATAAAATGCCATGCTTATCTTTGAATATTTTACCAACAATGGGGGGGTACTATTTTCCTGTATGTGCCAAAAATCAATAATATTGCCGTTATACATCCCATCAAATTTCCATTTTGATTTATTGTAAAAAACAACTTTGTGTGGTGATAAATGTACTAACGTATGTTAATCAAAATCGTAATCATCT
>ERZ825137.3432-NODE-3432-length-16981-cov-3.984462_pt1 | contig 16981 bp, 15 predicted proteins | sample MGYA00519873_ERZ825137 | MGnify/ENA primary metagenome ERZ825137 (study PRJEB31778, sample SAMEA3449190) | human gut metagenome | biome: human gut; feature: human-associated habitat; material: faeces | place: United Kingdom | collected 2010/2012 ...
ATTTCATTAAAATACCCCCAATACTGGGTGTCCAGTATTGGGGGTACATATCAAGGAGCTGGGCGGTTATTTTTTTGCATTTTTCAAGAAAATATGCAAAATACAAAAGCAGACCATTGCATCAGAAAATGATGTAATGGTCTGCTTTTAAGTTTCATTTAGCAAAGTCCTGCTTATGCCAGCTCCTTGGTTACAACGTCGGCAATAGCGCTGGCAATCTGCTCCAGACGCTCCTGCTTCGGTCCTTCGGCCATAATACGGATTAAAGGCTCGGTGCCGGAAGCACGTACCAGAATCTGGCCGTTTTCGCCCAGCTCCTCCTGATATTTTTTAATTACTTCCTGAATAGCAGCCTTTTCTTCCCAACCGTTTTTATTCTTCACGCGTACATTCAGCAGAACCTGCGGGAATTTAGTCATTACACCGCTCATCTCGGACAGAGATTTATTGTTGCGAACCATTGCGCACAACAGCTGTACCGCAGTCAGAATGCCGTCGCCGGTTTTAGCGAATTCGGAGAAAATGATATGACCGGATTGCTCGCCGCCGATAGAATAATTGTGCTTGAGCATTTCTTCCAGTACATAGCGGTCGCCTACAGCAGTTTTGACAGTCTTGCCGCCATGAGCCTTCATAGCCTGATGCAGGCCAACGTTACTCATAACAGTTGTTACCAGCATATTGTCATGCAGCTTGTTGCGCTTCATCAGCTCCAGAGCGCAAATCAGCATAATCTGGTCGCCATCCATAGCCTCGCCGTTTTCGTCAACTACCAGGCAGCGGTCAGCATCGCCGTCATTGGCGATACCTACATTAGCGCCAACTTCGACAACCTTCTTCTGCAATGCCTCCAGATGAGTGGAGCCGCAGCCGTTGTTGATGTTGATACCGTTAGGCTCGTTGAAAATTGCCACAACCTCAGCACCAAGGCTGCGCAGGATAACCGGTGCGATTTCACTGTTGGCACCGTTGGAGCAGTCCATAACAATCTTCAGACCGTTCAGCTTAGCATAAGCAGTGCTCAGAATGTGCTTAATATACAGCGCAGACAAATCCTTTTCGTAAATAATCTGGCCTACGCTGCTGCCGCTTACTGCCTGAGTATAATCAATCGGTGCAGCAACAATAGCTGCAATTTCGTCCTCTACTGCGTCAGGCAGCTTGTGGCCTGTCTGAGAGAAAAATTTGATGCCGTTGTCTTCAAACGGATTGTGAGAAGCAGAAATTACTACACCAGCGTTAGCCTTAACCTCACTGGTCAGGAAAGAAACTGCCGGAGTAGGCATAACGCCCAGAAGATGTGCATTGCCGCCGGCGCTACAGATGCCTGCTGCCAAAGCGCTTTCCAGCATTTGTCCGCTGCGGCGTGTATCTCTGCCGATAATAATTTTCGGGCAGGAAACCTCGCGGCCAAAGTATTTTGCGGCAGCATAGCCCAGCTTAAAGGCCAGCTCCGGAGTAAGCTCTACGTTCGCCACACCGCGAACACCATCAGTACCAAATAATCTTGCCATTTTTTGTAATAACCTCCCTAATGTTAATGCGTTTATATGTGAGTTGGAAATTGTTGAGATTTATCAACAATAACAGAAGATAGAGGCTCCCCTTGGGGGGAGCTATCACCCGCAGGGTGACTGAGAGGGGTTGGTACTCGCTATACTTACTAACAGCGCTATGCTGAGCGCGCCCCTCTCCGTCATCGCTACGCGATGCCACCTCTCCCCTAGGAGAGGCTTTATCAACGTATTTTTCGTATTTTATTATCCTACTTCACCGGCGCAAATCTTTCCATAATCGCCCGCGCCACATGATAGCCGTCAAGTGCGGCGCTCATAATACCGCCGGCATAGCCTGCGCCTTCGCCGCAGGGATAAAGCAAATCATGCGTCAGCGATACATAGCTCTGCCTGTCGCGCTCTATGCGAACCGGCGCCGAGGTGCGTGTTTCCACACCCGTCAAAAGCGCTCCGCCGTCGGCGTAACCCGCCAGCTTGCGTCCGAAGCTAGTAATGCCCTCGCGCAGCGTATCCGTAACGTAAGCAGGCAGCACCTTGTCTAAGCTGCAGGCTGCAAGTCCCGGACGATAGCTTGGCTGCACCAAGCATTCCAAGGACGGCGTTACGCGCTTCAAAAAACTGTCCAGATTCTGCGCAGGCGCATAATAGCTGCTGCCTGCCGCCGCATAAGCAAGCTGCTCATAGCGGCGCTGGAATTCTACGCCTGCCAGCGCACCCTCGCCGAAATCCCGGCTGTCTACATTCACCACCAGCGCACTGTTGGCAATGCCGCTGTCACGCTTAAACATGCTCATGCCGTTGACAACCACGCCACCGGCCTCCGAAGCGGCAGCAACCACCTGACCGCCCGGGCACATGCAGAACGAATAGGCTGTGCGTGTTTTATCCTGCGTGTGGTAAACAAGCGCGTAATCCGCTGCGCCCAGCAGATGATGTCCCGCAAAGCTGCCGTACTGCGCCCTGTCAATCAGCTCCTGCGGATGCTCGATGCGCACACCGATGGCAAAGGGCTTCGCCACAATGCCAACGCCCCTGCGTGCCAGCATAGCGTAGGTATCGCGCGCGCTGTGACCGCAGGCCAGTACCACGGCTCCTGCCGCCAGCCTTTCGCCGCCGTCGAGGATTACCCCCTGCACCGCATTATTTTTAATATCCAGATCAACAACATGCGCATCGTAACGCACGCTGCCGCCCAGCTCCGCAATACGGCGGCTGAGTCCCTGTACCATCGCACGCAGCTTATCCGTGCCTACGTGCGGCTTGTGCTCGTACAAAATATTTTCCGGCGCGCCTGCATCCACAAAGAGCTGCAGGATTTCGGCCATCATAGGATCATTCACACGCGTGGTCAGCTTGCCGTCCGAAAAGGTGCCTGCACCGCCCTCGCCAAACTGTACGTTGGACGCTGGGTTAAATTCTCCCGTCTGCCAAAAGCGCTGTACATCCTGCACACGCTGCGCCACCGGCTTACCGCGCTCCAAAAGCAACGGCTTATAGCCATGCTCCGCCAGCTGCAGTGCCGCCAAAAGTCCCGCAGGACCGGCACCGATAACCACCGGCGGTGCGCTCAGCGGCAGTGTACCAAGCTCAAGCGTCGGCCGCTGCTGTTCCTGATATTGCGTAATATCACGGTCCGCCAGCAGGCGCTTCGCCTGTCTGCCGCCTGTTTCAACCTCTGCCAACACATGGTAATTGAGGCAGATATCATTTTTTTTGCGCGCATCCACTGCCTTGCGTACTATCCGCACACTGCCCAAAGCATCGCGCGGTATACCACATTTGCGGCACACCGCCTGCTCCAGCGTCTGCTCCTGACGCAGGCTGATACGCACATTGTTAATTTTCAGCTTCATCTATAATTAATTCTGCCTTTCTACCGATATTTTAATCTGTACCGTACGTCTTTCGGGTATAACCTTTTCCGGCAGATCAAGCTCAGCTGCAACAACAGTACTGCCATTGAGCTTGCTTACATCCACGGGCTTAGTTTTGACATCCTTCAGCTCCTTCAGCACGGAAGGCGGTGCGGTAACGCGAACGCTTGTCGGCACAATCTCTGTTTTGGTAACAACAATACCGGCAGGCAAATCACCGCTCATAACCAGCTTAACCGGAATATCAAGCGAATGCATCTGGCTTACCATATTGGCCTGCACCATTACACGCTCAGGGATAATTCTCATATTAGGAATATCGTAACCGTCGTCACTCACGGCAACCAGCTCGCTTTCCGTCTGGAAGCTGCCGGTATGATTGCTGATATCAATCGGAGCAACAACGCGGTTTACCTTATCAATACGATGCGTTGCACCACGCAAAGTAACCTCCGCCGGAGTAATTATACTGCTGCCGATGGTCATATCACCGTTCACAGCTCCCACGATACGTGTAGTGACGGGAACCTTTTTCTCGCTTACCGTATCCACATATACGGAAACCTCCTTAGGCGTTACGGATACAATCTCGCCACCGGAGTAGGTTACCGTAATCGGCAGGCTCTGCTGACCTTCGGTTATATTTTTCAAATTGATAGAAGCATTGATTTCAGCACTCAGATTATCTGAACTCAGCTTGGCACGCGAACCGCGCACCTTTACCAGAATTTTATCGGGAGCATTAAAGACCATCATATTTTGCGGCAGATTTCTTTGCTGCAGACGCACCTCGATATTGCGCTCGATTATCGGGTTCTGGTCGGTCATTACGTATACCCACAGGCCGCAGGCCATGAGCAGGCAGATAATCCTTGCCAACAGGTTTTCCTTACGCGCCAGCCTTTGCAAAAATCTCATTTTTTCTCACCGCCCCACAAGCTCTTGATTTTATCAACCAAAGAATTCTTAACTGCTGCATGCGGACGGAAAATTGCCGTGCGCAAAATTTCCTTCACATCATCCACCGTCAGATAACGCATCAGCTCGCCGTTGCGGGCGATGGAAATCGTACCGGTTTCCTCGCTGACAACAAGAATCATCGCATCGGACTGCTCGGACATACCGATTGCGGCACGATGGCGGGTACCAAGCTCCTGGCTCAGATTGCGGTTTTCCGTGAGCGGCAGCAGGCAGCAGGCAGCAACAACGCGGTTGCCGCGGATAATAACAGCGCCGTCATGCAGCGGTGTATCCTTAACAAAAATGTTCTGCAGCAGTCCAGAACTCACCAGACCGTCAATCGGTACACCGGTTTCGATACGCTCTGCCAAACCGGTAGCGCGCTCAAAAACCATCAGCGCACCTACCTTGTTTTTGCTCATCACCTTAGTGGCATGAGCAACGGAATCCAGCATTTCCTCCAGCTCCTGCTCGTCCAACTCGCTGCCCTTATGAAACAGCTTGCCGCGGCCGATTTGCTCCAAAGCACGGCGCAGTTCCGGCTGAAAGACAACAGGCAGGGCGACCATAATCACCGTCATGCTCTTTTCCAGCAGCCAGCTGATAACATGCAGGTTCAGCCAACGGCAGATAAGCGTGAAGCCTATCAGCACCATAAGGCCCTTGCCCAATGTTGCGGCACGGGTATTTTTCAGCATCAGGAACAAACGGTAAAGAAAATAGGCAACGACGACAATATCTATAACATCCAAAAATGTGATTGTCGAAAGCAAGCCTTGCAGTTGTATCATCATAATTGCATTGCTCCTATCTATCAGACACTATCGACTAAGCGCTAAGCCTTAGTCCATTTTCAGAATCGCCATGAATGCCTCCTGCGGCAGCTCTACACTGCCAACCTGCTTCATGCGCTTTTTACCTTCCTTCTGTTTTTCCAGCAGCTTACGCTTACGGCTGATATCGCCGCCGTAGCACTTCGCCAGTACGTCCTTACGCATAGCGCGGACGTTTTCGCGGGCAATAACCTTGTTGCCGATTGCTGCCTGTACCGGAATTTCAAACATCTGACGCGGAATCAGGCTGCGCAGCTTTTCAACCAGCTGACGGCCGCGGACGGTAGCAAATTCCTTATGCACAATCGCAGAAAGCGCATCGACAGGCTCGCCGTTCAGCAGGATATCTACCTTCACCAAATCAGAATAGCGATAGCCGGACAGCTCGTAGTCCAAAGAAGCATAACCGCGGGTAGCGGATTTCAGACGGTCAAAATAGTCAAAGATAATCTCGCTCAGCGGTAATGCGTAGTGAATCATTACGCGGGTATCATCAAGATAGGTCATGTTATCGTATTCACCGCGTTTTTCCTGGCTCAGCTCCATAACAGCGCCTACATAATCCTTCGGCACAATGATGGTTGCATTAACGAAGGGCTCCTCAACATGGTCGATAACGGTCGGGTCCGGGAACAGAGACGGGTTATCTACCATTTCAACGTCTCCGTTGGTGCGGAACACCTCATAAATAACGTTCGGTGCGGTAGTAATCAGGCTCAGATTATATTCCCGCTCCAGACGCTCCTTGATAACGTCCATATGCAGCAGGCCCAAGAAGCCGCAGCGGAAGCCAAAGCCCAGCGCGGTAGATGTCTCCGGCTCGAATACCAGAGAAGCATCGTTCAGCTGCAGCTTTTCCAAAGCATCACGCAGGTTATCGTAATCAGAATTCTCTACCGGATACAAACCGCAGTATACCATCGGCGTAGCCTTGCGGTAACCGGGCAACGCTTTTTCGGCAGGATTATCGGCATCGGTTACGGTATCGCCTACGCGTGCATCCTTAACATTTTTGATGCTGGCAGCAAAGAAGCCTACCTGGCCCTCCTCCAGCTCATCAACATTGACAATGCCCGGTTTAAAGTAACCGACCTCGGTAACATCAAATTCCGCACCGGTTGCCATCATGCGAATCTTCATGCCCTTGCGCAGACGGCCCTGCATAATGCGTATATATAAAACTACGCCCTTGTAAGCGTCAAATTTGGAGTCAAATACCAATGCCTTCAGCGGTGCTTCCGCATCGCCCTGCGGCGCCGGCACGCGCGCTACGATTGCTTCCAGTACGTCCTCGATGCCAATGCCTGTCTTGGCACTGCACAGAACTGCGTCGGAAGCATCAATACCGATAACGTCCTCGATTTCCCTTTTTACATGCTCAGGGTCCGCACTCGGCAAATCAATTTTGTTGATAACCGGGATAATCTCCAGATCGTTATCCAGCGCCAGATACACGTTAGCCAGTGTCTGCGCTTCAATGCCCTGAGTAGCGTCGATAACCAGCAGTGCACCCTCGCACGCTGCCAATGCACGCGAAACCTCGTAGGTAAAGTCTACGTGGCCTGGGGTGTCGATAAAGTTCAGCATATACTCCTCGCCGTTGCGCGCCTTGTAAATGCTGCGCACAGCCTGCGCCTTGATGGTGATGCCGCGTTCACGTTCCAAATCCATGGAATCGAGAATCTGCTCCTCCATCTCACGCTTGCTCAGCGTTCCTGTATATTCAATCAATCTGTCCGCCAGGGTAGACTTGCCATGATCTATATGGGCGATAATAGAAAAGTTGCGAATGTGATTTTGTTCAATCATAAATTACTCTTCCTGCTCCTTCATTAAAATGTATTATTTCAGGCCAATATTGGCTCGAGCCTGTTTTATTAGTACTAATTATTATACCATTATACGGCAAAGCCTGTAAACTAAAAAGAGAGACAGCTCTGCGCTATCTCTCCTCATGCTGCGTTTTATTTCAGTTTGCTATCCTCAAATTCAACGCACTTGTAATAATTATCGATTTTATAATTCAGCTTATCAAGCGTTTCCTGCATCTGCGCCATGCGCTCGAGCAGCTTGGCACGCTCCTCGATTAAAATTTCCTTGCGTGCCGCCCTTGTTTTGTCGCCCTGCTGAAACAGCGCTACATATTCAATCAGGCTTTCTACCGAAATGCCTGCTGTGCGCATACATTTGGCAAAGTTTACCCAGTTGCAGTCCGTTTCGGTGTAGTCGCGAATACCGCTTTCATTACGGTTCACAGCCGGAATCAGGCCGATGCGCTCATAATAACGCAGCGTGTCCGCTGTAATGTCATACATTTTGCTTACTTCGTTTATTTTCATCCCGCTTACCTCCTGCCAGGATTGTTTTCCTGCTTTCTTCTTATATTTTAGCATTTGGAGTCAGCTCCAGGTCAAGCGTCCGCAAAATATTTTTTACAGGAACAGGCAGGCATATTTGTGATTTTCTCTTGCATAATGCTCGCATTCGTGGTAGAATAATGCAGTACAAGAAAATTCAGGAGGTGAAATTCGTTGCCGAACATTAAATCTTCCATCCGCAGTGTAAAGACCGACGCAGAACGTCGTGCTAAAAACGCTCCGATTAAAGCAGCTCTCCGCAATGCTTCCCGCAAAGTAGAGGCTCTGGCTAAAACCGGCGCTAAAGAAGACGCTCAAGCTACTATGGCTACTGCTTCCGGTTTGCTCGATAAAGCAGCTCGCAAAGGCATTATCCATAAGAATGCTGCAGCTCGCAAAAAATCCAGACTTGCAAAGAGAATCAACGCTATGGCTTAATTCTTACAAGCTGACCTGCTCTGAAAAGAGCAGGTTTTTTGCATTTCAGGGATAATTTTTTGCAGGCAGGCTAATCAAGATCATAATTGATGTAAGTAAAGCTCTCAATCACGTCATTATCATTCAGCGTAATAATCAGCTGCTTGGCAGGTCTGTCAAAGCCATCCGCATCAAGCACAGATTTTTCCCAGATGATACTGTTTGCAGGCTCCTCAATATCAACAGCAGCCTCGTGCCAGCCGATTCTCCGCATCATATCGTAAAAATTATTTCTCTCTTTCTGATCAAAATGCTGTCCGACTGTATAGCCTGCCATCTCGCCGGGAGCCTTGTTAATCACTACCTGAAAGGTTTTTCCGTCAAAGGCTCTCGTGTAGAACACACGCGGACCTACCTGCACCTTATTAAGGTCATAAGCAATATTCATATCGTCGGCATGCTCTACTCTGCCCATGCTGTAACCGGAGCCTGCTGCATAGCCGGCGGGATCGTTAATCCAGTTTGCCTCTACCGCAGCCTGAAAGCGTCCTTCATCTGAATGAGCATATTGGCCATCAGGCAACGCACCTATATATTGGTTATACATGTAGCCTCTGTAGCCTTTTTCGGTAGTTCCGTACACCCACACATATTTACTATTAGGTATGTTAGGTATAAACACTACCTTTCTTGCATAAAATTTATCGCCGTTTTGCAGCATGGTTACTACCTCACAGTTTGTGTTAGGCTCTGTTCTTAAGTTAACATCCGTAGCAATACATTGAGTTGCCAACGGCCAACGCGGATGTTCATCAATAATATCCGAAAGATAACCGCCGCTGAGATGAGCAAAAGCGGTGTTGGCCAAGAGCACCATCCCCAAGGTCATGCCCAAAAACAAATTCTTTTTCATATGTATATCCCTCCCTTGATTGCGGTACAAAATCCCTCAATCAACAAAATTCAGACACAGGCTGCTTATTTTTTACAACAAGTATCTGTCTTTCGGTTACCCGCAGAATATATACAGAGAATTATCAACCTTAAAGTTTTGCAATTCCTTTATATCTCCCCTGTAAGGGGAGGTGGCTGCGAGCACCGGCGAGCAGACGGAAGGGTTGTTACCGCTTCCGAAGCAGCATAAGTTGCGTTCCTCAGCATCATTATAGCGTAAAATAACAAAAGCATCCCCACACTTTTACTGCAAAAAGTGTAGGGATGCTTAATTTTTTATCAGCAGCAGTCATTTCACTGCCTAAGCCTTACTCCCGGCAGACACCGCAACGACGGCAGCCGTCAAAGCACATCGGGGTAAATTTGCCGCTTTCGCTGCGCTGCAGCTCGGTCGCAAGATACTCCTGCGTCACGCCCATGTCCAGATGCTGCCAGGGCAGCGGCTGGCCTACCTGCAGCTCGCGCTCCGCCAGCTCCTCGGCATCAAGGCCTTCTTCCTTCAACACCTGCTTCAGGCTGCGGCCTTCCACATGTGCCTTCAGCAACGCTTCGCCGATACGTCTGCTGCCGCGCGCCAGCACGGACTGCACCACGGTTTCCTTCAGCGATTCGGTAATCAGCTTAATGCGCTTTTCCTTCTTCAGACCGTCGCCCAAAATTTTAAAGCGCTTCTTCAGCGTGCGCACATTGCACAGCGGCGCCCATTGGTACGGCGTAAAGGGCTTGGGCACAAAGCCGTTGACCGAAATAACCAGCTCACCCTTGTTGCCCACAGCATCCATTTTGGCGCGCACGCGTTTAATCATCTCCACCGTTTCGACGATATCCTCGTCCTCTTCTCCCGGCAGACCGATCATATAATACAGCTTGATGTTGCGCATACCGGCAGCAGCCGCCAATTCGATAGAATTATAAACGTGCTCCTCCGTAATGCCCTTGTTGATAGCGGCGCGCATACGCTCGCTGCCTGCCTCCGGCGCTACGGTCATCGTGCGCTGTCCGCTCTGCGCCAGTGCATGCGCAATCTGCTCCGTAAGCATATCGGCACGCATGCTGGCCACGGAAAACGGTATCTTGTGTTCTACTAAGTATTCCGTCAGCTCTGCCATCTGCGGATGGTCGGATACGGCAGCGCCCATCAGGCCCACCTTTTTCGTGCGCTCTGGACGCTTGGCGATATCTGCCAAAATATTTTCCAGCTTACGCGGACGCGGCTTGCGGAAGCAGTAGCCTGCCATGCAGAAGCGGCAGTGACGGCCGCAGCCACGCGCCACCTCGACAATAAACATATCCTCAAATTCCGTTCCGCTCGTAACGATAGCAGAGGTGTGCGGATAAGCGTCGATATCACGCGCCCACTGGCGCGCTACCTTCGCAGGCGCACCTTCCTGCGGCAGCAGGGCGGTAAACTCGCCCTCATCATCGTACTGCGCCGTATAAAGGCTGGGAACATAAACGCCCGGCACCTGCGCCAGCGCCGCCAAGCGCGCTTGCTTGCTTTCCTCCCGGTAGATGGTATCCAACACATACTGCACCGTTTCCTCGCCCTCGCCGATAACGAAGGCGTCAGCCACAGCAGCCAGCGGCTCGGGATTGAAGGTAGCACAGGGACCGCCGATAATCACCAACGGCTCGCGCTGATTGCGCTCCGCCGCCCGCAGGCGGATATTGCCCAAATCAAGCACCGTCAGCAGATTATCATAGTCCATTTCAAAGGACAGCATGACGAAGATAACGTCAAAATCTGCCAGCGGACGCTGATTTTCCAAGCTCAGCAACGGTGTTTTGCTTTTGATATGCTCCTGCTGCAATCGTTTATCCGGCAAAAAGAAGCGCTCGCAGGCACTGTCGCCGCGCTCGTTAATCATCTGATATAAAATGTGCATTCCCAGGTTCGACATGCCCAGATGGTAGACGTTGGGGTAAATAAACGCTACCGGATGGCGTAAGCCCGGCGGATACACCTGCGCGCCGGTTTCATTTTCTCTTGTTTCTTTAATGTAGTTTTTGATTATCCAGGACAAAGCATTTCCTCTCCGAGTATCTATAATGTATTAAGAAAATATCAGCGCAAAATTACGCTGATATCCTCTTGTATTTTACTGCTGTTTTTCTGCTAATTTGCGTTCAAACAAATCGATAACTGTTTTCAAAACCTTTAAGCGGGCATAATATTTATTGTTGCCCTCAACCACGGTCCACGGTGCATACGAGGTGTCGGTGCGCACCAGCATTTCGTTGACTGCCGCTTCGTAGGCATCCCATTTATCACGGTTACGCCAATCCTCGTCCGTAATTTTCCACTGCTTATTGGGGTCAGCCTGACGATCATTGAAGCGTCGCAGCTGCTCATCCTTGTCAATCTGCAGCCAGAATTTGGCGATGGCAATGCCGTGCTCGCTCCACTGCGCCTCCATATCCTTGATTTCATCATAGGCGCGCTGCCATTCCTGCGGTTTGGCAAAGCCTTCGATGCGCTCTACCATGACACGTCCGTACCAGGTGCGGTCAAAAATTGCTATAGTTCCCGGCTGCGGCAGTCTGGTCCAGAAGCGCCACTGATAATGGAACTGCTTTTCAACCACGTTCGGCGCCGCAATCGGGTGCACATGAAAGCCCAACGGGTCCAGTGCCGCCGTCAGTCTGCGGATAGCACCGCCCTTGCCGGCAGCGTCCCAGCCCTCAAAGCCGATAACAACAGGAATCTGCGCCTTGAACATTTCAATCTGCAGCTGTGTCAGCTTTTTCTGGTACTTATCGAGCTTTTCCTTATATTCTTCCTTGGTAAGCTCCTTGTTGGCATCAATCTTGCCCAGCACATCGTAGGTTGCCGCAGTGCGTTTGTCGGCAGCAGGCTCAACAGGCATCTGTACGGCCTTTTCGATAGCATCGGCAATCTTGGTGAAAACCTCCAGACGCGCGCTGCGCGGATCATCGTCGGCAATCAGGTGCCAGGGAGCATTTACCGTATCAGTGGCCTCCAGCATTTTTTCGTAATGCGGCAAAAATTTATCGTAATCTTCGCTTTCATCAATCGCAGGATTCAGGTCACGCCACGCCTTGCCCAGTGTTTTGGCATTCTTGACAATATTTTTCTTTTGCTGCTCCGGTGACAGATGCATGAAAAATTTAAGCACGAGATAATTATCATCCGTAAGCATTTTTTCAAAGTTGTTGATATGCTCAAAGGAAACAGCAGGATACTTGGTGTTATCCTCTTTATCCGCAAGCTCGTTGGCGTTTTTCAGATAATACCAGCTACGGTGATAAACGACAATATGTCCCAACGCCGGCAAACGCTTCCAGAAGGCGCCGAAAAACGGCTGTTCCTGCATTACACCGCGCAAACGCACGCTGGAATAAACATTAAAGCCGCGGGCATCCATCTGCTGCATCATTTCGTTAATCAGCGCGCTGCGTCGCGCACCGCGCCAGCCCTCAAACACGATGATAATAGGTCTTTTGGCGTCGCGGGCCATGCGCTGAGCCTTTCCCAGGCGTTCACCCAGCACTTCCATCTGCCTGTTGTATTCTTCCTTGGACACTTTTTTACTCAAATCCAGCTTTTCCAGCATTCTCCAACATCTCCTTACTGTGTGCGAGAATCTTTAAATCAGCGCTCCTCGTAGGGGTTCAGAGCGCGCGGTTTTCCTAATACCTCTGCCATGATAATGCCGTTGACCAGCGCCGCATACTTCAGCTTTACGCGCTTTTTGGGCGCAGGCTGCGCCTGCGCGTAGCGCGCATTAAACGCTGCCGCAGCAGCGTTCATCTTCGCTTCATCATAGCTATAATCACCGCGGGGATCGTAATAAACCTTGCCCCTGTCATGCACTAGGTCTTCGTTTTCGCGGTGAATCCTGCCAGTGTGGTCATGCATTGCTTCGCCGTCGCGGTGAACTCTGCTGCCATCATCACGGCGCACACGCGTTCCGTCATGCACTACGCCTTGGCTGCTTTGACGCTTGCGCGCCTGTGCTTCTTCCGTCGTCTTTTTCAGACGGCGTTCAAACTCGGCGGCAATATCCTTAGGCTTAGCCTGCGTTTGCTGCTCTGCCTGCGTCGGCTGCTGCTCCTGCGGCTGCTCTGGCGGCAGCTCCCGCTGTCTACGGCGGCGGTTGCGCCTGTCCAAAAATACATTGGCCAGCATTACGAGGACAAAAAGCAGAGGGATTAAATCATGGTCAAACAAACCGCCCATAAGCTGCACCTCGCTTATTTGCCGCCCTCAGGCTTTTCCTCGCCATCCGGGCTTACCTCGGCAATCGTGCGGCGCATCTGTGTATCTGCCTGAATATTGTTCAGACGGTAATAATCCATTACACCCAAGCGGCCGTTAGCCAGTGCTTCTGCCATCGCTGTCGGCACCTTAGCCTGTGCTTCCACAACCTTCGCCTGCATTTCCTGCGTATAGGCCTTCATTTCCTGCTCCTTGGCAACAGCCATCGCACGGCGTTCCTCAGCACGTGCCTGAGCAATGCGCTTATCTGCCTCCGCCTGGTCTGTCATCAGCGCAGCACCAATGTTACGGCCAACATCTACGTCCGCAATATCAATGGAAAGAATTTCAAAGGCAGTGCCTGCATCAAGGCCTTTATCCAAAACCGTTTTGGAAATATAGTCGGGGTTTTCCAGTACCTTGCTGTGGTCGGCGCTGGAGCCTACGTTTGTTACAATGCCTTCGCCGACACGCGCAATAATCGTTGCTTCGCCGGCACCGCCTACCAGGCGGTCAATGTTGGCGCGCACTGTTACGCGTGCCTTTACCTTCAGCTCAATGCCGTCCTTGGCAACAGCACTTACTACCGGAGTTTCGATAACCTCGGGGTTAACGCTCATCTGCACAGCCTCCAGCACGTTGCGTCCCGCAAGGTCAATGGCACAGCCACGCTCAAAGCTCAGCTCAATCTGCGCTCTGTGGGCAGCAATCAAAGCATCAATAACGCGGTCCACGTTACCACCTGCCAGATAATGCGCCTCCAGTTGGTTAACATTAACGTCAAGGCCTGCCTTGTTCGCCTTAATCAAAGGCAGCACAATCTGTGACGCGGGCACACGGCGCAGGCGCATACCGATAAGGTTGAAAATGCCTACATTAACACCGGCGGCGATTGCCGAAATCCACAGGCCTAACGGCACAAAGTTAAGAAAAATAGCAATACCGGCAATAGCAATGATTACTGCAAAGCCACTGCCGAAAACCATACTGAATAATAAATCCATAACGTCACTCCTTCGTCTGTTCTACAAAAATTTTGCTGCCCTCTACCCGCACGATAATCACGGGCGCAGACTTTTCGATATAATCTCCCTGGCTGCTCACATCAAGACGCTTGCCGTCCACCAGAATCGTACCTGCAGGACGCAGCGTGGTCAAGGCTGTGCCTCTTTTGCCCACCAGCATGCTCCAGTTTTTGCCGCCGGTGTAGCCCTCGCTGTTTTTTTGGCGTGTCCACAGCACAAAGGGATTATACTTGCTTTCCTTGGGCAGATACACGCACAGCAGCGTAATTACCAGCACCAAAAACAGATACACTGCCAACAGCACCAGCGCCGCCCAGGCATTGCCGCCCAAAACGTAAAAGCCGCCGACTGTCAGGCACACCATGCCGCTGACACCGAAAATTCCGAAGCCCGGCACAGCAAATTCTATCAGCAGCAGGACAAGACCCGCCAGCATAAAATAATATTCCAATGGCATGACTGCACCTCCTCAACGCTTGTACATTTATAGTATAACAGAGGAAAAGCATGAAGTAAATTTAAAGTTTGGGATGCTGCCAGGCTGCGGACAAGCTGCAAACAAAATCACCGGCGTGATTTAATTTAACGCTTACGTAACATCAGCTTCTTTCATAACTGAAAGAAGCTGCAAGAAAGGTTCGCGCTTTTTGGAAAGCGCGGCAAAACAAAAACTTTTTCGAGAAAAAGTTTTACCAAAAAGCTTTAAATAAGCTAAATCGCTTTGCTGGAAATAGCTATTTTTTCGTAGTTCTGCCGAACGGTATCCGCGGTAGTGTTTACAAATCTGTGGTTAGCTTATGCCCAGACTGGCGTGCCTAAGATTGGGGTTAGCTGTAAGCCGGAATGCCTAAAGTTTGCATGAGCAGCTATGGGGTATCCAAGTGTTTCGCTGTAAGACGCTAAAAAAGACCTTAGCATCAGCTTTTGCCGCTGCCAAGGTCTTGATTTTTATTCAGCTTCAGTTTTCCGCCAACACCTGCCGCAAAAGCTCCAGCGCGCTCGCTTCGCTCGCTTTGTTCGTGCCCAGCTCGCCGCGGAAGGCACGTGCGAGGATGGATTTCTTCATCAGGTCGATGCTTACCAAGGCCTGCTCCGTTGCCTGCTGGGCTGCGCGCTCGCGCGCCAGCAGGTCGTCGATGAGGCGCACGATTTCGTGCTGTTCGGGGAGAGAGGGGAGAGGAATATCCAAGTCATTCAATACTTTTAGATTTATATTTTTTTGTGCTGTTGCAGGTGCTTTGCTTTCTAATTCTTTTTGTTGCGTAGATAAATAGTAATACACATATTTATAACTATTTTTTTCATCAGTTGTTAGACCTACCACACTGTCAGGAAAACAACTATCATATGAAAGAATTGCAACTTTTCCTATATTAGCAGCAATAGTAATACAAATAGTATTTTTAGCAAATAACTTGCTTTGCTGCATTCCAAAATCACTCAAAGTTTGACTATGTTTTTCTATAAACATATCAGCATTGGCTACATCACCAGTTTGAATGAAAGGATAAATACCTCCAAAAAGTCGCTCGTAATTTCTAGGTCTATGCTTAGAACGACCTCTCTCGAGAACTCCGACTTCCCCCAGCTTTTTCTCTTCCCAACTTTCATCACTCACGCCGTTTTCCCTACGCCACTGCTTTGTCAGCTCGCCCGTAAACGCCTTGTGCAGAATTGCTGCCTTACGCACGACAAAGCTGTCCGCAACCTCCTGCAGTCTTTCCTTCGCTTCATCCAGCTTGGCGAAAAGCTCCTCGATACGCTCAACAATGCGTTGCTGTTCGGAGAGCGGAGGGAGAGGGAAAGTTGTATTCAATACAGTTTCTTCCGAAACTCTCGGTAAATTTATACCTTTTGAATTACTAACTACATACTCTATAAAAAACGGCAAGTTAAAAAATTTATCTACTAACACATTAGCTACTAAATTCGTTGCTTCAAATACTAATATATCAGTAGAGCAAACACCATCAAAAGATGTTATATCATGCTTATTAAGATAAGGACGCAACCTACCATATAGAATCTGACCTTCCTTGAAAGCATTTTTAGTACTTTTTACTTTATCAGCTGAGCTAAAACCAACAATACCTTTGTCTTTTTCTAAATGTTCCAATCCGATATACTTTATGTCATTAGAAAAATCATTACTTTTTTCTTTTGAAGCATAACAAACAGCTCCAAGCCTCACCCACACCCAATTCTCCGGCACCTCATAAGGCTGTTCTTCCGCAGGCACCAGCGCCTGCTGCAAGCGTTCTTCTATTGTCAATGCTGTCTTTTTCTTTGGCATTGCCAGCTCTCCTTTATAAGCAAACATTCTATTGCTTTAATCTATAATTTATGATAAAATGTTTTTGACAACCGTGTTGCAGGGTGGTGTTGCCTTCATTCTATACGAATGGAGGTGATGTCTATGGTATATTTCAGCTTTCAGGATTTAATGTCCTTTGGAGTTTTTATCGTAGCATTACTTACGTTCATTTTTCAGAACAAAAAGTAAAAAAGTTACGGACATAGAAAAACCGCCCCTTGACTTTGGCGAGCTCGGAGCGGATTTTTCTTAACTAAACTCGGCAACCCACCTTGTGGGCGGTTGTCTTTTTCTATATTTAATATACCACAGAATCCATAGCTTTGCAAGTTTTGAATTTGTGCGCAGGATGCAGGAAAGCCTCTCCTTGGGGAGAGGTGGCATCGCGTAGCGATGACGGAGAGGGGTTTTATTGCTAAGCATAATAACAGCACTCCCCTCTCAGTCGCCCTAACGTGAAGTGGTAAACTTATTTTAGACACAGAGGGGGTATTTTTTGTACAGATAATAT
>ERZ825137.3434-NODE-3434-length-16969-cov-4.231642_pt1 | contig 16969 bp, 16 predicted proteins | sample MGYA00519873_ERZ825137 | MGnify/ENA primary metagenome ERZ825137 (study PRJEB31778, sample SAMEA3449190) | human gut metagenome | biome: human gut; feature: human-associated habitat; material: faeces | place: United Kingdom | collected 2010/2012 ...
TCCGCGGTGCGCGATGGCGGCGAAACGCCTATGGGCAGCCGCGCGTGGGCAAGTCGACCGCCGCTCCCCGCGGACGCGATGGCGGCGAAACGCCTACTCGAACTCGACCAGCGTGCGGAAGAAGCAGCTGGTGGCGCCGGTGTGGCATGCAGGGCCCGCCGGATGCACGAGCGCCAGAAGCGTGTCGGCGTCGCAATCGTAGCGAAGCTCGACGATCTTCTGCGTGTTGCCGCTGGTGGCGCCCTTGTGCCACAGCTCCTGGCGGCTGCGGCTCCAAAACACCGTCTCGCCGCGCTCGAGCGTAAGCGCCAGGCTCTCGGCGTTCATCCACGCCATCATAAGCACCTCGCGCGTTTCCACGTCCTGCACGATGCACGGGATCAGCCCGTCGGCGTTGTATTTCAGCTCGGGAAGCTCGGTTTGCATGGATGGTCCTTTCTATAGGCGCACAGGGATGCCCTGGCTGCGCATGTACTCCTTGACCTGGGATACCGTGAACTCGCCGAAGTGGAAGACGCTGGCGGCCAGCACCGCGTCGGCCTCGCCGTCGATGATGCCCTCGGCGAAGTGCTCGAGCTTGCCCACGCCGCCGCTGGCGATGACGGGGATGTCCACCGCGCGCGCCACTGCGCGGGTAAGCGCGCAGTCGAAGCCGTCCTTGCTGCCGTCGCGATCCATGCTGGTCAGCAAGATCTCGCCCGCGCCGCGACGCGCCGCCTCGACCGCCCATTCCACGGCGTCGATGCCGGTTGCGGTGCGGCCGCCGTGCACATAGACCTCCCACTTGTTGGGGTTGCCGGCCACCTGCTTCGCGTCGATGGCGCACAAGATGGCCTGCGTGCCGAACGCCGCGGCGGCATCGGAAATGAGCTGCGGGTTGTCCACCGCCGCGCTGTTGACCGACACCTTGTCGGCGCCGGCGGCTATCATGCGGCGGATGTCGGCGACGCTACGGAACCCGCCGCCCACGCAGTACGGCAGATGCAGCTGCGCGCTGGCGCGGCTTGCAAGGTCGACCGTGGTCTCGCGCTTGTCGCTGGTAGCGGCGATGTCAAGGAAGATCACCTCGTCGGCGCGCTGCTCGTCGTAGCGCTGCGCCAGCTCGATCGGGTCGCCCGCATCGCGCAGGTTCACGAAGTTGACCCCCTTCACCACACGGCCGTCCTTCACGTCCATGCAGGGGATCACGCGTTTTGCCAACATATATCTGCTCCTCAACGGCTCGGGGAAAGGGAAATCGACGGGAATGCGCCGGCTGCCGCGTTACGGAACCGGGGAACGTTGCGCAGGCGAGCGCAGCGCCCGGCTTCACCGCGAAACGGACGATGCTCGGCGCCTTTAGGGCATTAGGGCCGCACGGCCGTCAAGCTGGCGCAAAGGGCGACGCCTTCGGCGACGTCGAGCGTGCCCTCGTACACGGCGCGGCCGGTGATGACGCCCTCGATGCTTTCCGCCACCGGCGCCAGGCGCTCGATGTCGGCGAGACTTGCCACGCCGCCGCTGGCGATGACGGGGTTGCCGAACGCGTTCGCCATGTCGACATAGGCCTGCACGTCGATGCCAGTCTGCATGCCGTCGCGCGCGATGTCGGTGTAGACCAGGTGCTTAAAACCCAGCTCGGTGAGCTGTGCCACGGCATCGTCGAGTGCCACGCCCGCGCCATCACGCCAGCCGTTCACCTTGACCTGGCCGTCGTGTGCGGCAATGTCGGCCACCAACAGCTCGCCAAAGCCTTGGGCCGCCACCTCGGCAAAACCCGGCTCGGTCACCAGCACGGTGCCCAGCGCAATACGGTGAGCACCATAGCCGGCCAGCTCGTCGATGCGCGCGAGCGAGCGGACGCCGCCGCCCACGTCCACAGACAGACCGTCGACGCCGCAGATGGCCTTAATCGCCACCGAATTAGCAGCGCATGTGTCCTCGTCCTCGCCAAAGGCGGCGGACAGGTCGACGACGTGCACCCAACTCGCACCCTGCTCGGCAAACGAGCGAGCAACGGCCACGGGGTCGTCGGAATATACCTTGCAGCGGCTGCGGTCGCCACGCTCCAGGCGCACGACCTTGCCGCCGATCAGATCGATTGCGGGAAACAGGATCATCGGCCAGCCTCCTCGACGATGTTGACGAAGTTCTTAAGGATGCGCTGACCCAGCGCGGAGGATTTCTCGGGATGGAACTGGCAGCCCCACACGTTGCCATGACGCACGATGCACGGGAAGCTCCGCGTATAGTGCGTGCGCGCCAGCACATCGGCGGCATCGGCATCGTCTGCTACCGCGTAGCTGTGGGTGAAGTACATGTTGGCACCCTCGGCAAAACCAGCAAGCAGCGGATCGACCGCGCCGGCGGGCGTCATGTGCACCTGGTCCCAGCCCACGTGCGGCACCTTCAGGCGGCTCGACTCCAAGCGTGTGCACGAGCCGCGCATAATGCCCAGGCCATCGACCCAGGGACCGCCAGCCTGCTCGGGGGCGCTGCCATCCGCGGCCTCACCCGTAGGAACGCCCTCATTACCGCGCTCAAAAAACAGTTGAAGACCCAGGCAGACGCCGAGCAGCGGAGTTCCGGCGGCGACGGCATCGAGCACCGCGTCCGCCTCGCCGCTCTGGCGCATAAAGGCAATCGCGTCATAGAACGCGCCCACGCCCGGAATGACCAGGCCGTCGGCGTTGCGGATCTGCTCCGGATCGTCCGACGTGCAGGCGGCGGCACCGGCGCGTGCAAGCCCGCGCACGACGCTCGACAAGTTGCCCTTGTGGTAGTCGACCACCACGATCTTCGGTTCGCCCACGCGACCCCTCCACTTCTCATCATCCAAAACCACCACAAAGGGGACAGGCACCTTCGTGGTGGTTTTACTCTTGTGACGGTTACAGTGAGCCCTTGGTACTGGGGATGCCCTGCACGCGGGGATCAAGCTCGCAGGCGCGGCGCATCGTGCGGCCCACGGCCTTAAAGGCGGCCTCGATAATGTGATGCGAGTTGCCGCCCGCCAGCTCGCGCACGTGCAGCGTGAGCTTGGCATCGCGCGCAAAGGCGTAGAAGAACTCGACGGCCAGCTCGGTATCGAAGCTGCCCACGCGCTCGGTCGGCACGGGCAGCTCGCAATAGGCCTGCCCGCGGCCCGAGATATCCACGGCGGCCATCACGAGCGTCTCGTCCATGGCAATCGCCGCGTCGGCAAAGCGCGTAATGCCCGCCTTGTCGCCCAGCGCTTGGCAAAACGCCTCGCCCAGCACGATACCCGTATCCTCGACGGTGTGATGCGCATCGACCTCAACATCGCCCACCGCGTGTACCGTCAAATCGAACAGGCCATGGCGGCCAAAGGCGTTGAGCATGTGGTCGAAAAACGGCACGCCGGTCGAGATATCGCACACGCCGCTCCCGTCCAGGTCGAGCTTGACGACAATGTCGGTCTCGCCCGTCTTGCGGGTCACCTCGGCATAGCGGTCCATCTACATCTCCTCCTTCACCAGCGCGGCAAACGCGGCCAGCACCTCGTCGTTTTCCTGCGGGGTACCCACGGTAATGCGTAGGCAGCCCGCGAGCCCCGGCGCGTAGCTAAAGTCGCGCACCAAAATCGAATACTCGTCGCGCAGACGCTCGCGCACGCGCGTGGCATGCGGCGTGCGCACGAGCACAAAGTTCGCCGCGCTCGGCCACGCCTCCACGGGCAGACCCTCGGCAGCCATTGCGCGTAGGGCGCACAGCTCGCGCTCGCGCTCGGATGCAACCTGTGCCACTACGGGCGCGTACGCATCGCGGGCACGCACGCAGGCAAGCGCGGCGGCCTGGCTCAGCACGTTAACCGAGTAGATTTGGCGAATCGCCGCAAACACATCGATGACCTCGGGCGCCGCGATCACATAGCCCAGACGCGTGCCGGCAGCGCCAAACGCCTTGGACAGCGTATGCAGAATCACCAGGTTGGGATGCTCGGCGATAAGCCCCTGCGCCGTGGTAGCCGCGCCAAACGAATCGTCCGCAAACTCAACGTAGGCCTCGTCGACCATGACCATGCCGGGGCACGCATCGCACAGGGCCGCGACAAAGTCGAGCGGCGTCACATCGCCCGTGGGGTTATTGGGCGAGGTCACGATCGCCAGATTGCACTCGGGCGCCGCTGCGAGCACAGCCGCTTGGTCGAGCTCAAAGGTCGCCGGGTCGCGCCACACATCGCGCACCTCGGTCTGACAAAGCGACGCAAAGAACGCATACTCACTAAAGCACGGCGGGCAGTTGAGCAGGGTCCGTCCCGCGCCGCCAAACGCCAGCAAGTAGTTATAGAGCAGCTCGTCGCCGCCGTTTCCCACGCAAATATTCTCACGTGCCACGCCATGCCAAGCGACAAGCTCGTCGCGCAGGTCGTTGGACATGGGATCGGGATAGCGGTTGAGCGGTGTGGCAGCCAAGGCCGCGTCGATCGCCTCGCGCACGCCGGCCGGCACGGGATAGGTGTTCTCGTTGGCCGAAAGGTTGATGCGCGTGGGCGTAAAGTTGGGGTCATAGGGCTCGATGCCGGCCAAGTAGGGCTGGACGAGCTCCTTCATGCGAGGCGTCAGCTCGGCCATGTTAGGCCTCCTCGCCGGTCGCGCCAGCGGAAGCCAGGTCCACACCCTTGGCAACCGTCGCCACGGCGTCGCCCGGCCAGGCGACCTTGGTCAGGTCGGCCGCAGCCAGAGACTCGGCACTCACGGCATCCTCGCCCTGCTCCAGCACACGGCGACGCAGAGCGGCGGATAGCGCGTGCGCCCACAGGCCCTCGGCCTCGGCCAGACGTTGTGTGGCGGGAGCGTCGGAGAGCAGGCCCTCGGGCGTATAGCAAATGACGCTCGAGCGCTTAACGAACTCTTCGACCGAAAGCGGGTTGGAGAACATGGCCGTGCCGCCAGTCGGCAGCGTGTGGTTGGGACCGGCAACGTAATCGCCGAGCGGCTCGGAGCTCCAAGCGCCCACAAAGATGGCGCCGGCGTTGCGAATGCCGCCGAGCAGGCCCATCGCATCCTTGCAGTGCAGCTCCAGGTGCTCGGGCGCCACGGTGTTCACGGCCTCGACGGCGGCAGCCATATCGGCGGCCACCACGATGGTGCCTTCGTTGTCGAGCGAGGCGCGCGTGATTTCGGCGCGTGGCGACTGCGCCACCAGAATGTCGATGCCCGCCTCGACCTCGCGCGCAAACTGCTCGTCGCAGGTCACCAGATAGCAGGCAGCGAGCGGATCGTGCTCGGCTTGGGCCATCAGGTCGGCCGCAACCACCATGGGCTTGGCCGTGGCATCGGCCAGCACGCAGACCTCGGACGGGCCGGCGACCATGTCGATTCCCACGTCGCCCGAGACAATCTGCTTGGCAGCGGCAACAAAAGCGTTACCCGGACCGGTGATCTTGTCGACACGCGGAATGGTCTCGGTACCGTACGCCAGCGCGGCCACGGCCTGAGCGCCGCCCACCATATAGATTTCGTCCACGCCGCCGAGCTTTGCCGCGGCGAGCGTGTAGGGGCTGATCAGGCCGTCCTTTTGCGGCGGCGTCACCATAACCACGCGCTTGACGCCGGCAACCTTGGCGGGAATGGCATTCATGAGCACCGTGGAGGGATATTGCGCGCGACCGCCCGGCACGTAGATGCCGGCCGCGGCAAGCGGGGTCACCTTAACGCCGAGCATCGTGCCGTCCGGGCGCGTGGTAAACCAGCTCTGCTCGACCTCGCGCTGGTGGAACTCACGAATCTGGCGTGCAGCCTTCTCGAGCGCCGCGACAAAAGCGGGATCGAGGCCTTCGAGCGCGGCATCGATCTGCTCCTGCGGCAAGCGGAAGCTCTGCAGCTCGACACCGTCAAAACGCTGACAGTAATCGCGCACCGCGGCATCGCCGTTGGCACGCACGTTGGCCACGATATCGCGGGCGGCGTCGACGATGTTTTGCGGCAGCACGCCCTTGCGGTTGAGCTGGTTGGTAACGAGGCGCTCACCGGGAGCAAGCTTGATGGTCTTCATATCGGTATCCCCTATCGGTCGAGGTTGTGTTCGAAAAACGAGAGGCCGGGCGGCGGCGCCAATCGGCCCGCAGCCCAGACGTTGGGACGCCCGTGCGTGCTCGCGCTATTGTGCCGAGCCCGCGACGGGCTCAAAATGCTTGTCCTTCACGGCCGCGGCCAGGCGATCTGCGAGGTTGCGCACGCGCGGATCCAGGCGCGCAGCACCCGGGTTGACGAAGAAGCGGGCCGTACAGTCCATAATGCGACCGGTGATGACCAGGTCGTTGTCGCGCAGCGTGGCGCCCGTGGCGGTAATATCCACGATGCGATCGGTCATGCCGACGATGGGGCCCAACTCGATGTTGCCGTGCAGCGAAACGATGTCCGCGTTCACGCCTCGCTCGGCATACCAGGCACTCGCGATGCGCGGATACTTGGTGGCCACGCGAAGCGACCCGCGGCGAGCATAGTTGCGCTCGGCCTGACCGGCGCGCCGTGCGGGCTCCGCCTCGATAAAGGTGCACAGGCCATAGCCCAGGTCGACCAGCTGCAGCAGGTTGAGGTCTGCCTCGATGAGCGAGTCCCAGCCGCAGATGCCGCAATCGGCACCGCCGCAACCCACAAAGGCAGGCGCATCGCTGGGACGCACGATGACAAACTCGATATCGCCGACCGCGCCCTCGCCGGCACGCGTGTCGCGGCCGCGCACGATCAGGTGACGGCCGGGGTCACGCAGCTCGGAGACGTCCAGGCCCGCGGTCTCAAGCACGTCGAGGGTATCGGCCTTGAGCGAACCCTTGGGCACGGCGATACGCAGCGGCCCCTCGGCGCCACGGCCCACGGCATGGTCGCCATCGGAAGCGGCGTCCTCGGCCGAGGTGCGCACGGCCTCCAGACGCTCGAGCGAAAAGGCGAAGCCCGCCGCCGGCACCTCGATGCCGTCGCCGAACGCACCAGTAAAGATGGAGTCGTAGCGTCCGCCCGAACCGACCGGATCGGGCAAGCCGCCGGCATAGGCCTTAAAGACCAGGCCCGTGTAGTAATCAAACGAGTTCATGATGGAGAAGTCGAAGGACAGCACCTGGGCGTCCTCGGGAGCCAGGCCATCGACCAGGGCACGCATCTCGCGCGTCAGCGGCGCGACAATGCCGGCGGTCTCCAGCAGCGCATCCACGCGGTCGAGCACCTCGGCACCACCGTGCAGGCGCGGCAGCTCGCTAATGGCCGCCTTGACGGCATCGGACTCGGCGCTTGCCGCCACGCGGGCATCGAGGCCCACAAAGTCGTTAGCGTGCACACAGCGCAGGGCCTCGGCAGCCAGCTGGCGATCCTCGCATGCCGCGAGCAATTCCTTAAAAGGACGCACGCTACCTGCAATAATGCGCGCATCGGGAAGTGCCAGCTCGCGCACGGCCTCCGCCACCAGCGAGACGATCTCGACATCGCCCGCGGTATCGCCCACACCGATAAGCTCAAAGCCCAGCTGTGTAAACTGACGCGAGCCGCCGGCATTGCGCCGGCACTCGCGGACCACTGGCGCCTCGTAACGCAGACGCAGAGGCAGATCGGCCGCGCGCATGCGGGTCGAAACCAGACGCACGATCGGCAATGTGTTGTCGGGACGGACCACCAGCAGGCGACCGTCTTCATCAAAGAGCTTAAACGGCGTGTCCGCAATGCGGCCGCCTTCCTCGAGCGAACCCTTGTCCTCGAGCAGCGGTGTCTCGACCGGAAGGTAATGATGCTCCCTGAAGCAGCCCTTCACCGTACATGCGATCTCCTCGCGCGCCTGAGCCTCCTCGGGCAATATGTCCCGGAATCCCCACGGTGTGGCCGTCATCTGGTGAGCCTCCTCATGCTGTGTTTCATATAGAGCAGAAGACCGGCATAGCTCCGCCGGTCTTCTGGGTACTTTAGCATACTAGAGTGTTTGCGGGGAAAATCCATCGCAGCCGCTCACGCCGTATTCATTTGGAAACATAGGGCAGATCGCCGCAACCCAACCCCACCTAGGCGCCAATCGCACGACGATACTCTGCCATTACCTGCGCATCGGCAGCTGCGGGGTCGGCAAAATAGCGCCAGTCATAGGTCTCGGCCGAAACAACTCCGCAATAGCCGCGCGCCACCAGCCTATCCAGGTCGGCGCGCATATCGCGGTCGCCGTCACCCCAGGCAAGATGCGTCGTGCCATCTGCCGCAACATCGACAAAATGCACGTGGGCGACATCATCGCCAAGCAGATCGAAATAATCGTCGATGGTATCCCCCGCCACCGCCATAGCGCCTATATCCAGACACGCCTTAAGTGCCGGATGATCAACTGCCTCGATCATGCGCTTCGTGTCGGCCGCCGAGTTCACGATCATCGACTCAACCGGCTGTAGGGCCTCGAGCACCAGTCGCACGCCGCGCTCTCCCGCATGCTCGGCAATCGCACGCAGCATCGAGGCACTTCGACCCCACGCGTCCTCGATTGGCTCGTTCAAAAATGCCCAGCCGCTCGAGACCATGACCTGCTCGGCTCCAAGTTCCGCCGCGATATCCACAACGTTCTTAAAGTACGCGAGCGTGCGGGCACGTGCCTCATTCCCGCGCGCCGCGATATTCCACGGCTTGGGGTTGTTCTGTTCGGGACAAAGCCCCACAATCCGAACCCCATACCGCTGCGACAGCTCCCGCACCTGCTCGAGCGAATCGTATCCATGGCAATCGACATACAGATGCATCGCCCCGGTCCAAAGCTCGCAACACGTGTAGCCCGAGGCCGCTGCCGAAGAAAAGAATTCCTCAAGGTCAAAATAACGATGGCTGATATTCATGACGGCAAGCTGGGGATAGCTCATAATTACTCTCCAACCCAAACGAGGCCCCGTTCCATATAGGAGCGGGGCCCGATTACACAAACGTTATTTGCTCTTAGTAGTCGAACTGGTGATAGTAGCGACGGTAGTTGAGGTTGTGCTTGGTGACCGTCTCGTAGTAAGCGGCAAGGCGATCGGTGATCAGCGAGGAGAGGATCCACGGGGAGACGATGACGCGGAACTCGTCGTCAAGGCCGGGGATCGCGAACTCGGCGGTGTCGATGATGTTGATGTCGGTGTCGCCGGTCACGCCGCGGGTCAGGAACGCGCGGACGCGCTCGTCGAGCTTGCGGTTCTCGTCCTCGCCCATGAACAGGAAGACCGGGACGCCGGGCTCCACGAGCTCGAGGGTGCCGTGGAAGAAGTCGGCCGAGGTGATGTAGCGGGTGCGCTTCCACTGCATCTCCTCGAGGATGCACATCGAGAACAGGATCGTCTCGCCCCACAGGGCGCCGGAGCCGATGAACATGGTGTAGGGGGCCAGGGCGTACTTCTTGGCGAGCTCCTCGGCGCGCGGCTCGAAGCGCTTGCGAATATCGAGCATGTCCTTCCAGATATCCTTGGTCTGCTCGATAAACAGGTCAAACTTGGGGAAGCAGCCGCGGCGGTTGAGCAGGCGCAGGCCGAAGCAGTCGGCGAGGTAGTAGCCCTTCTCGCAGCCGCCCGAACCATGGTCAGAAGCCATGGCGACGCAGTTCTCGGCGCCGACAGCCTGGCCGATGGGGCCCTCGGGCTTGGTCATGGCGTAGACACGAATGCCCTTTTCCTTCATCTTCTTGACGGCCTCGAGGACCTCGGGGGTGGTGCCGGACTCGGAGGCGGTGAGCACGACGGACTTCTCGGTCATGCGCTTGTGGCCCATGACGTTCCACTCGGCGGCGTGGATCAGGTAGACCTCGAGGTCGCGGTCGCCGAACTTGTTCATGAGGTACTCGAGCTGCATGAGCTCGTCCCAGGTGCCGCCGACGCCCATCAGGAACACGGCGTCGTAGCCCTCGTCGGCGACCTTGTCGGCGAGCGCGGTCATCTTCTTGCCGGTCTCATAGACGTTCTTGCCGTCCTCGAGATAGCCCTCCTGGCTAAAGTGCATGATCTCGATCTTCTCGGTTTCTTTCATGGCTTTTCCTTTCTGTCCAGCACGCGAATCTATACATCGCGTTTCTTTTCGATACCAATTATAGACATACACCCAACGTGTTTTTAATACCACTTTTCAATCTGTTCCAATCCTCGGTGAACGGTCGAAATTCTCTGGTGAGTGGTATCAAATTAGAATTTGATGTATAGCTAACGCCCCCGGCGTCTCCCTTGTGTGACAAAGAACAGCGTTCCTACCAGCGCAATAATGGTCGATGCTCCAAACAGTACCGTCTGGACGCCCAAAGCCTCCGCCAAAAACGGAGCCGCCAGCAGCGGCACCACGCCGGCGCTCATCAAACCAAAACGCACAAAGCCGGTAATACGCCCCAGGTATTTGATATCGGCACGCTCCTGAATCAAGATCATCTGCAGCGGCTCCAGGAACCCCCAGGCCAGACCGTTAATCGCCTGACCGATAATCGCGACCCCCAGCATATCGGTGCCCACGTACACCATGGACCCAATGCCCACGGCCATGAGCGCGCCGAGCAGCAATCGCAGGTTGACATGGCGAGCAGAAAGCTTGGTCAGAATGAACGCACCCACCGAGGAAGTGAGGCCCACGACCGAGGACAGCCAGCCCAGCCAGACGATATCCACGTTGAGCACATCGCGATAGAACAACGACTCCAGCGAATCGAACGCGCCAAACGCAAAGAAACCCAAAAAGCCCGAGATAAAGATGAGGCGCAGGTCGTGATCGCGAAACGTAAGTCGCGCACCCTCGGCCATGCCGCCCAGAATACCGCCCTTCGGCTTCTCCCCTTTTGCGGGAGCAACACACTCGTGACAACCCAAGGAGAGCACGGCCGCCACACCCATCATGCCCGCCATGAGCAGATAGACCGATTGCGTGGCAAAACAGCTCACGATGGCACCACCAAGCAGCGGGCCAGCGGTATAGGCGATATTGCTGTAGAACACCATAAGACCGTTCACGCGGGTACGGCCCTCGGTGGTCGACTCCAGGTATCCCGGAAACGCATGCGTGCAGGTGTTGATAAAGCCGCCCGCAAGCCCCAAGACGCACGCGGCAAACACAAGCCCGGGGACAGACAACGGCGCCAACCCCACGCCAAGCGATAGCACTGCCGTAATCACGCACGTCACAAACGACGTCCGGCGCGGACCAAAACGGTCGATGACCGAGCCCGACACCATATTGCCCGCCGACGTCATAAGATTGCGTACGAGCGTAATGGCAGCAACCAAAAAGGCCGTGCCAGCCAGATCATACGTCGCCGCGCCGATAAGCCCTAAAAAGTACACCGCGTTGTTGGCGCACCATTGCAGAGACTCAATAAGAATCAGCCTGACTTCTGCCGGCGTCAGGCGCATTGCTTCGCGATCCTTCGCGAACATACGAACTCCCTCTATACAAGTAAGGGGATGGAGGGCATAGGCCCGCTCCATCCCCTTACCAGGTTGCAATGACAGTCTATGCAGCCGGGCCCTTACGCCAGCACGCCGAAGAACGCGCCGACGATGCCCACGACCATGGTGGCAACGATCAGCACCATGGGGTTGATCTTCTTGGACAGCAGCCAGTAGTACAGCCAGAAGGCTATCATGCCGAGCATGCCGGGCATGATGCCGTCCAGGATGTCCTGGAGGGTCTGGGCGTCCTCGCCCGAGCCGATGGCCACCGGGATGCTGGCCCAGAACATGTCCTTGCACATGGCGCCCACGACCATGACGCCCACGATGCCCACGCAGGTCATGATCTTCTGCATAAGGCCGGTCCTCTGGGCCTCGTCCAGGAAGCCCACGCCCAGCTCGTAGCCCTTGACGGCGCCCCAGATGCGCAGCGCGAAGCCGGGGACGTTGTAGATGAGCAGGAAGGCGATGGGGCCGAAGGGGTTGCCGGCCTGGCACAGGCTGATGCCCACCGCGGCGGCGACCACGCGCAGCGTCGACAGGAAGATGGAGTCGCCGATGCCCGACAGCGGGCCCATGAGGGCGGCCTTGACGTCGTTGACGCTCTCGGGCTCGATCTCGCCGCGGGCGACCTTCTCCTCCATGGCCATCGCGATGCCGCCGACGAACGGGGCGAACTGGACGGTGATGTTGAAGAACGCGCAGTGGCGGTGCAGGGCCTCGGCGTAGTCGTCGGGGCGGCCGGCGTAGATCTTCTTGAGCATGTTGGCGACCATCAGGCAGAAGGCGATGTTCATCTGCTTGTAGTAGGTCCAGGAGAACTCCATGCCCAGGGCGCCGACGTTGACGGCGCTCTTGACGAGGTCGGAGCGCGTGATCTTGTTCTCGGGACTAGAAGTCATCGTCCTCATCCCCTTCCGCGGAGAGCTGGGGCTGGGCTCCGCCCAGGCCGAGCAGGTCGAACTTGTCGATGCCGATGATGATGGCGATCAGGGCGACGCCCAGGACGGGCACGTTGGCGTAGGAGCAAAGCAGGAAGCCCAGGAAGTAGAAGGGCACGAGCTGCTTGGTGAGCACCAGGCGGCCGAGCATGGCGAAGCCCATGGCAGGCAGGATGTTGGCTGCAACGCCGCAACCATCGATCACAAAGGACGGGATAAAGTCGAGTAGGCCCTGGATGGCGCCGGAACCCAGATAGAAGGCGCCGCCACACAGCAGGAAGTACTCGACGCAGCCCCAAATTCCAATTCCCCAATGAACGGCGTAGATGCCTTTGAGGTTTCCCTTGAGGGCGAACCTGTCTGCCATGTCGACAAACACGGCGAACAAGGCGTTGGTAATGTTGCCGATCGTCAGCGATAGGACGGCGATGGGCATGGCGAGCGCGATGGCCGTCTCGGTACCCTGACCGAGCTGAATGGCAAACGCGCAGGCGAGCACGCCGCCGACGGTTTCGTTAGGCGGTACGTAGGCGCCGATGGAGATCGAGCCCATGAACAGCAGCTCCAGGCTGGCGCCGACGGCAAGGCCGGTCTGCAGGTCCCCCAGCACCAGGCCCACGAGCGGGCACAGGACGATGGGGCGGAACGCGTAGAGGGTGCCGAGCTGGTAGTCGAGGCATCCAAACGCTCCGACTAAGCCGACGAGGATTGCTTGGACAAGCATAATTCCTCCCAATAAGGAATCTCGAACCGTCATCCCTCCCGTCGCGCGCGTTGTTGATATCAATTCCGGGAGTTCGATTCCACGGCTCGAAGCGTACCTGGTGTGCTGCGAACACCCATGCCAGGCACAAATGATTTGATACCAATTATAGATATGCAGGTTCTTACTATTTAATACCACTCGCTCAGCGGGGTGTTTTTTACCGTAAACGGCAGACGTATCTCATCAGGCGCGCTCTTTGTTTCGATGGCGGACAAGCGCCACCAGAAAGCCATCGCCAAAGGCATCGGACGCCAAGTTGGCCACAATCACCAAAACGATAATCGCCGCGCCCAAAAACTCGTTCCAGCGAAAGACCTCGCCAAAGAAGAGCGCCGACCAGCAGGGAGCGAGCACGACCTCGCTCATGCAAACCAAGTTGGCCGCAAACGCGTTGGTTCGCGCGATCCCCTTGGCATACAGCACGCTCGCAAGGCCACTGCAAAAAAGGCCATGCACCAGCATGAGCCCCCACTCAAATGGTCTCACGGAGTTTAGGGCGCCAGCAAAATAGACGATCGGCAGCATCGAGATACCGCAGGAGATGAGCGAGGACACCATGGGCGACGCATCGGGGCGAGAGTTCAAAAAGAAACACAGCCCAAAGGTGGCTCCTGAAATGACGGCAAGCAGGTTGCCGAGCATGCCCTCGGCGCTCAAATCGCCTAAAAAGAAAAGTCCCATACCCGTAAAAGCAACCAACACGGAGGCAATCTTCGCAGGCGAGGGCAACGTGCGAGTTGCGAGCGACTGATACACGATAACAAAAATCATCGAGGTGTACTGCAGGACGATCGCGTTGCCGACCGTCGTGAGCTGGTTGGCAAAGTTAAACGTGGTGCCCGTCACGAAGTTGCAGACGGCCACAAGGACAATAAGACGGCTGACGCGGAGGACGGGCCTACCGACGAGCAGGATAAAGAGCGCCATAAATATTGCCGTAACGGCACCGATCAAAAGAGCTGACTGCGAATTGGCGCGAACGAGGATGCCGATAAAACTCCATAAGAGCGCCGTACCAAATAGATACATCGCCCCGCTCACGCCATTATCGGGTGGATTGTCAGATCGAATCACGAAGCACCTCCAGCTAGCTTTCGGCAATAAAAAACGGCGACCGCAATGGGTCGCCGTTTCCCTTGGGGGCAGAATAAAACGCAGGAACCTACGCCAGCACGCCGAAGAACGCGCCGATGATGCCCACGACCATGGTGGCCACGATCAGCACCATGGGGTTGATCTTCTTGGACAGCAGCCAGTAGTACAGCCAGAAGGCTATCATGCCGAGCATGCCGGGCATGATGCCGTCCAGGATGTCCTGGAGGGTCTGGGCGTCCTCGCCCGAGCCGATGGCCACCGGGATGCTGGCCCAGAACATGTCCTTGCACATGGCGCCCACGACCATGACGCCCACGATGCCCACGCAGGTCATGATCTTCTGCATAAGGCCGGTCCTCTGGGCCTCGTCCAGGAAGCCCACGCCCAGCTCGTAGCCCTTGACGGCGCCCCAGATGCGCAGCGCGAAGCCGGGGACGTTGTAGATGAGCAGGAAGGCGATGGGGCCGAAGGGGTTGCCGGCCTGGCACAGGCTGATGCCCACCGCGGCGGCGACCACGCGCAGCGTCGACAGGAAGATGGAGTCGCCGATGCCCGACAGCGGGCCCATGAGGGCGGCCTTGACGTCGTTGACGCTCTCGGGCTCGATCTCGCCGCGGGCGACCTTCTCCTCCATGGCCATCGCGATGCCGCCGACGAACGGGGCGAACTGGACGGTGATGTTGAAGAACGCGCAGTGGCGGTGCAGGGCCTCGGCGTAGTCGTCGGGGCGGCCGGCGTAGATCTTCTTGAGCATGTTGGCGACCATCAGGCAGAAGGCGATGTTCATCTGCTTGTAGTAGGTCCAGGAGAACTCCATGCCCAGGGCGCCGACGTTGACGGCGCTCTTGACGAGGTCGGAGCGCGTGATCTTGTTCTCGGGACTAGAAGTCATCGTCCTCATCCCCTTCCGCGGAGAGCTGGGGCTGGGCTCCGCCCAGGCCGAGCAGGTCGAACTTGTCGATGCCGATGATGATGGCGATCAGGGCGACGCCCAGGACGGGCACGTTGGCGTAGGAGCAAAGCAGGAAGCCCAGGAAGTAGAAGGGCACGAGCTGCTTGGTGAGCACCAGGCGGCCGAGCATGGCGAAGCCCATGGCAGGCAGGATGTTGGCTGCAACGGCAAAGCCAGCAAGGACAAAGGGCGGGATGAAGTCGAGCATGCCCTGGATGGCGTCAGCACCCAGATAGAACGACAGCGAGCACAGCAGGAACGCCATGATGATACCGGTCAAACCGATCAGGAAGTGCATCGCATAGACACCCTTAAGGTTGCCCTGGCCGGAGAAGACATCAGCGCGGTCAACCAGAATCGGCAGGGCGGCGTTGAGGATGTTCTTGATGGCAAGGCACAGCGTGGCGATGGGCATAGCGAGCGCGATGGCTGCCTCGGTGCTCTGGCCCAGCTGGATAGCGAAGGCGCAGGCGAGCACGCCGCCGATCGTCTCATCAGGCGGCACGTAGGCGCCGATGGAGATCGAGCCCATGAACAGAAGCTCCAGGCTGGCGCCGATCGCGAGGCCGGACTGTAGGTCCCCCAGCACCAGGCCCACGAGCGGGCACAGGACAATGGGGCGGAACGCATAGAGCGTACCGAGCTGGCAGTCGAACTTACCAAATGCGGCGATAAGTCCGATGAGGATTGCTTGGGTAAGCATATATCCCCCTTTCCTAATAGGACACTACGAAGAGCTCAGACTCTTCGAAATTGAACGCCTAGAGCACGCTGGCGCAGTCAACCTTGGGGTCATCGGCCAGGGGTCGAATCTCGACCTCAACGCCACGATCCAGCATCTCGCGCACATCGGCTTCCTCGGCCGCGGTCAGGAAGATCTGACGAGAGACCTGACGAGCATCGGGACGCTTCTCGTCCTTGGGCTTGGTGTTGCCCAGGTTGACCGACTTGATCTGCGGGCAGCCCTCAACAAGCTGCTTTGCCTCAGCAATAGTGGCGACACAGATGATCATCTTGTACTTGTCAGTCACGCCCGAGTTGATAGCTTCGATTGCATGCTCCATATCTTTGATGACGAGCTTGCAGCCGGCAGGCTTGCCCATCTTAAGCGTCGTCTTCCACACCGGGTCGTTAGCGACCTTATCGCCCACGCAGAAGATGCAGTTGGAGCCAAGGCCCTGAACCCAGGAAACTGCAACCTGGCCATGAAGCAGGCGATGGTCAACGCGAAGTAGCTGAATCATAATGTGACCCCCCAAAGGTCTTGTGCCGTCTTACGGCGTGTCAGTAGGTGCTGCGGATTAGAACTCTTCTTCCTCGTCGTCATCGACCAAAAGATCGTTGACAAACTTCACGCGCGTATCGTCCGCAGCGACGATGGCGCGAATCGTCTCCTCAACCGGCGCCGACTCGTCAGAGAACAGCAGCTGGATGAGCAGAGGAAGGTTCATGTTGGTAACGAGGTACGTGCGGGGACGCGTCTGGACGATCTTGGTGAACTCGTTGTTAACGCTGCCGCCAAAGAGGTCGGTGCAGACAACAACATCATCGTCGGCAGACATGCCTGCCAGCAGTTTTTGGGCCTCCTCGGCCACGTCCATGCGGCCATCGACGAACATCGAAAGATCGTGGACGTTGTCGCGAGCGCCCGAAAGCAGCTCGACGCTCTCCTTGATGCCGGTGGCGAAGTGCGCATGGCTGGCGATAATGTACTGTCTCATTCTGTGTTCCTCTCAATAGCCCGGCACGTTCCCGCACCCGTTTTCTTTAGTAGTCGAACTGGTGATAGTAGCGACGATACTTGAGGTTGTGCTTGGTGACCGTCTCGTAGTAAGCGGCAAGGCGATCGGTGATCA
>ERZ825137.3436-NODE-3436-length-16967-cov-4.437323_pt1 | contig 16967 bp, 14 predicted proteins | sample MGYA00519873_ERZ825137 | MGnify/ENA primary metagenome ERZ825137 (study PRJEB31778, sample SAMEA3449190) | human gut metagenome | biome: human gut; feature: human-associated habitat; material: faeces | place: United Kingdom | collected 2010/2012 ...
AAAATTAAAGATTAATGGAAAAAATAAATGCTGTAATTACAGGAGTCGGAGGTTATGTACCTGAATATGTGTTGACAAACGAAGAGTTGTCTCGTATGGTGGATACCAATGATGAATGGATTATGACTCGTATCGGGGTAAAGGAAAGACGTATCTTAAATGAAGAAGGTTTAGGTACTTCTTATCTGGCACGTAAAGCAGCTAAGCAATTAATGCAGCGTACTGCTTCAGACCCAAATGATATTGATGCAGTGATTGTTGCAACTACAACTCCTGATTATCATTTTCCTTCGACTGCTTCTATTCTTTGTGATAAACTTGGATTGAAAAATGCATTTGCATTCGATCTACAAGCGGCATGTTGTGGTTTTTTGTATGGGTTGGAAACAGCTGCCGGATTAATAGCAACTGGTCGTCATAAGAAGATCATCTTGGTAGGAGGGGATAAGATGTCCTCTATGGTTAATTATTCAGATCGTGCGACATGTCCTATTTTTGGTGATGGAGCAGCAGCTGTAATGATTGAGGCTACTACAGAAGATTTTGGAATAATGGATTGTATTTTGCGTACTGATGGAAAGGGGCTTCCTTTTTTACATATGAAAGCAGGCGGATCGGTATGTCCTCCTTCTTATTTTACGGTAAGCAATAAAATGCATTATTTGTATCAGGAAGGTAGAACTGTATTTAAGTATGCCGTATCCAATATGTCGAATATTACGGCTGAGATAGCGGAACGTAACGGTTTAAGTAAAGATAACATTAATTGGATTGTTCCTCATCAGGCAAATCTTCGTATCATTGACGCTGTAGCTAGTCGATTGGAAGTCCCGATGGAAAAAGTGATGATTAATATCCAACATTATGGGAACACAAGTGGTGGTACGTTACCTCTTTGCCTTTGGGATTTTGAAAACAAACTGAAAAAAGGAGATAATATTATTTTCACTGCTTTTGGTGCTGGTTTTACCTATGGTGCTGTGTATGTGAAATGGGGTTATGATGGTGCTACTAATAAGTAAAAATACTATAAAACCATATAAACAATTAAACGCATCTTTTTTTGGTGCGTTTTTTTGTCTATAAACGATTAAAAATATGCATAAAGCAGGATTTGTAAATATTGTCGGGAACCCAAATGTAGGGAAATCTACATTAATGAATTTATTGGTTGGGGAACGGATATCCATTGCTACCTTTAAAGCGCAGACAACACGTCATCGCATCATGGGTATCTTAAATACAGAAGATATGCAAATTGTATTTTCTGATACTCCGGGAGTGTTGAAACCGAACTATAAGTTGCAGGAATCAATGTTGAATTTTTCAGAGTCGGCCTTAGCGGATGCGGATGTATTGTTATATGTGACTGATGTTGTAGAGAAACCAGATAAGAATGGGGACTTTATAGAAAAAGTACGCAGGATGAATGTTCCTGTTTTATTGCTGATCAATAAAATAGACTTGAGTAATCAGGATGATTTGGTTAAATTGGTAGAAGAGTGGCATGAGATGTTACCTCAGGCAGAGATTATTCCGATTTCAGCAACTTCGCGCTTCAATATTGACACGGTGATGAAGCGCATCAAAGAATTACTTCCCGATTCACCTCCTTATTTTGGTAAAGATCAGTGGACTGATAAGCCTGCTCGTTTTTTTGTAACGGAGATTATTCGTGAGAAAATACTTTTATACTATGATAAGGAGATACCTTATTCAGTAGAAGTGGTGGTGGAACAATTTAAGGAAGATGAGAAAAGCATCCATATAAATGTGGTGATATATGTGGAAAGGGATTCGCAAAAAGGTATTATTATCGGAAAACAAGGAAAAGCTTTGAAAAAAGTTGCCACAGAAGCGCGTAAAGCGTTGGAGCGTTTTTTTGGGAAGAGCATTTATTTGGAGACTTTTGTTAAAGTAGATAAAGATTGGAGAAGTTCAGATAAGGAATTGAAGAACTTCGGTTATAATATGGATTAAGTATTCATCCGGCTGTGACAGCCGTAATTAAGAAAAAGTATGGGAAATTTAGTAGCAATTGTTGGACGCCCGAATGTGGGTAAATCAACTTTATTTAATCGTCTAACGCAGTCGCGTCAAGCTATTGTGAATGATGAAGCTGGTACTACGCGTGACCGGCAATATGGAAAAACAGAGTGGAGCGGCCATGAATTTTCGGTGGTAGATACCGGAGGATGGGTAGTCAATTCTGATGATATATTTGAAGAAGAAATCCGTAAGCAGGTAATGATTGCCATAGATGAAGCTGATGTGATTTTGTTTGTAGTAGATGTGGTAAATGGTGTAACGGATTTGGATATGGAGGTTGCTTCTATATTACGGCGTACTAAGGTTCCGGTAATATTAGTTGCTAACAAGACAGATAATCATAATTTACAATACAATGCTGCCGAATTCTATTCGTTGGGATTGGGTGATCCTTATTGTATTTCCGCTTTAAGTGGGAGTGGTACGGGGGATTTATTGGATTTGGTAGTTGGCAAATTCAAGAACGAACCGGAAGAATTGTTGGATGATGATATTCCTCGCTTTGCCGTGGTAGGTCGCCCGAATGCTGGAAAATCTTCTATCGTGAATGCCTTTATTGGTGAGGATCGGAATATTGTAACCGAAATTGCAGGAACGACACGCGATTCTATTTATACACGTTATGACAAGTTTGGTTTTGATTTCTATCTGGTAGATACAGCCGGAATTCGTAAGAAGAATAAAGTGGTAGAAGATTTGGAGTTCTATTCTGTTATGCGTTCTATTCGTGCTATTGAAAACTCGGATGTATGTATTTTGATGTTAGATGCGACGCGAGGTATAGAAAGCCAGGATTTAAATATTTTTTCGTTGATTCAAAAGAATCAGAAGGGGCTTGTGGTAGTTGTGAATAAATGGGATTTGGTGGAAGATAAAACGGCGAAGGTTATGAAGACTTTTGAGGATGCTGTAAGGACTCGTTTTGCTCCGTTTACTGATTTTCCCATAGTATTTGCGTCCGCTCTGACGAAACAACGTATTTTTAAAGTGCTTGAAATGGCAAAGGAGGTATACCATAATCGGACTACCCGGATACCGACAGCCCGTTTGAATGAAGAGATGCTTCCTCTTATTGAAGCTTATCCACCTCCTTCTAATAAAGGTAAATATATTAAGATTAAATATTGTACGCAGTTGCCGAATACGAGAGTGCCTTCATTTGTATTTTTCGCAAATCTGCCTCAGTATGTGAAGGAACCGTACAAGCGTTTTCTTGAGAATAAGATGCGAGAACGTTGGTCGCTTAGAGGAACTCCTATTAATATTTTTATTCGACAAAAATAAGGTATAGGTGCTGCTTGAACAGGATAAGGTGAGTCGTTAAACAGGACGCATTATCTTTGAAATGGGAGGCCTCAAAATAGGATTCCAGTAATGGGTCTTATAGGCTGATAGTTTTTCAACAGGGGGTGTGCCAAACTTTTTTAGAGATGTTTTGAAGTTATAATCTATAACTTTTGTATAATATTAAAGCCGTTTCAGCTTATGTTTTGAAGCTGAAACGGCTTTATTATTAAAGTGGAGAGGTTTTAGTTGCTGCGAAAAGAGTTTTAAGGTATAATTTCCTCTTTTTTATTCCAGCTTACAAATGAGGAATCGGGTGGTCTCTTTTTTCTATTTTTTGAGACATTATTTAATATAAATATTCCTTTCAATATAAAGATTATTCTCCCCATTTGGTTGAAAAAGGAATGTTCTGAAGAACAGTTTCTCCGAGGCATGTTAGGATACTTTTTTCAATTCAGTTGAAAAAGAAATTAGATAGTTATAATACATCTCTATTATATAAAGAGAGTATAAACGGTAAAGAGTCTTACACTTCAGTTAAATTGAAGAGGAACCTATGTAAGTGTATGTTTAAAAAGTGAAAATTGTTGCGAACAGACTTTAGTACATTGTTTAAATTATAAGAATACGGGACTTTTGTAATTCTTTTTTAGCTTGTATGTGTTTTGTCAGGATATGGTTTTATTGATTTTTTTGCTATCCTTCCATGTTTTGCATTTCCACTTCTTTGACTTTTCTGAATAGGTCAGAGGCAAAAACAAAATTATTTAGCCTTTCATTACTTGAAGTGAAAATATCAGATTTGGTCCCTTGCCATTCTTTGTGTCCTTCGTAAATGAAAAGAATATCATCACCGATACCCATTACAGAGTTCATGTCATGAGTGTTGATAATGGTGGTCATGTTATATTCCGTAGTGATATCATGAATCAATTCATCTATTACCAACGATGTTTTAGGATCTAATCCGGAATTAGGCTCATCGCAGAAAAGATATTGTGGATTGAGGGCTATAGCACGTGCAATGGCAACCCTTTTTTGCATTCCACCGCTAATTTCTCCCGGATATTTCTGTTGCGCTTCAATCAGATTTACCCTATCCAGGCAGAATTGAGCCCGTTTTATACGGTTGCGTACTGTATCTGTGGAAAACATATCCAGCGGGAACATTACATTTTCCAGAACAGTCATCGAATCAAACAAGGCTGCACTTTGAAATATCATTCCCATTTCACGACGCAAGGCTATCTTCTCTTTTTTAGTCATACTAAGAAAGTTCCGTCCGTCATACAGCACTTCACCTTGTTCCGGGGTCAGTAGTCCCACAATACATTTCATCAGAACCGTTTTACCCGAACCGCTTTGGCCGATAATCAGATTGGTTATTCCATTTTGGAAAACAGCGTTGATGTCTTTTAAAACGTTTTTTCCTTCGAATGACTTGCTAAGCGCTTTCAGTTCTATCATTTTGTTAAAAGTTGGGTTAAGAATAAATCGGAAAACAGTATCAGAACACTGCTGCATACAACTGCGTTCGTACTGGCTTTACCTACCTCTATGGAACCTCCTTCTACCGAGTAACCGAAATATGAAGAGACACTGGAGATGATGAATGCGAAAAAAAGTGATTTGATGATACCGCACCAAATAAACCATTCTTTAAAGGAGTATTGCAAACCATAAGTTAAATCTTCCTGATTGATAATTTGTCCAAACCAGGCTGTCGCGTAGGCTCCGATAATGCCGGCAAATATACTAAAAGTAACCAAAACGGGAATCATGGTGACCAATGCTGTGATTTTAGGCAATATCAGAAAATTTGCCGAATTCACGCCCATAATTTCCAAAGCGTCAATTTGTTGGGTAACACGCATCGTACCTAGTTCGGAAGCAATATTTGAGCCTACTTTTCCTGCAAGAATGAGACACATGATGGATGACGAAAATTCGAGCAACATGATTTCCCGGGTAGTATAACCCGTTACGAAGCGGGGCATCCACGGACTTTGGATATTCAGTTTGATTTGGATACATATAACGGCTCCTATAAAAAAGGAGATAAGCAATACGATACCAATGGAATTGACCCCCAACTGAGATAATTCTTTGATATATTGCTTGAAAAACATCCGCATCCGTTCGGGCCGGGTAAATGTTTTTCCCATCAGCATCATGTAACTGCCTAATGTTTGGAGTGCTTTAAACATTTTTGTTTTTCTTAATTTCTTGCAAAAGTAATTGTTTTATGTTGAAAACCGGATGAATTAAAATAGTTTCTTCACATAATAACCTTTTTTAAATACAAATGTTGTATTTTTGCCCCAAATTATTACGTATGACTGAAGAAGTTAATAAAACAGAATCACAAGGGGCACAACAGCAGAAAATGGTTCTTCGTACGGAGAATTTAGTGAAGAAATATGGAAAACGGACAGTGGTAAGTCATGTTTCTTTTGATGTGAAGCAGGGAGAAATCGTGGGATTGCTTGGCCCGAACGGAGCCGGTAAAACAACTTCATTTTATATGACTACCGGATTGATAGTTCCCAATGAGGGGCATATATATTTGAATGATCTGGATATAACTAAATATCCGGTATATAAACGTGCGCAAAACGGTATCGGTTACTTGGCTCAGGAGGCATCCGTGTTTCGTAAAATGAGTGTGGAAGATAATATCGCTTCGGTTCTGGAGATGACCAATACATCGAAAGAGTATCAGAAAGAGAAATTAGAAAGCCTGATTGCGGAGTTTCGTTTGCAAAAAGTACGTAAAAACCTCGGTGACCAGCTTTCCGGTGGTGAGCGTCGTCGAACCGAGATAGCTCGGTGCTTGGCCATCGACCCAAAATTTATTATGCTTGATGAACCTTTTGCCGGAGTCGATCCGATTGCTGTAGAAGATATTCAACATATAGTGTGGAAATTGAAAGATCGAAACATCGGTATCTTGATAACCGACCATAATGCCTTAGAAACATTGCGTCTGACCGATCGTGCTTATTTGTTGTTCGAAGGGAAAATACTTTTTCAAGGTACTCCGGAGGAGTTGGCCGAGAATCCTGTCGTACGTGCTAAATATTTGGGAACCAATTTTGTGCTTCGACGGAAGGACTTCCAATTGGAAGAAGCTTAACGTTTGTTTTGGACTATCGTGAGCCACCTTGTAAAGAGTGAGCTTTGTTGGTTGTGTAGATAGTTCAACGTTTTGATGTAGACAGTTCGACCTCTCGACGTAGACAGCGCAACGTCGACCCGTAGCAGGAGAGCCTTTGAATGAATGATTTTTTGTTAAAATAGAAAAAGTCCGCTATCAAATGATGACAGCGGACTTTTTATGTTTGAATGTTACTTATGCTTTCTTAGGAAGAGCTTCTTTGATAACAATCTGGCGACCTTCGAACTCAGCGCCGTTTAATTCGCTGATAACTTTAGTCGCTTCTTCATCGTTCGGCATTTCTACAAAACCGAATCCTTTAGACTTTCCGGTTTCGCGATCCTTGATAATTTTTACTGAATCAACTGTACCGTAATCTTCTAACGCATGTTGCAAATCATGTTCCTTAACACGGTAGTTAAGGTTTCCAACGTAAATGTTCATAATGAAAATAATAAAAATATTAATAAAATAAAAAACTCTCCGAATGGTAACCGAATAAGAATGAGATTAAAGCAACAGAGAGTTTACCATGGCGTTGTTGAGACGGGTGAAGTAAAAACTATGTGATAAAACCGTGTAACCAATTGCGTTACCATTACGCTGCAAAGGAAAGCATAAATTTTGGATAATCAACGAAGAAAGGGCATTTATTTTTCTCTATGTTAATGTTTTTTTTGTTTCCTACTTTGGTATTTGAAAGATTAGCACTATTTTTGCGAGCTCTTTATGATTTGGAAAACAAACAAGAAATAGTAATCATTAAATAAATAATTGTCAGAATGAACGTTTCATTGCAAAACATTGACAAAGTAAGCGCGCTGCTTACAGTAAAACTTGAAAAGCAAGATTATCAAGAAAAAGTAGAAAAGTCGTTGAAGACTTTCCGTCAGAAAGCAAATATGCCAGGTTTCCGTCCGGGTATGGTCCCGATGGGATTAATTAAAAAACAATATGGTAAGGCCATTCTGGCAGAGGAAGTTAACAAATTACTTCAGGAAAAGGTATATGAATATCTTAGAGAAAATAAGGTAAACATGTTGGGTGAACCGCTTCCCAATGAAGAGAAACAGCAACCCGTTAACTTTGATACACAAGAAGATTTCGAATTCGTTTTTGATATCGCTTTGGCTCCTGAGTTCGAAGCCAAATTGGATATGAATGACAAGATTGACTATTATACGATCGATGTAACCGATGAAATGATAGACCGTCAGGTGAAAATGTACACCCAACGGGCCGGCAATTATGAGAAAACGGATGTATATGCCGATGGCGATATGCTGAAAGGATTGCTTGCCGAACTTGATGAGAACGGAAGCACCAAAGAGGGCGGCATTCAGGTAGAAGGCGCTGTCATGATGCCTTCTTATATGAAAAACGATGCCCAAAAAGCTATTTTCAATGGAGCTAAAGTAAACGATGTCCTCGTATTCAATCCCAGTGAGGCTTATGAAGGTAGCGAAGCTGAAATTGCTTCTTTGTTGAAAATAGAAAAAGAAAAAGCGGCGGAAGTGAAATCGAATTTCAGTTTCCAGATTGAAGAAATTACTCGCTTTGTGGAAGGCGAACTCACACAGGAAATCTTTGATCAAGTTTATGGTGAAGGCGTGGTGAAGAGCGTTGATGAGTTTCGTGCAAAAATCAAGGAATCCATTGCAGCGCAATTTGTGGCCGACAGCAATTACAATTTCCTGATCAATGTTCGTAAATATTTGACAAGAAAAGTTGGTAAATTAGAATTCCCCGATGCTCTGTTGAAACGTATCGCGTTGCTCAATAATGAAGAGAAAGGTGAAGCTTTTGTTGCCGAAAATTACGATAAGGGTATTGAAGAATTAACTTGGCATCTAATTAAGGAACAGTTAATTAATGCTAATGAGATAAAAGTAGAACAGCAAGATGTTGTGGCTATGGCCAAGCAAGCTACTAGAGCACAGTTCGCACAATACGGTATGATGAATGTACCCGACGATTTGCTTGAGAACTATGCGAAAGAAATACTGACAAAGAAAGAATCGGTAGACGGACTGGTAAATCGGGTGATTGAAGCTAAATTGGCTGAGGCTTTAAAAGGAAAAGTAACCTTGAACGAGAAAACTGTTCCTGTTGAAGAATTCAATAAGATGTTCGAATAATAAGCAAGTCATTTGCTAAATCTTCCTAAAGGAGGGGCTCTTGGTTAGAACAATGTTGTATTTTTGTTTTTATGAGATACAAAGGCCAATAGCCTCTCTTTTTAGTGTATATATTTACGAACTCAAGTTTCGTATGTAAATAATAATAACGGATTTATCGGCTACTTAACCGGTTTGGAAGTTGAAGAAAATAGTTTCTTTATCCCTCTCTGGAATTTTTTGTGAATGATGACTCCTTTATTATAAAAAAGATAAAGAACTTACGGAACTCAAATTAAAACTATAGTAATATGAATGATGATTTTAGAAAGTTTGCGACCAAACATTTGGGTATAAGCGGTTTGCTGGTGGATGATGTGGTGAAAAGTCAGTATCTGAATCCTTATATTCTGGAAGAACGTCAGTTGAATGTTACGCAAATGGATGTGTTCTCCCGTTTAATGATGGACCGTATCATTTTTTTAGGAACTCAGATTGACGAGAATACCGCAAACGTATTGCAGGCCCAATTGCTTTATCTCGATTCTGCGGATTCCGGAAAAGATATCTCTATTTATATCAATTCCCCTGGAGGCTCAGTCTATGCAGGTTTGGGTATTTATGATACCATGCAGTTTATTGGAAGCGATGTGGCAACAATTTGCACTGGCATGGCCGCTTCTATGGCTGCCGTCTTGCTTGTGGCCGGTAAGGAAGGCAAACGTGCGGCTCTTCCTCATTCGAGAGTAATGATTCATCAGCCTATGGGAGGTGCCCAAGGACAAGTTTCCGATATGGAAATCACCTTGACCGAGATTCAAAAATTGAAAAAAGAACTCTATAGTATTATTGCCGATCATTCTCATACAGATTTCGATAAGGTATGGGCTGATTCCGACCGCGATTATTGGATGACAGCCGATGAAGCCAAAGACTATGGAATGATTGACGAAGTACTTAAACGTAAAAAATAAAAACGATTAGCTTTGGAAGAGAAATCTAAAAGTAGGAAAAGATGTAGCTTTTGCGGCCGCGCCGAAAATGAAGTGTCTTTGTTGATAACGGGTTTGAACGGTTATATCTGCAACGATTGTGCTTTTCAAGCTTATGAGATAACGCAAGAGGCTATGGGCGGTGCTAAAAAAGGCAATTTGAAGAATCTGGATTTGAAAGAATTGCCTAAGCCTAAAGAGATAAAAGAATTTCTCGATCAATATGTAATAGGGCAGGAAGATGCGAAACGCTTCCTTTCTGTTTCCGTTTACAATCATTACAAGCGTCTTTTGCAGGAAGATAGCGGTGATGACGTGGAGATTGAAAAATCTAATATCATTATGGTGGGAAGCACAGGTACGGGTAAAACCTTGTTAGCCCGTACCATTGCCAAAATGCTTAATGTTCCCTTTACTATTGTCGATGCTACCGTGCTTACAGAAGCCGGATACGTGGGCGAAGATATTGAAAGTATCCTTACCCGCTTATTACAAGTTGCTGATTATAACGTGCCCGAGGCCGAACGGGGAATCGTGTTTATCGATGAGATTGACAAGATAGCCCGGAAAGGTGATAATCCGTCTATAACCCGCGATGTTAGCGGCGAAGGAGTTCAGCAAGGACTGCTCAAATTGTTGGAAGGTTCTGTGGTAAATGTGCCCCCTCAGGGAGGACGCAAACATCCTGATCAGAAAATGATTCCGGTCAATACAAAGAATATTCTGTTCATTTGCGGTGGAGCTTTCGATGGAATTGAAAAGAAAATAGCCCAGCGCTTGAATACTCATGTGGTCGGATATAATGCAGTTCAAAATACATTGCGGATAGATAAGAACAATATGATGCAGTACATTGCACCTCAAGATTTGAAGGCATTTGGTTTGATTCCCGAAATCATCGGACGTTTACCGGTCCTTACATACTTGAATCCTTTGGATCGCAGTGCATTGCGTAGTATTCTTACCGAACCTAAGAATTCGATTATCAAACAATATGTAAAACTTTTCGAGATGGACGGCATTCAGTTGAAGTTCCGGCCGGAAGTATATGAATATATTGTAGATAAGGCTGTAGAGTACAAGTTAGGTGCCCGCGGACTACGCTCCATTGTAGAAACCATTATGATGGACGTAATGTTTGATATTCCTTCTCAATCAGTAAAGGTATATGAGGTGACGTTAGATTATGCCGAGAAACAGATGGCAAAAGCAAATATTTCAAGACTACAAACGGCTTAATGAGGAGAAAAAGAGGTTGGTTAGTAATCATTTCTGCACTTTTGTAAAAAATAATAAGCAAAATATTTGTATGTTATGGTAAGTTGTTTATAACTTTGTTTGTTGTCCGATTTATGATTGTGACAATATCTAACACAGCGAAAAATAATACAATATGGCGGAGAAGATTAATTTAACAGACCAACTCAAAAAGTATTTCGGTTTTGATACGTTTAAAGGCGATCAGGAAGCGATTGTTCGTAATGTATTAGCCGGAAACGATACGTTTGTGCTGATGCCTACAGGAGGTGGCAAATCCTTATGTTATCAACTACCTTCTTTATTGATGGAAGGAACAGCCATAGTTATTTCTCCACTGATTGCTTTGATGAAGAATCAAGTGGATGCTATGCGGAACCTGAGTGAAGAAGATGGAATTGCTCATTTTATAAATTCTTCGCTGAACAAGGCTGCTATAGACCAGGTGAAGGCTGATATTATTGCGGGAAAGACAAAACTACTGTATGTAGCGCCGGAATCATTGACAAAAGAAGAGAATGTCGAGTTCCTGAAAGGCATAAAAATTTCTTTTTATGCTATAGACGAGGCTCATTGTATTTCTGAATGGGGACATGATTTTCGTCCGGAATATCGAAGGATACGACCGATAGTCAATGAAATCGGGAAAGCGCCTATTATAGCGTTGACAGCTACTGCAACCGATAAAGTTAGGGGAGATATCAAGAAGAACCTGGGTATGGCCGATGCCAAGGAATTTAAATCGTCTTTTAATCGTCCGAATCTTTATTATGAAGTTCGTCCGAAGACTAAGAATATCGATAGGGATATTATCAAATTCATTAAGGCTAATTCGGGTAAGTCCGGAATCATTTATTGCTTGAGCCGTAAGAAAGTAGAAGAATTGGCTGAAATTTTGCAGGCCAACGAGATAAATGCACGTCCTTACCATGCCGGTATGGATTCTTCTACGCGTTCTGCTACACAAGATGATTTCCTAATGGAAAAAATAGATGTGATCGTGGCGACTATAGCCTTTGGTATGGGCATTGATAAACCCGATGTACGTTATGTAATCCATTATGATATTCCGAAAAGTCTGGAAGGATACTATCAAGAAACCGGTCGTGCGGGACGAGATGGCGGAGAAGGTCTTTGTATTACATTCTATTCGAGTAAAGATCTCCAGAAGTTGGAGAAGTTTATGGAAGGAAAACCTGTGGCAGAGCAGGATATAGGCAGGCAGTTATTACAGGAAACTGCTGCATATGCAGAGTCGTCCGTATGTAGAAGAAAGTTGCTGTTGCATTATTTCGGAGAAATATATACGGAGGATAATTGCGGAAATTGTGACAATTGTTTAAACCCTAAGAAGCAAGTGGAAGCTCAAGAATTATTATGTACCGTTATTGAAACAATTCTCGCAGTGAAAGAGAATTTTAAAGCGGATTATGTTATAGATATTTTATTAGGTAAAGAGACTAGTGAAGTTTTAGCGCACAAACACGAAGAGTTGGAAGTATTCGGTTCCGGAATGGGCGAGGAGGATAAAGTCTGGAACGCGGTTATTCGTCAGGCTTTGATTGCCGGCTATCTGAGTAAGGATGTCGAGAATTACGGCTTGTTAAAAGTTACTCCGGAAGGGCATAAATTTTATAAGAAGCCTCAGTCATTCAAGATTACCGAAGATAATGATTTTGAAGAGGAAGAAGATGAAACTCCGGTTAGAGGAGGAGCTTCTTGTGCGGTAGACCCTGTTCTATATTCAATGTTGAAAGATTTACGGAAGAAACTTTCTAAAAAGTTGGAAGTGCCTCCCTATGTAATTTTCCAGGATCCTTCTCTGGAGGCTATGGCAACCATTTATCCCGTGACCTTGGATGAATTACAGAATATTCCGGGCGTAGGAGCCGGAAAAGCGAAACGTTACGGAGGAGAGTTCTGTCAACTGATAAAAAAACATTGTGAAGAAAATGAAATAGAACGTCCCGAAGATTTGCGCGTGCGTACGGTAGCAAATAAATCGAAGCTGAAAGTCTCCATTATTCAAAGTATTGATCGTAAAGTGGCATTGGATGATATTGCTTTGGCTAAAGGTATCGAATTCGCTGAATTATTGGACGAAGTAGAAGCTATAGTCTATTCAGGCACGAAATTAAATATCGATTATTTCCTCGATGAAATCATGGATGAAGATCATATGCAGGATATCTATGATTATTTTAAAGAATCTACAACGGATAAAATAGATGACGCTATAGAAGAACTGGGTGATGATTATACTGAAGATGAAATCCGTTTGGTTCGCATCAAGTTCATCTCTGAAATGGCTAACTGATTGTAAGGAAATTGTAGAAGATATCGCCTTGCTTAGGAGACAAAGAAAGTAAGGTTACATAAAGGAATAATGAAGGATTCCGTTTTCTTTAAGTAGTCTGAAACCTAAGGCGGATGTTTAAGTTAAGAAAAGGAATGAATAATAAAGAAGTAACCATCTAAATGGAAAATCTTTATTATTTATTCCTTTTTCTTTCTTTTTAATTGCATTCGATTTAGTTTCTTGGTGGATAAATCTGTAGCAGTTAAGGGGCTTTCTCGAAGGGGGTACCTTAAACACACTTATCAGGCTTAGAAGCTTAAATGTTAGTACTTCGCTACACTTATTCTTAAGTTTAGGCCTGACTCTTTGTAGGACATCAAAAGGTATTTGATTCTAATTTTATTTGTTCGTTACGATAGAAGTAAATAAAAGTATAAATGGTTTCGGCAAGATATTTGTTCCCAAAAATCTGTTTGCCTTTTGCGAAAGGTAATAGTTCCTTTTTGCCCATTTGAAGTTTCTGGTAGTAAGATTGCGATGTCTACTAATTGCGGGCAATTTGAGATGAGAAAGAAACAGCCTTCGTTAATCCGCGTTAATCTGCGTTTACTCTTTTTAAAAACTTTTCTTTCTTTATAAGAGATTTTGAATAAAAGCTGTATATTTGCACGCAATAATTTCAAAAGCATAAAAGCCCTATGTCATTTATTGCAGATAAAATTGTAATGGACGGATTGACGTATGATGACGTTCTCTTAATTCCGGCCTATTCTGAAGTATTACCCCGAACAGTCGAATTAACGACTAAGTTCTCACGCAACATTGAGTTAAAAATCCCGTTTGTGACAGCTGCTATGGATACGGTTACCGAAGCTAAAATGGCGATTGCCATTGCTCGGGAAGGAGGTATCGGCGTGATTCATAAAAACATGTCTATTGAAGAGCAAGCCCGTCAGGTGGCCATAGTGAAGCGTGCGGAAAACGGTATGATTTATGATCCGGTGACTATTAAGAAAGGTTCTACGGTACGCGATGCGCTGGATATCATGGCCGAGTACCATATAGGCGGTATTCCTGTAGTGGATGATGAAAGATATTTGGTAGGAATTGTAACGAACCGTGATCTTCGTTTTGAGAGAGATTTGGATAAGGATATTGAACATGTGATGACTAAAGATCATATTGTTACTACGACTCAGCAAACAGATATGGAGGCGGCATCCCAAATCCTTCAGGAATATAAAATTGAAAAACTGCCGGTTGTGGACAAAGACGGCAAACTTGTCGGTTTGATTACTTATAAAGATATAACCAAGGCGAAAGACAAACCGATGGCTTGTAAAGATTCAAAAGGGCGTTTGCGTGTGGCTGCCGGTGTCGGTGTAACCAATGATACATTGGACCGTATGCGTGCTTTGGTAGCTGCCGGAGCGGATGCCATTGTCATTGACACGGCACACGGACACTCCAAGTTTGTAATTGAAAAGCTAAAAGAAGCGAAGAAAGAATTCCCGAATATCGATATCGTTGTAGGTAATATTGCTACGGGCGAAGCTGCTAAGGCATTGGTCGAAGCAGGTGCAGATGCTGTAAAGGTTGGTATCGGACCTGGTTCTATCTGTACAACTCGTGTGGTTGCAGGTGTTGGTGTTCCTCAATTGTCGGCTGTATACGACGTAGCCAAAGCTTTGGAAGGTACGGGTGTGCCTCTGATTGCTGATGGCGGTTTGCGTTATTCAGGCGATGTGGTGAAAGCCTTGGCTGCCGGAGGATATTCGGTAATGATTGGTTCTTTGGTTGCCGGAACTGAAGAGTCTCCGGGCGAAACCATCATTTTTAATGGACGTAAATTCAAGTCTTATCGTGGAATGGGTTCGTTGGAAGCGATGGAAAACGGTTCGAAAGATCGTTATTTCCAAAGTGGAACCAATGATGTGAAAAAACTGGTTCCCGAAGGAATCGCTGCCCGTGTTCCTTATAAAGGAACTTTATATGAGGTTATTTATCAGTTGGTTGGAGGTTTGCGTGCAGGTATGGGATATTGTGGTGCGGCTAATATCGAAAAGTTGCATGATGCCAAGTTTACTCGCATTACCAATGCGGGAGTTTTGGAAAGCCATCCACATGATGTGTCCATTACAAGTGAAGCACCTAATTATAGTCGCCACGAATAAGCGGAGCGATATTGTTATAGACAATTATAAAAAAAGCCGTATTCCCTATGCAAAGCTGTCGGGAATACGGCTTTTTCGTTTGGAAAAGATCTTGCAGGCTGCAAGGTGTAATCCCATAATTTTCTTTACCTTTCCTTTAAAAGAACAGATTCTTTAACCTGCCGGTATAGGATCTCACGGATTTTATCTAAATTTGCAACTCAATTAAAACATAGAAAAAGAAAAATATGGGAAAAATTATATTAACCGGCGACCGTCCTACCGGAAAGCTTCATTTGGGACATTATGTAGGTTCGTTGCGCCGAAGAGTGGAATTACAGAATTCCGGAGAATATGAGAAGGTATTTATATTTATTGCCGATGCGCAGGCTCTGACCGATAATGCGGATAATCCGGAGAAGATACGTCAAAATATCATCGAGGTAGCTTTGGATTATCTGTCGTGTGGCATAGACCCTTCTAAGTCTACTATCTTCATTCAGTCGCAAATTCCGGAATTGTGTGAGCTTTCGTTCTATTACATGAATCTCGTAACAGTTTCGCGTTTGCAACGTAATCCGACGGTGAAGACTGAAATTCAGATGCGTAACTTTGAAAATACAATTCCTGTAGGATTTTTTTGCTATCCCATCAGCCAGGCAGCGGATATTACTGCCTTTCGTGCCACTACAGTCCCGGCAGGAGAGGATCAAGAACCTATGATTGAGCAAACTCGTGAAATCGTGCGTCGCTTTAATACTACTTATGGCGAAGCGTTGGTGGAACCGGCAATTTTGTTGCCTAACAATGCGGCCTGTCTGCGTCTTCCGGGTACGGATGGAAAAGCTAAGATGAGCAAATCGTTAGGAAACTGTATTTATCTGTCGGATCCGGCAGAAGAGGTGAAGAAAAAGGTGATGAGTATGTATACCGACCCTACTCATATTAAAGTGAGCGACCCCGGAAAGTTGGAAGGCAATACAGTATTTACCTATCTGGACGCCTTCTGTAAGCCCGAACATTTCGGACTTTATTTGCCCGATTATGCCAATCTTCAGGAGTTGAAAGATCATTATACTCGTGGGGGATTGGGAGATGTAAAAGTGAAACGTTTCCTGAATGCCATATTGGAAGAAGAACTGGAACCTATCCGTAAACGTCGTAAAGAGTTTGAGCAGGATATTCCGGCTGTATTCCAAATGTTGAAAGAAGGAAGTGATAAGGCCAGAGCTGTGGCTGCGGAGACATTGGCGGATGTGCGCAAGGCAATGCGAATCGATTATTTTGATGATACGGATCTGATTGCTGAGCAGGCACGTAAATACCAAGGATAGAAGAAGCTTGCTTTCGGTAAAATATTCGGAGAAGGTGAAATACTTCACCGCTCCCTAAACGCGCGGATAAACGCTGATTCTTGCAAAACGTTGTGTTTTATAACAAGATAGGGATTAAGCCGCGTGTTTTTAATTGTATGATCGTTAAGGTGTTATATCTTGAAGAGTTTCTTTTTAAATATATGTAAATGTGATTCGTGAAAAATAATCTTAGAAAAGTTTGCATGTTTAGAAAAGATGCCCTATCTTTGCATCGCTTTTCGAAAGAAAAGGGCGTTTAGCTCAGCTGGTTCAGAGCATCTGCCTTACAAGCAGAGGGTCG
>ERZ825137.3438-NODE-3438-length-16964-cov-5.454433_pt1 | contig 16964 bp, 13 predicted proteins | sample MGYA00519873_ERZ825137 | MGnify/ENA primary metagenome ERZ825137 (study PRJEB31778, sample SAMEA3449190) | human gut metagenome | biome: human gut; feature: human-associated habitat; material: faeces | place: United Kingdom | collected 2010/2012 ...
CGGCCTGTGACGCGGGATACAACGTCACATAAAAGATGCCCGCCGCCACCGCCAGCGTACACAGCACCGCCAGCAGCCGGCGGTGCAGCAGGAACACCCGCACCCGTGATTTCTTCATACGATCCCCGTCCTTTCTGGTGTCCAGCCTATGCGCACCGGGGGAGAGAAATACCGGAGCACCCGACAAAGCGCCGTATTTTCCCTCCCCTAAAAATTTCTCCAATCAACCTATTGACATAGTAGGAATTTTGGCTTACGATCCCTACTTGCAAGGTAGGTAATTGAAAGCGAGGTATTTCCCATGATGATCTCAACCAGAGGGCGCTACGCGCTGCGTGTCATGCTGAATATGGCGGAGCACGGCGGCGGAGAGTGGCTTTGTCTGCGGGACATTGCCCAGCGGCAGCAGCTCTCCAAAAAGTATCTGGAAAGCATCATGGCCACCCTGAGCCGCGCCGAGCTGGTAGAGGGTACGGTAGGCCGTTCCGGCGGCTACCGCCTGACCCGTCCTCCCGAGGAGTACCCCGTGGGCGAAATTCTCCGGGCGGTGGAGGGCGACCTGTCGCCCATTGCGTGCCAGTCCGAGGAGGGCGCGGGGTGCGGCAGCTCCTGCGACTGCGACGCCCGGCTTTTCTGGCAGGGGCTGGAGGATCAGATCAATTCCTACATCGACAACCATACGCTGGCGCAGTTTATGCGCGGAAACGAAACGACACCGGCCAATGCGGCGCGGAAAGAAGATAAGGTGATGTAATATGAGTAAGGCACTTTTGGAAGTTAAAGACCTGCATGTCCGGGTGGAAGAAAAGGAAATCCTTCACGGCGTGAACCTGACCGTGGGACAGGACGAGACCCACGTCCTCATGGGGCCCAACGGCACCGGCAAATCCACGCTGGGCTACGCCATTACCGGCAATCCGGCCTACAGCGTCACCGCCGGCTCTATCCTGTTTGACGGCGCGGACATTACGGCGCTTCCGGTGAACGAGCGGGCGAAGAAGGGCATCTTCCTGTCCTTCCAGAAGCCACTGGAGGTTCCCGGCGTGACGCTCAGCGCCTTTATCCGCAGCGCGCTGGAGCAAAAGACCGGCAGCCGCCTGCGGCTGTGGGATTTCAAGAAACAGCTCAAGGAGACCATGGCCCTGCTGGACATGGACGAGAGCTACGCCGAACGCGACCTGAACGTAGGCTTCTCCGGCGGCGAGAAGAAGAAAGCCGAGATCTTACAGATGCTGATGCTGGCGCCCAAGCTGGCCATTCTGGATGAAACGGACTCCGGTCTGGACGTGGACGCCGTCCGTACCGTCAGTGAAGGCGTCCGCCTGTTCCGTGAGCGGACACATGGCTCGCTGCTGACCATCACCCACTCCACCCGCATTCTGGAGGCCCTCCATGTGGACGCGGCCCACGTGATGGAGGAGGGCGTCATCGTCCGGAACGGCGGCGCGGAACTGGTGAATGAGATCAACGAAAAGGGCTTCGGCAGCCTGAAGACGGAGTAAGGCGGTGACATCGGCATGGCAGAGAACAGAGAAAAAACCTACGTTGCGGACGTAGACCGCAGCATTTACGACATACGCGACGCGGAGCACGACGCCTACCGCATGGAGTCCGGTCTGACGCCGGAGATCGTGGACAAGCTGTCCAAGGAAAAGAACGACCCCGTGTGGATGCAGCAGTTCCGGCTGCAATCGCTCCAGATCTACAACGAGCTGCGCCTGCCCGACTGGGGGCCCTCGCTCGAGGGACTGGACATTGACCACATCGCCACCTATGTCCGCCCGAACACGAAGATGCAGAACGACTGGGCGAACGTGCCGCAGGACATCAAGGACTTTATCTTCGTATTCCAGCTGGGTTTCAACGAGACGATGAACGATTCGCTTGCCATCTGCCAGGAAAACTTCCGCCTCCATTGGGGACAGAAGCTTGTCAACACCCTGCGTGCCCTGCACGAGGTGAAGTATGCGCAAGGCGAGGATGAAGAGGAAGAAACCGCTGACTTTGAATTTTAAATTATGGTTATCAAAAGAACAATAGATAAAGAAATCTTGAAAGACCTGCCCAAAGCCGCTTTTCCGGGACAGATACATGTCGTACAGACACCATGGGAAGCGGAAAAGGCAGTCGCCTATCTGAAGTCCTGCCCGTTGCTGGGCATAGACAGCGAAACCCGTCCATCGTTCACAAAAGGACAGATACACAAGGTGGCCCTGCTACAGATTTCCTCAGAGGAACATTGCTTTCTGTTCCGCCTCAACCTGACGGGACTGACTCTGCCGGTTATCACATTGCTGGAAAACCCAAGCGTAACGAAAGTAGGCCTTTCCTTGCGGGACGACTTCATGATGCTGCACAAACGCGCGCCCTTCGAACAGCATGCCTGCATCGAATTGCAGGAATATGTCCGCGCTTTCGGCATCCAGGACAAAAGCCTGCAGAAGATATACGCCATCCTCTTCGGGGAAAAGATTTCGAAAAGCCAGCGCCTTTCCAACTGGGAAGCCGAAACCTTGACCGAACCGCAGAAACTGTATGCCGCCACCGATGCCTGGGCATGCCTCAACATCTACAACAAGCTGCAAGAACTGAAACGGACAGGAGATTTTGAGATAGAAGCCAATAATAATGTGGTAATGTAATGCACATTATCACATTACCACATTAATCACATTATATATATGTACAAAGTATACCTTAAACCCAATAAAGAGGAGTCATTAAAGCGTTTTCACCCGTGGGTGTTTTCCGGCGCCATCGCACATTTCGACGGAGAGCCCGAAGAAGGGGAAGTTGTTGAAATCTACACGTCCAAAAAGGAATTCATAGCCAAAGGGCATTTTCAGATTGGCAGTATCGCCGTACGCGTACTGACCTTCCGTCAAGAAGAAGAAATCAATGCGGACTTCTGGAAACGCAAACTCAGCATAGCATACGACATGCGCCGCAGTATCGGCATAGCCGGAAACCCGACAAACAACACCTATCGCCTGGTGCACGGGGAGGGAGACAACCTGCCGGGGCTGGTTATCGACATTTATGCCCGTACCGCAGTGATGCAGGCACATTCTGCCGGCATGCACCTCGACCGCATGGCCATTGCCGATGCCCTTACCGAAGTGATGGGCAGCCAGATTGACAATATCTATTACAAATCGGAGACGACCCTTTCCTTCAAGGCCGACCTCTATCCGGAGAATGGTTTCTTGAAAGGCGGCAGCACGGACAATGTAGCCATGGAGTACGGCCTGAAGTTCCACATCGACTGGCTGAAAGGCCAAAAAACCGGTTTCTTCGTAGACCAACGCGAGAACCGTTCGCTACTGGAACGTTATGCCAAAGGCCGCAGCGTACTGAATATGTTCTGCTATACCGGCGGCTTCTCCGTATATGCTATGCGTGGAGACGCCAAACTGGTGCATTCCGTGGACAGCTCCGCCAAAGCCATCGACTTGACCAACAAGAACATCGAACTGAACTTCCCGGGTGACACCCGCCATGCCGCCTATGCAGAAGATGCCTTCAAATACCTTGACCGCATGGGCGACCAATACGACCTGATAGTTCTTGACCCTCCTGCTTTTGCCAAGCACCGCGATGCTCTGCGCAATGCCCTGCAAGGCTACCGCAAACTCAATGTCAAGGCTTTCGAAAAAATCAAGCCCGGAGGTATTCTTTTCACTTTCTCGTGCTCGCAAGCCGTCAGCAAAGAAAACTTCCGCACCGCCGTGTTCACAGCCGCTGCCATGTCCGGCCGCAGCGTACGCATCCTGCACCAACTGACGCAACCTGCCGACCACCCGGTCAGCATCTATCATCCGGAAGGGGAATACCTGAAAGGACTGGTTCTATATGTAGAATAAAGGAAAAAGCAGGCTTTGTTAGCCTGCTTTTCTTAAATAGAGTTAATAAAAAGCAGAAATACGCCAAAACAGCATGTTATATAACATAAACCGTGTATATTTGCACTGTGTTTTTCATGGTATTAGATTTAAGGTTAATAAAGATTGGGTGTCTGGGATAGATACCCTTCTTTTTTTATAATACATTCCTTCCCAAAACCCATCCCTCATTAATCTCTTTCGTTGAAGAAAAAGCCGTACAGAACTTGTTTTTCTCCTAGTCTCATTGTACATTTGCATCTATTACATAATTCAAAACATAAAAAGCTAATATTATGAGCATCAAATTCCGACTCACTGCCATGCAATTCCTGCAATTCTTCGTTTGGGGAGCATGGCTGATTTCATTAGGTGGTTACATGGGCGGTACGTTACATTTTGAAGGCGGACAAATCGGAGCAATCTTTGCAACCATGGGTATAGCCTCACTGATAATGCCCGGACTGACCGGTATCATCGCCGACAAATGGATAAACGCCGAACGCCTTTATGGCATACTCCACCTCATCGGTGCCGGTGCTCTGATTTATGCTTCAACTGCCACCACATACAACCACATGTACTGGGCCATGCTGCTCAACATGCTTGTTTACATGCCTACACTATCTCTGGCCAACACCGTATCCTACAATGCATTGGAAAAATATAAGATGGATTTGATAAAAGACTTCCCTCCCATCCGTGTATGGGGAACGGTAGGCTTTATCTGTGCCATGTGGGCTGTGGACCTCACCGGGTTCAAGGCAAGTTCGGCACAGCTCTATGTGGCAGCCATATCGGCAGCCATGCTGGGACTTTATGCTTTCACTTTGCCAGCCTGCCCCCCCATGCGCAGCGAAGGAAAAACGATGCTCTCCGCTTTCGGACTGGACGCACTGGTGCTGTTCAAGCGCAAGAAGATGGCTATCTTCTTCTTGTTCTCCATGCTGCTGGGAGCCGCCCTTCAAATAACAAACACATACGGCGACCTTTTCCTGGGTTCGTTTGCTTCCATACCCGAATATGCAGATTCGTTCGGTGTAAAACACTCCGTCATCCTGCTCTCCATCTCGCAAATGAGTGAGACGCTGTTTATCCTTGCCATCCCCTTCTTCCTGAAACATTTCGGAATCAAGCGTGTTATGTTAATAAGTATGTTTGCATGGGTATTCCGTTTCGGGCTCTTTGCCCTCGGAGACCCGGGAAGCGGACTCTGGATGCTCATTCTCTCGATGATTGTCTACGGCATGGCATTTGACTTTTTCAATGTATCGGGCTCGCTGTTTACAGAAATGGAGGCACATCCCAGTATCCGTGCCAGCGCACAAGGCTTGTTCTTCATGATGACGAACGGTGTGGGAGCCATCATCGGAGGTTATGCCAGCGGAGCCGTGGTGGATGCCTTCTCGGTATATGCCGAAGGCGGAGGACTGGTAAGCCGCGACTGGACACCGGTATGGCTTATCTTTGCAGGATATGCTTTAGTCATTGGTCTGCTATTTGGAATGGTGTTCCGCTATAAACATAATCTGGAAAAAATAGAGAAAAACTGATTGAGAGTCAGGTTGATTTAATAGGTATGAATAAGAAAAAGATAGAACTACAAGTACTAAACATTTCCAACAGCCAGGCGCAAGCGGGTGCCTATGCCCTGGTACTGGGTGAAGTGGGTGGCAAACGCCAGCTTCCGATTATTATAGGTGCCACCGAAGCACAAGCTATGGTCATCGAGATGAAAGGTATTGTACCGCCCCGTCCGCTGACCCATAACTTATTTGCTTCCGTTCTTGAAGTACTGGGCGTAAAACTGATGCGTGTTCTTATCTATAAAGTAGATAACGGAGTATTCTACTCCTACCTTTACATGAAAGCCGAAGAGACTATTCTCCGGATTGATGCCCGTACCAGCGATGCCGTCGCCCTGGCATTGCGCATGAATGCTCCTATCTTTGTCTACGAAGAGATTCTCGAAACAGAATGTCTGAAAACCGGCGAAAGCACCACCGACCCTATGGGAGGCAGCGAGCCGGACAAAGACGAACTGTTGCAGGAAGACACAATAGGCATATTGAAAACAGCCCTGCAGAAAGCAATCGAAGAAGAGGATTACGAACGAGCCGCACAGATAAGAGACCAAATCAACCAACTCAAAAACAATTTGTAACATGCACGTATTCTATACTCCCGACATACAGACCCACGCAGAACTGCCCGAAGAGGAAGCAGCACATGCCGTACGGGTCTTACGCCTGCAAGCAGGCGACGAGGTTATGCTGACAGACGGAAAGGGCTGCTTCTATCGCGCCGAAATCAGTACGGCTACCAACAAACGCTGCCTGGTGAATATTCTGGAAACCCTTCCGCAAGCCCCCTTGTGGAAAGGTCATCTGCACATTGCCATGGCACCTACCAAGAACATGGACCGTACAGAGTGGTTTGCCGAGAAAGCGACGGAAATAGGGTTTGATGAACTGACATTCCTGAACTGCCGTTTCTCGGAACGGAAAGTCATCAAGACGGAGCGCATTTCCAAAATACTGGTTTCCGCCATCAAACAGTCGCTCAAAGCACGCCTGCCCCAACTGAATGAGATGACAGACTTCAACAAGTTCATCACACAGCCTTTTCCGGGTCAGAAATTCATCGCCCACTGTTATGAAGGCGAAAAACCGCTTTTGAAGGATATGGTACATCCCGGAGAGGATGCCCTCGTACTAATCGGTCCTGAAGGAGACTTCAGCGAAGAGGAAGTCCGGAAGGCGGCGGAAAACGGGTTTATCCCCATCAGCCTGGGAAAATCAAGGCTGCGCACAGAGACGGCGGCACTGGTTGCCTGCCACATCCTCAACTTACAGAATCAATGATACTCACTAAAACAAAAACTATATGAAAAAGAACCTATTCTTCCACTTCTCAGTACTGGCAATGCTCATCGTGCTGATAAGCGCTTGTTCGTCCAAAAAGTCGGAATATACCAATGTGATTCCCTCCGATGCCTCGCAAGTCATCGCTGTCAATTTAAAATCATTGGCAGACAAGGCCGGTACCAAAGATAAAGAGACTAAAGAAGCACTGCAAAAGCTGACAGATGCCTTGAAAAGCGATATGAATGCAGCCACTTTCCAACAAATGGAGGCTGTACTGAAAGACCCTGCCAAATCGGGAGTGGACGTTCATGCGCCCATCTATATCTTCAATGCTCCCTCGTTCCCCTACACAACAATGGTAGCCAAGGTTCAGAACGAGGATGACTTGCTGAAACTACTGGAAGTTACGGAGAAAGAACAGATAAGCAGCCACGTGGCAGAAGCGGACGGTTACAGCTTTGTACAAATCAACAAGCAGGCACTGCTCGCTTTCACTCCTACCACGCTTATGGTGGTGAACTACACCGGCACATCGCAACTGGAAAAAGTCAAGGAGGGAATTCCCGCCCTACTGAAACAGACGGAAGAAAACAGTATCAACAGCAATACTGCTTTCAAGAAGATGCAAAAGCAGAACGGAGACATTAACATGCTCATTACTCCCTCCAGTCTGCTGAGTGCCTATGCCAATCCGCTGAATTACGGAATATCCAAGAGTATTGATTTGAAAGACTTGAAGATGCTGGGAAGCCTCTCTTTCGAAAAAGGAAAAATTGAGCTGAAGATAGATAACTATACAGAGAATGCAGAACTGAAAGCCCTCTTCGAAAAGCAGGCCAAAAGCACTTGCCCCATCGAAAACACATTCCTGAAATATTTCCCCAAATCTACGCTGGCGCTGTTCAGCATAGGTATCAATGGAGAAGAGTTCTACAATGTGCTGCAAGAGAATGAGCAGTTCCGCAACGATTTCTCCATTACCAAAGCTGCCGAAGTGAAGGACTTGTTCAGTGCTTTCCAAAATGACCTGACCGTAGGACTTATCAATGTAACCATGAACAGCAACCCCTCTTTCCTGGCCTATGCCAGCGTAAAGAATGATGCTCCAATGAAAGCCCTTTATGAGAAAAAGTCCGAACTGGGACTGAAACGCGGCGAAGACATCGTGAAACTGAATGAGAATGAATATGTCTATAAATCACGCGCTATCAACATATTCTTCGGTATACGAGACAAACAGATGTACGCCACCAATGACGAACTGCTGTATAAAAACGTCTGCAAGGCTGTTGACCCGTCTGTTAAAGAAACGAACTTCGCTTCCGGTCTGAAAGGCAAGCGCACAGCCTTTGTCATCAATGCGGAAGCCGTACTCGACCTGCCCGTCGTAAAAATGCTGGCCGAATTTGGCGGACAAGAATATAGTACCTATTACTCACTGCTCGGCAATATCTCATATCTGGAAGCCGTTGGCAACGAGGATAAGGCAACCGTCACCCTGCAACTGAAGAACAAGGATGTAAATGCGTTGAAACAGATTGTGGACTTCATCAAACAGTTTGCGGGAATGTAATTTAAGGATTAGAGATTAAGGATTAATACCACTCATGAATAGGATTCACCTACGGCAAACACTACCTCAAGTGTTTGCCGACCGTGATGCCATTACCTCAGACGTATGGCATCGGGACATTACGTTCCACAAAGGGAAACGTTATCTCATAGAAGCCGCTTCGGGCACCGGAAAATCATCGCTTTGCAGCTATGTTTACGGCTACCGCAACGATTATCAGGGAATCATCAACTTTGATGAGCGCAATATCCGTTCACTCTCCGTCAATGACTGGACAGATATACGCAAACACTCCCTCAGCATTCTTTTTCAGGAGTTGCGTATCTTTCCCGAACTTACCGCCATCGAAAACATACAACTGAAGAACCGGCTTACCAATTTCAAAAAAAGGAAAGAAGTCCTTACCCTCTTCGAAGCCATCGGCATTGCCGACAAGGTAAACGAAAAAGCCGGAAAGCTATCTTTCGGCCAGCAACAAAGAGTCGCCTTTATCCGCAGCCTCTGCCAGCCTTTCGACTTCATCTTCCTGGACGAACCCATCAGCCATCTGGATGACGAGAACGGAACAATCATGGGCAGACTGCTGACAGAAGAAGCCAGCCGCCAAGAAGCGGGAATCATAGTGACTTCCATCGGCAAACATCTGGAATTGGATTATGATGAAATTTATCAATTATAAATGTGGCTAATATGAACCGACTTGTTTGGAAACTTCTCCGCCAGCACATCAGTGTCGGACAGTTGGCAGGCTTTTTCCTCGCCAATCTCTTCGGCATGATGATTGTATTGCTGAGCGTACAATTCTATCGTGACGTCCTTCCCGTTTTTACGGAAGGGGACAGTTTCATGAAGAAGGATTATATCATTGCTACCAAGAAAATCAGTACTTTGGGCAGCTTTGCCGGGAAAAGCAATACCTTCTCCAAAGATGAGATAAAGGACCTGAAAGCCCAACCTTTTACTAAGGGGGTAGGCGCGTTCACTCCTTCCCTGTTCAAGGTTTCTGCCGGACTCGGTATGCAGGAAGCCGGTATCCGCTTGTCAACGGAGATGTTTTTCGAGTCTGTACCCGACGAATATGTGGATGTCAGTCTGGAGAAATGGCATTTTGACGAAGATGCCCGGGTAATCCCCATCATCATTCCGCGCAATTATCTGAACCTCTATAACTTTGGCTTTGCACAAAGCCGGAGTCTGCCGAAACTCTCCGAAGGTTTGATGAGTCTGGTACAGATGGATATCATGATGCGGGGCAACGGACGTGTGGAACAATATAAAGGCAACATTGTAGGATTCTCCAACCGGCTGAATACCATTCTCGTCCCCCAATCCTTCATGGACTGGGCCAACAAGAATTTTGCACCGGAAAAAGAAGCTGAACCGTCCCGACTTATTGTGGAAGTGAAGAATCCTACCGACACAGCCATCACCGACTATTTCCAGCAAAAGAATTACGAAACCGAAGGCAACAATCTGGATGCCGGAAAGACAACTTATTTCCTGCGCCTCATTACAGCTATTGTCATGGGAGTAGGACTGTTCATCAGCATTCTGTCATTCTACATCCTGATGCTGAGCATCTTCCTGCTTCTCCAAAAGAATACGGTAAAACTGGAAAACCTGCTGCTGATAGGATATAGCCCGACGCGGGTAGCCACGCCTTATTATATACTGACAGTAGGGCTGAATGTACTGGTACTGCTACTCGCCATCGGTAGCGTGGCATGGGTACGCAGTTACTATATAGAAGTAGTCCAAAACCTCTTCCCGCAATTGGAGAGCGGTTCACTGCTTCCATGCATATTGACCAGCGGTCTGCTGTTTCTGGCAGTATCACTGCTGAACGTACTGGCAATACAACGGAAAGTCAGTAACCTCATCAGGTTAAGAAGATAAAGCCAGGCTCATCGGAAAACAGATAGATAAGTCCCGAAAATCAGGGTATTGCTCCTATCCCAACACTCGAAACAAACTTTATCCGTTTTCCTTTTCATCCAGCTTTTTCAGCCTCAACAATGCCTCCATATAGTAGTAATCAGCATAGATGATAGAGGCATCAATCTCCGACTTGGCAGGCCAGTGTCCGGTAGAGTGCAACAAGAAAGAAGGTTTGCTCTTTCTACTCTGATATTTATCCGAACTAAGACTTTTCAACATCTTTATGGCAGCACCCTTGTACTCCCTCCCCTTTTCACCAGGCAGATAAGTAGAAAGCTCCAATAATGCGGAAGCTACTACTGCGGCAGCCGATGCATCACGTGGAGCATCCGGAATGGCAGGGTCATTAAAATCCCAGTACGGCACATAATCTTCCGGCAAATTCTTGAGATATACATCCGTCACCTTTTGCACAAAATCCAGATAACGGACATCTTTTGTTTCACGATAGACCGTAGTATATCCATAAATTCCCCAAGCCTGCCCACGGGCCCACATTGAATTGTCCGCATACCCCTGATGGGTACATCCCCGGATAAAATCTCCCGTCAACGTATCGTAAACTGCTACATGGCAGGAAGTATAATCCAGACGGAACTGGTACTTCATGGTCTTATCGGCATGAGAGACGGCTATATCTGCCAAATATGGATTACCACCATTCTTGGCTGCCCAGAACAGCATCTCCAGATTAATCAGGTTATCCATAATCGTATTATGCCCACCGAACATCTCCACATTGCGCGGCCACGAAAGGATAGTGCCTACACGGGGATTGAACAAGGTAGCCAATGAATCTGCCGTATTCAGAATCACCTGCTTGTATTCGGGATTATGGGTCAACCGGTACCCGTTTCCATAACTGCAAAAGACCAAAAAGCCCAAATCATGGTCGAAAGCCGGGATTTCGGAAAGGAATTTCAGAGAAGCTGTGAATTTCTCCGCTTCCTCTTTAATCTTTTCATCACCGGTGTACTCGTAATCATACCACAAAATACCCGGCCAGAAGCCGCTGCACCATTCATCTTTCGTAGCCTTGCGATAATTCCAGTCGTACTGGCCATCCAAGATATTACGAGGCATCATCGTATAGTCAATCTTACCTCCCTTTCCACGCATGATGTCCAAAGTACGATGCACCTGACGATTACAATAATCCAGTTCCTTATCAACAATCAACTCCTCTTTTGAAATTGAACAAGCAGCAAGCAAACATAGTCCCAAGCCTGCCAATAGTGTTTTTGTTTTCATTTATCTTATCTTTTTATTTTTCTATGCGAAACCAGTCAGCATCAACCCAACCTCTATCTTTACCGAACGGAGCCGTACTGAACAAACCGACTTTAGCGCCAATCCACTTGCCTTGACGTGCAGTAAACGGTTCACCGGCCGGTTGATATTTCTTTCCATCCAAACTATAATGGAAATGGCAGACCCCATTCTTACCTACCTTTACCCGCAAATAGATGTCCCGTTCATAATTGGGGAACAGTCCGGCTTCAAGCTTCCGGCTTACCGGCAATTCCATCAAACGGGTAGAAGTTTCCTTATTTTGTTGCTCGGCATCTTTGCAGACCACCTGCTTCAGCACGAATCTGTCGCCTTGCTTCTCCACTCCAATGTAACAATAGTCCCATCCCATCACAATCAATCCGGATTGCTGTCCGTCAGCTTTAGCCACCACCTTCAACTTGGTCGTGGCAGCAAACTCTTCTGCCGGAAACTTTTGCAACAACAGATTCGGCACTTCCCAGAAATTCACGAAGTCCTCGGACAGCACATGCCCATAGATACGCATATACCCCAAATCGGAAGTAAAACCAAAAGCATCCTGATAATTGGCATGCCATTCCCATTGCAGCCCCAACCGGCGGGAATTGAACTCATCACTCTCTGCCGGAGTCTCTACCGGATATGTCTTCCCGACATTCGGTTTCCGATACCGTCTTACCGGTTCTCCGCAACCGTCACCGTCCTTATCTTCACCAATGACAGGCCAACCCTCCGTCCACTTCACCGGATTAAGATGAATGACCCGCCCATACATTGCTTTATCCTGAAAATGTACAAACCAGGATTCACCGGAATTCGTCTCTACCCAAGCGCCCTGATGCGGGCCGTTGATGTCCGTACTTCCTTGCGCCATCACCCTCTTCACTTCGTAAGGGCCATAAACATTCTTTGAACGGAGTGCCAGTTGCCAACCGGTAACCACCCCACCGGCAGGGGCCAATATATAATAATACCCATTGCGTTTGTAGAATTTGGGGCCTTCCACCGTATGGTTCACCCCGTCATTGCCATCAAATACCAACACCGGTTCGCTGATGACTTTGGTTCCTTCCGGATTCATTTCGCATACCGTGACGACACTGTTGAAAGCTGCACGGCTTCCGGCCCACGCATGAACCAGATAGACCTTCCCGTCTTCATCCCACAAAGGCGTAGGGTCTATCATGCCTTTTCCGGCCTTTACCAATACCGGTTTATCCCATTCACCTTGCGGGTCTTTAGCCTTCACCATAAAAATGCCGAAATCCGGATCTCCCCAATAAATATAGAACTCACCGTTATGGTAACGTATGGAAGGAGCCCACACGCCCTTTCCATGCTGAGGCTTGTTATAGAATTCTTCCGGTTCGATAGTTTTCAACGCGTAGTTTACCAGTTTCCAATTCACCAAATCCTTGGAATGGAGAATGGGCAACCCCGGAGTACAATTAAAGCTGGAAGCGGTCATATAAAAATCATCTCCCACCGCACACACATCCGGATCGGAATAGTCGGCATGCAGAACAGGATTCATATACGTCCCATCCTTCCGGTCGGCAACCCAAACTTTGGAAACGGACTGTCCACATACAGCCTGACAAAATGCAAGTACTCCAAACAGTATAAAAAACATCTTTACCATAACAATACCTTCTTTGAATAATCCATCATCTATTACGTTCAAAGGGAGAATTACACCTAAACCTTTATAATATTTTTCCTTTATATTTTTTCAATCCCTTCGCCTCTTTCGCCTCCACCGGTACAAAACGAACCGCAGCACCGCCACTGGGCTTCAGGTCAAACTTCATCGTCATGGAAGCATCCACCAATAAATAACTGCATTCCACCTGCGTGCGTGTCTTCACCTTTTCGCCGCCATCGGTATAGACAGAAGCAAGATAGACTTTATTCTTATCCAAGAAATCCAAAGGAATTTCTTCTTCGGAACCTTCATTATTGGTCATCGCCCCCAAGAACCATTCCTGCCCTTTACGACGGGCCATCGTTATGTTTTTGCCGGGAGCGCCATCCAATACTTTCGTATCGTCGAATACAGTTTGCAAGTTCTCAAACCATTCCATTTCCGGTTCTCCGTGATAGAACGACGGTTTGTCATACCAGAAGATAGTTTGCAGCGGACTGTAGAACACGAGCGATGCTGCCAGTTGGTGGGCATGAGTCGTTTTCAGCCGTTTGTCGAAATAACAGATCGTATAGTCGGCTGCACCGTTTATCATGCGAGTGAAGGGAAGCGTGACATTATGAGTTGCATCGGGAAACTCTTCGTTTCCGCAAATACCTTCCTGAGTCAATAAATTCGGATAAGTACGACTGAAGCCTGAAGGGCGATACTCATCATGGATATTCATCAGCAGATGGTTCTCTGCTGCCAAGCGGACCATGTCGTGCAACCAGGTAGCCCAGCGATGGCTGGCGTATTGTACGAAACCGGATTTCACTCCGACAATTCCCCATTGGCGTAGCAATGGGAAGAGTTCACGCATTTGTTTCATGAGTGCATGCTGGTTGACGTACACCCAGATGCCAACTCCTTTCTCCTTACCGTATGCTACTACGCGGGGCATATCCAGTTTGTCAACCATTTTTGTAGCATCCCCGTCATGTGAAGTACAGGGCATATACCATTGCCAGTCGAAAAGCATATACGGAATATGATGTGCTGCACAGAAGTCGATGGTAGCAATAGCCCCTTCGGTGGTGATAGTCGTTTCGCGCATAATCTTGCCCGGTTTCACCCATGCGGCAGCATCGGCAATTTCGCACGGCGGATTCAGATTCTGGATGATATCATTGTGTTCCAGCAATTCACCCGGTTTGTCGGCTGCCATGACTATCTTCCAAGGAGTGGCATAATAGGTCACCACATCTACGGGGCTATACATTACAGAAGTCAACGTGTTCTTCTTATCGGTGGAGACGAGGTATTTGGTCAGGCACCAGTCGTCTACATCCGCATCTGCCAGTGCGGCCCATTTGCCATTCGGGAGTTCAAACGTAAGGGCACGTTCCACCGGATGTTTGATATCATCGATATTCAGGCGTTCGAAGAAAGCCTGTGCCCATTGTTCAGTCCATGCTTTTGTGCCTGCCGGTAAGGCGTATTCTGTGAGATCACCTACTACTTTATGAAAGATAGCCTTCGGATGTTCCGGGAAGAAATAGCGGAAAGCCACTCCTTCATTATAGGCACGTACCTCTATATTGAGCCGATAACCGGAGTTGTCTTTCTTGGAGAGACAAAGGGTGCCGGCCCGGTAATGATCGCGTACACTGCTACGCTCACCGTAAAGCGGCTGCCAGGTGAGGTTTGTTTCGGGCTGGTAAGTCACGGAGTCCACTTCCAGATTGTCCATCCAGCAGGCAGGCTGTTTCAGATTTCGAACTCCCAAAGCCATTTCCCATATCCGGTTGTCCAGTTCCAACCCGGCACGCGACTCATTGACTACGGGTTGTGATTTGTAATCTACCCGATAACAAAGTTCGTTTACCGCAGGTGAAACCTGCTTTTGGTAAAATACTATTTCATGTGTTCCGTCAGGAGATGCCAGCTTCAGTTCCTTGCCATTGTCCGCAAAAAGGGAAGAAGCGAGAGCTAACATAATAATTGTTGAGCCGATAGTCTTCATATCCTCGTATTTATTGTTTTTATATAAATACGATTTAAGATATGGGGATACTCAATGTATTCTATCTTTTTAGGGAAATAATGTTCGAGACAGTTTGTGAAATGACGGGACTTCCATAAAATGACGAGAAACCATCTTCCTTTTGTGAACTTCCCTGTACATGGGCTATGAAGAATCCATATACCCGGCCCTGTTTATTGATCCATGGATAGGCGCCGGCCCAACCCGGTGAACTGATCTGATAGGCTTCTCCTGTTGCTTCATCAATGAGTTCCCTCCATTCTCCCAAACCGTATATACCGGTATGATATTTTTTCAGTGCACGTTCTACGTATTCACCCGGGTGAACTTCCGCATTTCCCACCTGGTCTGCCTGCATTTCATGTATGGTTTCGGGTTTCAGTATTTGCTTTTCTTCAAATACGCCATTGTGGTAGATCATATCAAGAAAACGCATGTAGTCGTGCAAAGTGGTACAGAGACCTCCACCCAGCATGGGAGCGTGTCCGCCATCCGTATTCACGGGCGTGAAGTGAGAGCTTTTCATTCCTAAAGGTCGGGCAATTAATTTCTGGAATAATTCCTCAAATTCTTTATTCATCGCTTTTTCTGCCATCCGGCCGGCTATCTGCATGGCAAGTCCGCCATATTCAAAACGAGTGCCGGGAGTGAAAACCGTGTCAAGTGGAAGAATCTCCATGACTGCCGAATCCAGCTGATTGTAATTGTCTACGCGTGGTTCCGGCAGGTAAGGGCGAACGCCTGATGTGTGCGAAAGCAACTGACGTAAAGTAATCATTCCTTTTATGTCGTTTTTAAATTCAGGAATCCATTTCTTTACACTGTCATTCCAGTCCAGTTCGGTGCAGTCTACCACTGCTCCGATTACTGCGGCGGCTACCCATTTTCCGGCAGAGGCTACATAGACTTTAGTGTCAGGGGTAACGTCTTTGTAGTTTTTCTGAAAGATAACGCTATCGTCTCTGACTACACAGATTGAGGCTCCCGGATAGTATCCTTTATTCATCCATGAGGTGATAATGGAGTCAAGTGGTGTAAAATCATAATCCGCCTGCCGGTTATCGGCAGGACGGCATGATGTGAATGACAAATCCCAGTATACAACGTAACGTTGGTGATGCAAGTCATACAGTGGCTTTAAAACATTGCCCTGTGATGTTTTAAATATCAGTTCCTCGCCTGTACGCTGTAAACTGTGTCCGGGGTGTTTCCGGTCTATTTGTAAGGTGGTATTCAGCTCAGCCGGAATATGATAATTGTAAGTATAGTAATCATTGTATAATGCCGGATCAGAGAATGGTGCCGGAGATTGCATACCTTCTGTTCCCGATTCACCGGCCAATACCAGCGGTCCGTATAGCAGGGCCCCCTTTTGTGGATTGTCTGGCGTTGTTTCCAATTGCAGGCTCATCGGATAATTAGCTTCAATGCGATCACCGTCTTTCCATTGGCGGGTTACGGCAATGTATGATCCCGGTTTCTGTTTTACCGATACTTTTTTTCCATTGACGTTTACTTTCACATTTTTACTCCATGATGGATAGCGCAGATAAATCGTAGTGGTGACAGGTTTGTCCGTTTGGATGGTCAATGCAGTGTTCTCTTCTGCGGGGAAAGCTGTTTCCTGGTGCAGAGTTATTCCTTTCGCTTTCCAGTTTACTTCTGACGGGATAAAGAGGTTTACGTAGATTCCCTGGTCATTGTGATAATAGATAGCTTCTCCATATTTAGCATGGTTTTCGAAACCACTGCCTACACAACA
>ERZ825137.3442-NODE-3442-length-16950-cov-4.973779_pt1 | contig 16950 bp, 17 predicted proteins | sample MGYA00519873_ERZ825137 | MGnify/ENA primary metagenome ERZ825137 (study PRJEB31778, sample SAMEA3449190) | human gut metagenome | biome: human gut; feature: human-associated habitat; material: faeces | place: United Kingdom | collected 2010/2012 ...
CTGGCGGACTGAGCGGTATTTTCTCCGACGTACACGCCGCCGGAGAAAATGATCTCACTTTCTTCGCCGCCTGCGGGCGGCGAACTCTGCGAGGCTTTTAACGAAACGCCGAATGGCTCTTAGGCGAAAGGTGAAAGCAGAAGCCCGGGGCTTCTGCCCCGGGCTTCTGCTTGTCAAAAAAGTCCCGTTGGACTTTTTCGCCAAGCTGCTTTCAGAATTGCAAAATAAATATTTGTATCATTATTTTGCAATTCTGCCGCTGCGGCGGGTTATTTAACGTGAAAGGAAACCCTGACGGTTTCCTTTCACACTTTTCTTCCCTCCGAAACTTTCAGCTTGGCAGGTTCTTTGACATTCTGCTGCGGCCCGGACAAATGTCCGGGCCGCTTCGTTTTATGGTTATGGAATCAGGTTCGGCGCGTGCGCGCGCACGAGCTGCAGGGCGTCCTCGTCGATGACGGCCGTCACATCGGGATGCAGCCGCAGAATTGTCGCCGGGACCTGTGGCACGATCCTGCCGCACAGCAGGCGCTCTGTGATCTCCGCCTTTCCGCTGCCGCTGAGGAGCAGCAGGATGCGCTTTGCCTGCATCAGCACACCGAGACCGACCGTAATAGCCTGCCGGGGCATGGTGTTCGGGTCGTCAAAGTAGTGAGCATTCGCGGCAAGCGTCTGCGGTGCAAGGTCCACAAGGTGCGTCAGCTCCGGAAAATCATCTGCAGGCTCGTTGAAGCCGATGTGGCCGGTGTGGCCGACGCCGAGGATCTGCAGATCGGCCGGGTGGGAGCGACAGAGTGCTTCATAGCGGCGGCACTCGGCCTCCGGGTCGGCTGCATCGCCCTGCGGGACCGCCGTGTGCTCCGACGGGATGCCGCAGGGGCGGAAGAAATGCACCTCCAGATAGTAGTGATAGGACTGCGGATGCGTGCCGGAGAGACCGGCATATTCATCCGTGTTGACCGTGCGGATGCGGGAAAGCTCCAGCCCCTCCTCCCGGTGGCGGCGGACCAGCTCGCGGTACATGCCCTCGGGCGAGCTGCCGGTCACGGTGCCGAGACAGGTGTCCGGCTTTTGCCGGAGCTGTGCCTCAACGATATCCGCGGCACAGCAGCTCAGAGCCTCATAATTCAGAACCGCGATGATCTTCATGTGCCTACCTCTGCCAGAGCGGCCTGCTCCATAAAATAACGTGTGCGATCCGGATCGACCGGATTGCGCATGTCGCCGTTTTTGATCCAGGTCGCTACGCAGACAGCGTCATATTCCTGCAGCAGCTCGCGAACGTTGTCTCCCGTTGCGCCTCCGCCGAGGAACAGTGGGATGGCGGGAACGCGCTGCCGTACCTGCCGGGCCATGGACAGACTCTCCTGCGCGTTCTTCCCGCAGAGGAACAGGCCGTCGGCAAACGCCTCGTGGACGCACTGCCAGGCCGCTTCGTCCAGCGGCTGGGGGCACAGCGGGATGCCGTGGCGCTCCCAGACGTCGGCATAGACGGGAATGTCCGTCCCCAGCTTCCGTTTCAGTGCGGTGATCTCGCAACACTGGCCCTGCAGCAGTCCGGCGCTTGTGACCTCTGCACCGGTGTACAGATGCTCCACGCGCACAAAGTCCGCTCCGGCGGCATCCGCCACAGCCAGCGCGGCCACGCCGTCCCAGTTGACGAGCACGCCAAGGCACAGCGCGGGGAAGCTCTGCCGGATGGCTTGCGCCACAACGCTGAGATAGGCGATGGCCTCCGGCGTGGACTGCTGCCGGATGGGCATGTCGCCCATATTTTGTAAAATCACGCTCTGCACGCCGCATTCGGCCAGAATGCGCGTTTCCTCCAGCGCCTGCTCCGTGATGAAGCTGATGCGTTCGCCCCGGTTACGGTAGCTGCCGGGCAGGGGACGGGTCTGCACCATGCCGATGACTCTGCCCTTCATGCGTTCGCACCTCCCAGTTTTGCAGCATAGTTCAGCCCGGCGGTATACATGGCCGTCGGCGGAAGAATGCCTGCCTCTGTGATATAAGCGGTGATGAACTCCGGTGCAATGGCCACAAGCTCCGGGCAGACGAAGTCCACGCCTGCCGTTTCGTCGGCCGGCCAGCTGCCGCCGATGCGCCAGCGGTGATTGTCGAGGATCGGCTTTTTTCGATAGCCATCCAGCGCACGCAGGTCGAGCTTCAGCAGGGGCGTCGGCACATAGAACGGCACATGGAACCGGCTGCACAGCAGGGCCGTCAGCTCGGAGCCGACCGTGTTAAAGCATGTTCCGTCCGGATAGTACGTCTCGGAGCCGATGAAGGCGGCATCGCACGTCGGAATATATTGATACAGCGCGCAGTCCGGAATGACATGGACGCTGTGCCCAGCGCGGAGCAGCGGTGCGACATAGGGCCTGCCGCCGTCGAGCGCGCGGCTCTCGGGCACGATGCAGCGGAACGAAACGCCATGCTCCTGCCCCAGAGCGGAAATTGCCGCCACGGTACTGGAATAGTCATAGAGCAGCAGCGTCCTTTTGCCCTCCAGAACGGTCCAGAGCAGGGAACGGATCTTTTCCAGATCCTTTGCGGCCTCCGTACGGTAGCACTCGACACCCTTCCGGATGCTTTGTGCAAGCTCTGCCCGGCTGCTGCCGTGCACATTGCGCAGCATGAGGCCAATGGCATTCGTGATGGCCTGACTGGACTCGCCGCGCGTTGCGATAAAGTGGTCAGCGATGCCGCGGAGCAGGGGGAGGGGATCGTCCGCGCCGTTTTCGGCAATGCTGAGGAAAATGTCTCCGATGATGCGGATATGGCTGCTTGCGCCGAGGACGCGCTGCTCGTTGACGTCGTCAAAGCGCTCCTGCGCCTCCGGCGGGAGCAGCTCCCGCCATTTGCAGGGGACAACAAACATGATTATTCTCCTTTCGGCTCGATCACACGGATGCTGACGTCCTCCGGCAGGTCTCCGGTCACGGTGAGGCTGTCCTCCCAGAAGGCAGCGTAGTCCGCACCGTCGCGCTTCTGCCACCATGCGTCCAGCTCGCCCATCGTAGCATGCCAGAGCGGCAGAGCACGGACGGCCTCGGCCAGACGCGGGAATGTCTCCTCGGCCAGCAGGCCGAAGTGCTGCGGATGGCTGTAGAGGATGACGGGAAGTCCTGCCTCTGCCTGACGGCGCACGGACCGGCAGAAATAGTCCGTCACAGAACCCTCCGGCAGCGCCGTGCCCTCCTCCTCGGCCTTGGCAACGGCGCGCTCCGTGGAGAACGGGTCGACCGGCAGCTGCTTGACTGCCATACGCGTGCCGTGGTCATAGGGATAGAAGGGGAGCCCGAAAACGGCATAGCCGAAGTCCGAGGTATAGGTGACGCCGTCTTCCACCAGCGCCCGGTTCAGAGCAAAGTTCCACATGCCGCGCGGTGCGACAAAGCCGGTCGTATAGTCGATGCCCAGCTCCTTCATCCATGCGCGGCAGTCGTGCACGTTGCGGAAGTTTTCCTCCTGCGTGGTGAACAGATTGTGGACATTGGCGTGGCAGCCGATGTCGTGGCTCGGGTCAATGTCCCGCAGACGCTCGGCCTCCGGCTCGCAGAGCGATTTGTTCGTATAGAACGTCACGCGGATGCCGGCCTTTTTCGCGGCATCGCTGATACGGCGGAGATGGTCGCCGTAAATGCCGTCAATGTCCACACGGAACACGAAGACGGACTGATAGTTTCCTGGGTAATAGTGCAGGTAGACATACGGCAGGCCGCGTTTGCCATAGGAGCGGATGAGCAGCTCCCGCATGGCGCGCAGCAGCAGGTGCTTGTCCACCGATGTGATGCGCTCGGTAAAGTCGGAATCCGGCGTTGTCCGGCGCAGGGTGTCGCCCAGTGCGCAGATGAGCTCCGAGAACGGAATCCCCGTATACCAGCAGCCGCCCTTTCCGACACTCTGCCAGACAATGGCGGGGTATTCATCCGGGTGCAGACCGCATTTGATCTTGCGGCTCTCATGCAGGCGCAGCAGGCCGAGGCCGCTGCCCGCATAGACGGGGACGAGGCTCGCAATGCGCGGCGTGCCGCAGTCAAGCTCCGTCAGGTCGGCAAATTCGAGCGCCGCCGTGCCAATATAGTCCGTAGGGAAGGGAAGCTCCTCCGGATGCATGCCGGAGAGCACGGCGATGCCGCCCTCCTGCAGATAGTCGGGAAGCCAGACGGGCGTTTCGCCCTCGCACAGCAGGACCGGGCAGTCCGGCCTTTCCGTCGTCAGAAAATGCGGTGTTTTTTCCTGCTCGCACAGGATGCGCCAGCCGTCCGTCTGCTCCGGATGACGGCTGGGGTAAATTCCGGCTCTCAGCTGCATAGTGCTTCCCCCTTTTCCAGAATGAACTGCTCCGTTTCTGCGCGGGACGGGAGCTTTGTACGCGAGCCGACCGCGCCGATGGCGATGGCAGCTGCTGCAGAGGCATACTGGGCGCAGCGCTCCATGGTCCAGCCCTTCACAAGTCCGGAGAGGAAGACTGCGTTGAAGCAGTCGCCCGCGCCGGTCGTGTCCTGCACCGGGACGGAAAATGCCGGGCAGTGGTGGGAATATCCCTTGCGGAAGACCCATGCTCCGTTTTCTCCGCAGGTGACGACAACGGTCTGCACGCCGCGCGCCAGCAGCTGCTGCGCACCTGCTTCCAGATTGGTGCAGCCCGTCAGAGCAGCCAGACCGGCTTCATTCGGGAAGGCCGTGTCTACGCGCTGCAGGACACTGTCCCACACGGCGGCGGGCGCAGTTCCCGCCGTTGCCTCAATGTCCATGGACAGCAGCGTCTGCGTGCCGTCCAGCGCCTGCGCCACATGAGCGGCAAGGGTCATGTCCAGAGAGGCCATGTGAACGCGCTTTGCGGTTTTCAGATAGGCAAGGTCGACCTCCTCCGGTTTCGGCAGAAAGCCGGACGTCTCCACAATGGTCAGCGCCTTTTCGCCGGTGTCGTCCAGCAGGACCATGCAGAAATAGGTCTCACAGGCGGGATCGACGACCATATGGCTGATATCGACGCCGCGGCGCTGCAGGTCGCTTTTTGCCAGCTCGCCGTAGCCGTCCATCCCGACCTTGCAGACGGCACCGGCCTTCGCTCCGAAGGCGGCTGCGGCGCAGCAGAAGTTTCCGATGATCCCGCCGGGAAAATTCCCGAGCAGCTGCCCGCGCACCTTCTCGTCATGCGAGGCAATGCGCGGAACGCGGATCATCACGTCGACGTTTGTATCGCCGACTCCAATGATATCCAGCATAGGCTCCTCCTGCTCAGGCGTCCTTCTCCGCGTTGACGGTGAAGGCAACGGCGGCGAGGATGATGAGGCCGCGGACGACCATCTGCTGATAGACGTCCAGACCATACATGACGAGTGCGTTATTGATCATGCCGAGCATGACGGCACCGACGCAGGCACCTGCCACGGAGGCCTTGCCGCCGTTGATGCTCGTGCCGCCCAGAACGGTCGCTGCGATCGCGGAGGTCTCCTCCGCCTCACCCAGCGAGTAGCGGCCGCCGCCAAAGCGTCCGGCCCAGAGAATACCGGCCAGCGACGCAAGTACGCCGGAGAGCAGCATGACCTTGAAGATCGTCAGCTTGACGCGCACGCCGGAGTAGAGTGCGGCCTTGGGGTTGCCGCCCACGGAGATGACCTGACGTCCGAACGGCCGCTTGCGCAGGAAGAGCTGGCCGACGACCACGATCACGACCATCCAGAGAAGCAGCACGGGAACGCCGCCGAAGTCGCCGCCGCCGAACACAAAGTTGAACGTCATGTTTGTGATGGGGACGGATTTCAGGCCGGAGACCGTGCGCGAAACACCGGCAAAGAGGATCTGCGTGCCGAGTGTAGCGATAAAGGGCGGGATTTTTACCCATGCGATGAGCGCCCCGTTGATCGCGCCGACGACAGCGCCGACGGCCAGACCGGCCAGCACACCGGGGATAAGGCCCGCAGCCTGCACAGTCCAGGCCGTGACAAGGGACGTCAGGCCGACGACTGAGCCGACGGACAGGTCGATCTGGCCTGCGCCGAGGGCATAAGTCATGCCGACGCCGAGAATGGCGATGAGCGCTGTCTGCCGGATGATGTTCCAGACGTTGCCCATATCCAGAAAGCCGTTGCCGACATTGCGGAGCGTCAGGGAAAAGACGATCAGCAGGGCGACAAAGGCGAGATAGATCATGTACTTCGAAAGAAATTTGCGCGCGGAGATCTTCGTTTTCATGGTGGTCCTCCTATTGAATCGCAGCCATCAGGCTGTCTTCCGTTAATCCGAGCCGGGGAACGTCACGAAGCTCTCCGACGATGCGGTTGTATTTGATGAGCAGGATGCGGTCGCAGTTTTCGATCATCTCCGTCAGTTCGGAGGAGACGAAGACCACGCCGCCGCCCGCGTCTGTGAAGCGGGTGATCGCAGCGGTGATGTCGCCCTTGGCATGGATGTCCACGCCGTAGGTCGGGTCGTCGAGCAGCAGGATCTTCGGATGGCTCTCGAGTGCCTTGCCGACGACGATTTTCTGCTGGTTGCCTCCGGAGAGCTTACTGATGGCGATGTCGCTGCCCGGCGTTTTGACCTGCATGGTTTCAATGATCTCCTGCACGATCTGCGCGCCCTGCCTGTCATCAATGAAAAAGCGCTTTTTGCTCAGCATGGGGAGCAGCGGGAGCAGGGAATTGTCATAGACGCTGTGCATCAGGGACAGGCCCTGTGTGTGGCGGTTCTCCGGGACAAGAAAAATGCCGCCGCGGATGGCGTCGCACGGCTGGCGGACGCGGAGCTTTTTCCTGTCCAGCCGGATCTCACCGCTGCGCGCCGGGTCGATGCCGAACAGCACATTGAAGATCTCCGTGCGCCCGGCGCCCTTCAGACCGGCCAGACCGACGACCTCGCCCGGGCGGACGGTGAAGCTCAGAGGCTCCGGAATGACCTTCGAGGTCACGTCCTTCACCTCGAGCAGCGGTGTCAGACCGTCAAAATCCTGCGGCTTGCGGCTCTTCACGGCCTGAAAGCCGCTCTCGCCGAGCATCTGGGCGATGATCTCCTCAAGCGTTGTGTCACGGATCTCCTTTGCCATGCAGGCCCTGCCGTCGCGGATGATCGTCACGGCGTCGCAGATATCGAGAATATGCTGCAGGTGGTGGGTGCTGATGACGATGGAGTAGCCCTGCTGTTTCAGACGTTCGATGATCTCAAAGAACTTTGTCGTGGCCTCGGCGTCGAGCGCGGCGGTCGGCTCGTCCATGAGGATGATCTTTGTCTGCTTCATGATGGCCTTGGCGATCTCAACCATCTGCATGTCGCCGGTGGAGAGCGACTTGACCTTCTGCCGCGGGTCGATACGGATGCCCATATCGCGGAAGAATTCCGCGGCCTTCCGAATGCAGTCGCGGTCGGAGATCAGCGCGCCGCGGATCGGTTCTGCGTTCAGAAATATATTTTCTGCGACCGTCATTTCGCCGACCAGACTGTAGTCCTGGTAGATCATGGCGACGGTCTGCTCACGTTCCCGGACGGAAACGGACTTATCAATGTTCTTGCCAAAAAATTGGACGGTACCTGCCGTCTGGGTATAGACGCCGTTGATAATCTTCATCAGCGTGCTCTTGCCCGCGCCGTTTTTGCCGACAAGGCCCATGACCTGCCCCTGCCGCAGGGAAAAATCAACGCCGTCCAGCGCGCGGACGCCGGAGAATTCCATCACGATGCCATGCATTTCGATCGCGTTGACAGCGGTTTGTGTTTCGGACATTTGCGTTACCTCATTTCGGGTCGCTGTGCCATACAGCGGATTGGGATCGAAAAACGCCGGGCGGGAAAACACCGCCCGGCGTTGGTTATCAGCCGTTCAGAGCGGCCTGAACGTCAGCGGGAGCCTCGATGCCGAGGGAGGTACGGTAGCCCTCGAGCAGATTCTCGCGGGTGACCTTGAAGGACGGGGACGTGACATAGCCCGGGCACTCCTTGCCGATGCAGGCATAGGCGGCCATCAGCGCGCGGCCGTATCCCATGGCATACGGCATATCGCAGGCGATGCCGACGATGTTGCCGCCCTGCGCCATATCGAGCGCGCAGGTGGTGTCGAGATCCATGGTGACGATCTTGATGTCGGTGCGGCCAAGGGCCTTCACGGTCTGCAGAACGTCGATGCACGGGGTGGAGTAGGAGACGAAGATGCCCTTGACATTCGGATACTTCGTCAGCAGAGCGGAGGTGATCTGCGCTGCTTCGTTCGGGGAGGAGAAGCCGCCGACTTCGGCGACGGTGATGTTCGGATACTGCTCGGCGATGGTCTTGAGGAAGGCGTCGTCGCGGGTGTTGCAGACGTAGTTGACGTCGGCGACCGTGATGGCGAGGATCTCGCCCTCGCCGCCGATGGCATCAGCCATCATCTCGGCGCTGTCGATGCCCATGTCGACGATGGAGTCCGTGATAGCGCCGACATATTCCTTGCCTGCCGTGTAGCCCGTGGGAACGTTGCTCATGAACGTCAGCTTGACGCCTGCCTGCCACAGCGGGTCAAACGTCGGCGCGCAGACGTCGAGGTCCTGCGGCTGGCAGGTCACGATGTCCGGGTTCAGCGCGGCGAAGGATTCCATGTTCGTCTTCTGCTGGATGGGGTCGAGATCGCAGCAGCCCTGGCCGACGATCTTGATGTTCATGGTCTCGCAGGCATCCTGGAAGCCGATGAGGTTTGCGTTGTCCCACTCGCTGGCGTTGATGAGCTCAAAGCAGGCGGTGAGGTTCATGGAGCGGACCTGCGCCAGCTCCTCCGGCGTCAGCTCCAGCTCGGTATACCAGGCAGCGGGGCTGCCGTCCGGGCCGACGGTGGTGATGGTCTCGGGGGCTTCGACCGGGTTCGGGAAGGTCAGGCCTTCGGCAGGAATGTCGTTTCCATCGGTGTTATCGCTGTTGTCGGGGGCGGTGCTGGGGGCGTCGGTCGCGGGAGCGTCCGTGGCGGGGTCATTTGCGGGGCTGTTGGAACAGCCGGCAAACAGTGCCAGCGTCATCACGATGGCGAGAAGCAGGGCGATGCACTTTGTGGTTTTCATGGTTACCTCCTGATATTGTGGGTCTGAAACTCTCTATGTGTACTGCGGCCGCAGCAGACAACGATGTTACTCCTTGCGGATGATCTGGTGGAATGTATACTTCTCTGCGTTGTAGGACATCTTGACGAACTCGACGGGGAACGGCTCCATCGGCCTGCTCTTGCGGTAACCGAAGGTCTGGCGCTCGACGTACAGGATCGCAGAGCCCTTCGGAATGCCGAGGTGCCGGCTCTCCCGCATGTTGGCAAGGCGGCACTCCACACGCTCACGTGCATAGACGATGATGATGCCGTATTCCTCCTCAAGGCAGGAATAAAACGACTGGTTCTGCGCAAGCTGCGCCTCCATATTGGGCACAAGTGCAGCCGGGATATAGTTGACCTCCGTGGCGATGGGGACGGAGTCCGCCATGCGGATGCGCTCGAGCCGCCAGACGGGCTGGTCCTGCGGGATCTGCAGCTTGTTCGCCGTGCGGATCACCGGCAGCTCCTTCTCGAGGGAGACGACCTGATTGCTGACCTGAAGGCCCATGTTCAGCATCTCCTGCGTGAAGCTGAGAATGCGGCGCGGGCCGCTTTCGATCTTCATGCTGGCGACGAACGTGCCTTTGCCGGGACTGCGGACGAGGAAGCCCTCCTGCTCCAGCTCCTTGAGCGCCATGCGCACGGTCGTGCGGCTGATGCCGAAGGAGTCCTGCAGCTGCTTTTCGGACGGCAGGATCGAACCGGGCGGATAGTCGCCGCCCTCGATCCATTTCAGTAATGTCTGCTTTAACTGATAGTAAAGCGGTTTTTTAGAAGAGATACTCATATTTATCCATCCTGTGACTTGAGAGGATTGAAAGCGGGAAAAGGGATGTGTTGTGCTTACGTTTTGTATCATACCACTAAAAAACCGATTTTTCAAGCACAATTTTTTACGATTTCAACAAAATTGCAGATAAAATTAAAACAAAAATGTGCATTTCAACAAATCAAGAATGAGACGATTGAATATTGAAAATAGATACATTTCCATGATACCATGGAGAACGCAATTCATCGACATGAAAATATATACAAAACTGTCCTGAAGTTGTCACATTCCGGCGCAGAATCCCGGGGTAATTATGCAGCAATTCGATAGTCCCTGCTCCCTCCTTCCAATACAAAAAAGATACATTTGCAGGTACAGGAACAATACATTTCCGATACATTTCAACTTACCCAGCCAAAAAAATTTTTGCGTGGATATCCCAGAAACATCGCTGCAGCGCGGAAAAAGCAAAAAACAGCCCGCCCGAGATGGACACTCGGACGGACTGCCAGACAGAAATACTATTTTCTCCAAACAAAACGATCCACAATGCCGGTATAGCTCTGGATGATCCGCGCGACCTTCACAGACACATTCTCGGCGGTATAGTCGGGGACAGGTGTGCCGAATTCGCCGTTTTGCTGCATCTGCACTGCCAAATCAATGGACTGCAAGAGCTGCTCCGTGTGGATGCCCGACAGGACAAAGCAGCCCTTGTCCAGTGCCTCCGGCCGCTCGGTGGAGGTGCGGATGCATACCGCCGGGAAAGGCTTGCCCACGGACAGATAAAAACTCGACTCTTCCGGCAGCGTGCCGCTGTCGGACACGACGCAGAAGGCGTTCATTTGCAGGCAGTTGTAATCGTGGAAGCCCAGCGGCTTGTGCGCAATCACGCGCTTGTCAAGTCGGAAGCTGCTTTCCTCCAATCGTTTCCGGCTTCTCGGGTGGCAAGAGTACAGCACCGGCAGGTCGTATTGCGCCGCCATGGCGTTTACCGCCGTGAACAGAGAACGAAAATTTTCCTCCGTGTCGATGTTTTCCTCCCGGTGGGCAGAGGCAAAGCGGTCTGTAGCGCTCCATGGTGATCGCCGTTGTGGCGTGTCCGAGAACCTCGGAGAGAGATTTTAACTCAAAGCCCGACTCGATGGCCCTTGTGGCGAAGGTATGCCGAAGCGTGTGGGCATGAACGCCCCCGAGGCCGCAGGCGGCGGTATAACGCTTGAGCCGGTATTGCAGCGTCCGCGGCTCCATATAGGCCGGGCCTCCGGTCAGGACATAGGCCTCGGGGTCTGTAGGCTGCATATGCCTGCACAGCACCGCGATCTGCGCCGGAAGCGGGATCGTCCGGAGCGAGGAATCGCTCTTGGGCGCGCCAATCACGATCCGCGTGCCTTCTCCGGTCCCGCCGAGCCGCTGCATCGTAGCCGCAATGCGGATGGTCTGCTCACGAAGGTCGATACAGCTCCAGCGCAGCGCGCAGAGCTCGCCGATGCGCAGGCCGGTATACAGCGCCAGGAGCAGGCCGAATTTGCAGCTGTCCGTGGGGTGCAGCAGATATGCAACGAGCCTTTTCTGCTCCTCAATGGTCAGCACGCGCATCTCCCGGCGCTTGCCCTTCGGATAACGGATCTGGACCGCCAGAGCGCCAGCCGGCCGCCGTGCCTCCGTATCCTTCAGAACACTGTGCAGGACCGACAGGATGTCATGCACGGTCTTGACAGACAGCCCGTCCGTTTCAAGCAGTTCCCGCGTGAAGGCATCGACCGACGCGGTGCAGATGCCGCCCAATCTGCGGCTGCCCAGCCGCGGCTTGATATGCCGCTCCAGAATCGCCCGGTATTTGATGTAGCTTGATTCCCGAATTTCGTCTCGCTTCCGCAGGAGCCAGGCATCGCACAGCGCAGAAAAGCAGGGTTGCTGCGTATTGGCGCATCTTACCCGGAGCCTCACGTTCGGCTTGCATTTCGGGCCGGGACTGCTCCCGTGGGACGGCCGTTCCTTCTTCTGCTTGCGGATCCATTCGCAGTTGATCATGTTGCTTCCTCCGATCAAAGATTCGTTTTCCCTTGCGGGTACTTCTATTTTAACGGATCCGAAAGTCGCTTCCCTGTGCCCGACCCGGCTCCGTCTCCGGCAGCGGAGTATAGCGCTGCGCAAGGAATGACCTGTTATAAGTCTAAAATTAGTTCGCTTTTTGGTGAAAATTGCCAAAAAGAGCGGCTTTGTATTGATTTATTGAGTTCATCGTTTTATAATATTTGCGATAAAAAACTTGGCAGCATTCTCGTAGAGTGGCATACTCTGCGAAATTTTCTTCGGAATTTCAACAAGAGATGACACGAAATGCAGAATTTTTTCCGCGGCAGTGCCGGATTTCGACGAAAAAACCGCAATGCAGGACCGACAAAAAATCCCGCTCCGGGGCAGTGCACATGCACCGCTCCGGAGCGGGAAATTTATTTGCTTTTTACAGCGCCTCAAAATGATAGCGCGGCTTGCCGCGGCTCTTCTTGCCGTACTCAACGGCTTCCGCGGGACAGTAGCAGATGCAGGCCATGCAGTGGGTGCAGCTGCCGCCCCAGACGGGCCTGCCGTTCTGCAGGGAAATATTGTTGGTCGGGCAGCGCTTCACGCATAGGCCGCAGCCTGTGCAGGCCGGGCCTGCGGTGAAGGCTCGATCCTTGACAAAGCAGGCGTAGAAGATCGGGTTCACCGGGCCGCTCATCAGGCGGTCGTAGAGGTTGTTCCGGGTCGGCGGGAAGGGAAGACCCTCCCGGAGGGCGGCAATGGCGCGGTCAATGTCTGGCTCGGCCTTCGTGACGATCCTGCGCGCTTCATCTGCCTGCGGGACGCCGAACATGGCGATATAGTTTTCAGGCATGACGATCTGTGCCGTGCCCATGCAGGATAGGCCCTTCACGCGGCAGAGCTCACGGTTATAACGATCGGCGCTGCCGATCTCGCCGCCGCAGGTCATGACGAACCACGCCTGCCTCGCGCCCCGAAGCTCCGTCTGCAGCAGCCAGTCGCGGACGAGGCGGGGAATGCGCCAGGCATAGGTCGGCGTGACGATGACAAGGCGCTCGCCGGTCTCCACGGCGGCGGTGTCGTGGGCCTTGATGCGGTCGTTCATGCAGAGCAGCGGCTCGTTCAGCGCTTCCGCCATGCGCTGCGCAGCATATTTGCTGTTGCCGGTGCCGGAAAACCAGAAAATCATATCAGGATCCCCTCGCAGTGGTCGATCTCGTGCTGGATGATCTCCGCCGTCCAGCCGGTGAAGGTCTTCAGCCGTGTTTGCAGCATTTTGTTCTGCCACTGCACCTTGATGGAGCGGAAGCGCTTCGTCTTCCGCGTGCCGTTCAACGCTAGGCAGCCCTCCTCCGCCTCATAGGGCTCGGACTGCCGGATGATGACGGGATTGAGCATGACCAGATAGGCCCCGTCGTTGTCAAAGGCAATGATGCGTTTGTTCACGCCGATCATATTCGCCGCCATACCGACGCAGCCCTCTTTGTGTGCGAGCAGCGTGTCCAGCAGGTCCTGCGCCGTGCCGAGGTCGTCCTTCGTTGCAGGCTCGGCCTTCTGCGCCAGAAAGGCCTCGTCCTTGCAGATCTCTCGAACCATGATATCTCCTCCTTGTACTTTCTTTTATTGTAACAGTCTTGCGGCCAATGCGCAAGAGCGTGCGGTTCGGAAAAGCAGGGAAGGCACGGGTGGTTCCTTGCCTTTTCGAACGGAATATGGTAAGATACAAATAATTCGAAGACCGTGATAGAGGTGATACCATGCCCCTGCATTTCATCCGCAACGACATCACGAAAATGCCCGTGGATGCCATCGTCAACGCGGCAAACGAGAGCCTCCTCGGCGGGGGCGGCGTGGACGGCTGCATCCATCGCGCGGCGGGACCGGAGCTGCTGGCGGAGTGCCGCAGGCTTGGCGGCTGCCGGACTGGGGAGGCAAAGCTCACGGGGGCCTATCGGCTGCCCTGCAGGTACGTCATCCACACCGTCGGCCCGGTCTGGCGCGGCGGCGGGCATGGCGAGCGGGAGCAGCTCGTCTCCTGCTACCGGAATAGTCTTCGGCTGGCAAAGGAGCAAGGCTGCGAGACCGTGGCGTTCCCGCTCATTTCGTCCGGCATCTTCGGCTATCCGAAGGATCAGGCCCTCCGCGTGGCGGTAGACACCATCGGGGCCTTCCTGCTGGAGCATGACATGACGGTCTATCTCGTCATTTTTGACCGCAGGGCCTATCAGATCAGCGGCAAACTGTTCGCGGACATCGCGGAATACATCGATGACCACTATGTCGAGGCACACACGGACCCTGGCGCGGAGCGCCTGCGCAGGGGAGCGCTGCATCGCGAAATGGCCGCGCCGATGTGCGCGCCCATGGCAGCCCCGGCGCTGGACGATCTGCTGGAGCATCTCGATGCGGGCTTTTCGGAGACGCTGCTGCGGCTCATCGACCGCAGCAGGAAAAAGGACTCCGAGGTCTATAAAAAGGCCAACGTGGACCGCAAGCTGTTCTCGAAGATCCGGAATAACCCGAACTACAAGCCTTCGAAGCCGACGGCGCTCGCCTTTGCCATTGCACTGGAGCTGGATCTGGCGGAGACGAAGGACCTGCTTGCCCGCGCGGGCTATGCCCTCAGTGCCAGCAGCAAATTCGACGTCATTGTTGAGTATTTTATCAGACAGAGGAACTACGATATTTTTGCGATCAACGAAGCGCTGTTCGCCTTTGACCAGAGCCTGTTGGGGACGTGATCTGGCAGCGATGCCGTATAAGGGAGGAAGACGATGGACATTCAACGTGCAAAAGAGCTGCTGACGGCTTTGGCAGACGGGCTCGATCCCCTGACCGGTGAGGTCCTGCCGAGCGACCATATGTGCAATAAGGGCGATATCGTGCGCGCACTGCATTGCGTGCTGGAAGCATTGCCTCGTGGGCAGAAGAAGCCTCTCCCGGCGAACCATGGAAAGCCGTGGACAGAGAAAGCGGATCAGGAGCTGTGCAGTCTGTTTGACAGCGGAATGACAAAAAAAGAGCTCTGTGCCCATTTCGGCCGCACCTCCGGAGCAATCGATTCCCGTTTGGAGCGGTTGGGGAAAATTCAGAGAAAATAGCTGCAATAAAAATGTCGCCCCACAGGCGACCAAACCCTCCTTCGGATGCGCTATGATAACAGCGTGATCAAACGAAGGAGGGTTTTCCCATGACAGAACTGGTTTTTATTCTGGACCGCAGCGGGTCCATGGCGGGGCTGGAGGCAGACACCATCGGCGGCTTCAACGCCATGATCGAAAAGCAGAAGCGCGAGCCGGGCCCAGCGCTCGTCTCCACGGTGCTCTTTTCCAATGAGAGCGAGGTCATCCACGACCGGCTGCCACTCGACCGCGTGCCGCCCATGACGGAGCGGGAGTATTTCCCCCGCGGCTGCACGGCGCTGCTCGACGCCGTCGGCGGGGCCATCCACCACATCGGAAACGTCCACAAATACGCCCGCCGCGAGGACGTGCCGGAGCGGACGCTGTTCGTCATCACAACGGACGGACTGGAGAACGCCAGCCGGCGCTATGATTATGCGGCGGTGCGTCGGATGATCGAGCGGCAGAAGGAACGGTACGGCTGGGAGTTTCTGTTCCTCGGCGCGAACATCGACGCGGCACGGGAGGCGGCGCGCTTCGGTATCCGGCCCGACCGGGCGGTAAACTATCGGTGCAACCGGGCAGGCACGGCGCTGAACTATGAGGTCATCGGCGATGCCGTGTGCAGCGTCCGCGCCTGCGAGCCGCTGACGGCTGACTGGAAGAGAAGGATCGAGGCGGATCGCCGGGAGCGGGGATAAGCTCCGCGTATCCGCACATGAATCGACGACTTTCCGATGTACGACGACTCAGCCCCGGACTCCCGCCAGTGCCAGAAATTTTTTATCTGTCTGAATGCTCTGCGTCAAAAACCTGCCGTCCCGGAACAGCGCATAGGTCGTGGCCGGCGCGGGAACGTTCTGCGCGGATTCTTTGTCCGTGATGTGGATGACCTTGAACGGGATATCGTGTTCTTTTGCCGCCTCCTGCACCCTTGGAACCCAGTAATAGGTGTAAGGGCACTGATCGGTGTAATACAGGACGAAACCGGCTTCTGCAATTGCCGGATGCTTTGCGCATTCCCGGAACCTCGGCGGTTCCGCATTGGGCACAAGCGGCAAAACCATCAGATTGATCCCGCAGTCGGAGATGTCTGCAACCCGGAATCCCTTGTGGGCAAGGAATTTCGGGTCAGCGAGGAATTCCCGTTTCCGGCCCTCGGCGCACAGAATGCATAGCCCGTTTTTCCCATGCGCCCTGGCATCACGGATGCACTCCTCGAGCAGATCGTTGGAGTATCCGTGGCCCTTCATGGAGCCGGATACCCACAGACAGTTGATATAGAGCCAGCCGTCAGCCATAATTGGCACCCATGCGTTTTCTGCCGGGATGTATTCGATAAAGCATTTGCCCCGTTCCTCACTGCGGTAAAAAACAAGCCCCTCCTCAAAGCGCTGCCTGAGCCATTCCTTTTTCGCAATGCTCTGCTTGCCGGACATGGCGCAGCAGATGTGTTCCCTGTCAATATTTTCCTTTGTGATCCGAATATAGTTCATCTGTGATTCCTCCTTTGATCCGGGAAAAGCACGGCCGGTGCTTATATCGGGATTTTGATGGCCTCATAGCCAGAACGGCGCGGCTCTGCCCTGTATTTCAGAGAATTTTGACAAAAAAGACGCAGAACAAATCCGATTCCTCATCAGATCCTGCTCCGCGTCTAAGCGTCTGGCATGATGCTTTCTTCCGCTTTTTCTTACCGCCTCAGATCGTAAAGCGGTTGCAGTTCATTCTGCCCCCAAATATAACACGTTTTGGCGGCTTTTTCGAAAAATGGTCCGGGCGACAGGATTCGAACCTGCGGCATCTAGCTCCCAAAGCTAGCGCTCTACCAAACTGAGCTACGCCCGGGGATATTGCCCTAATATTATACACGGGACGGGGGAGAAATGCAAGCTTTTCTGCGGCTGAGATCACAATTCCCTGTAGGACTATAATACATCTTGGACAAGCGAATAAAAAAGTATGAGAAATAGGGT
>ERZ825137.3452-NODE-3452-length-16894-cov-3.180711_pt1 | contig 16894 bp, 12 predicted proteins | sample MGYA00519873_ERZ825137 | MGnify/ENA primary metagenome ERZ825137 (study PRJEB31778, sample SAMEA3449190) | human gut metagenome | biome: human gut; feature: human-associated habitat; material: faeces | place: United Kingdom | collected 2010/2012 ...
AGAAAGAATAACATTCCTATCATCAAATAATCATGAATCAAAAAGCGAGTAATATTCGCTTTTAATTTGCTAAAAAACATAAATTTGTTCCAAGAAAAAGATAAAAATTTGTTGAAACTTAACTTTTTTTATGATATAGTATTTATATAATAAGGAGGCCTAATATGGAAGAGAATAAAAAAACCTTAAGAATCAATAAATTAGATGGAACATTTGAAGAAGTTGAAGAAGTAGTTAGTTTCGAATTTAATGATACAAAAAAACGTTATGTAATATATACAAAAAATGAAAAAGACCAAAATGGTAACATTACAATTTATGTTACAGAAGTAGTAACAGATATCCATGGAACAAGATTCCTTGGTGTATCTACTGACGAAGAATGGGCTAGAATAAAAGATGTATTACGTGAACTAGCAAAAAGAGAAGCTTAAGGAGGGGTAAAATGGAAAATTTCAAAATAATTAATAATAATGAGTTAGCAACATCCGTAGAACAAATAAATCCTGCTAAAAAATTAAAAACTCGTTCACATGATTTTAGTAATATTTTAAAAGCTGGAAAAGTAGTAGAACCAAAAGTAGAAAGCACCATAAAAGAAGATATATCTTTCGGATTTGATATACCTAAAACAAATATAGATAGTAACTTAGAAAAAGAATATACATCACCAGCAAAAAAAGAAAAAACAGAAGTACCAGCATATAATGCTATAAAAGAAGAAGAAATAATTGATTTAAAACATATAAAAGATCTAGAAAGCACATACAAAGGACACAGATCAGTAAGAGAAACAGAAAAAATAGAAAAAAAAGCATCAGAAAAAGCTGAAGAAGAAGTAATAACAGAAGAAATATTTAGAGCAGAACTAGAAAAAGCCGACTTCTCTCAAGAAGCATCCAACTTCAAAGAAAATCTTGCTAATCAATACAACGCTATAAGAAAAAAAATAAAAGATCAAAAAGATAAAATTGATGATATTACAAGAGAATATTCACAAGAATCAGAACGTGGCAACACAATTAAAGAAGAAAAGAAAGATATTCAAAAAGTCTTAAATGGTATGAATACTTGGCAAATGGAATTCTTTGCAAAATTCAAAGACGAACAAAGAACAAAAACATTACTAAGTAGCATAGAAGACTACTTTGCTTCATATAGAAAAGATTTAGAAGAAAAAATACGTGCTGAAAAAGCCGGAGAAGAAAGAAAAGAATCTTTAGGAAAAGCAGAACAAAAAGCAAGAGAAGATTACTCATCATGTAAAAAACAACTACTAGAATTCATCAAAAAGAATTACCAAACATTAAAAGAAGTAAATCGCCATGATGAAGTACTTAGAGAAAACGATGCAGAACTAAAGAGTCTAACTGGAGCAAAAGATTTAGATTCACTATATCTAAACTCAGAAAAAGATTCATTACGCTTTAATGGAAGAACAACCTTTGGAGTAAATCAACCACAAAGAGAACCAGTAAATGCTATTCCAGAAATAAATAATGGTTTAAATAACATAGCCTCATCAAATGATAACAAACCAAATATCTTTGATGTATTTAGACGCGCAGCAAACGACGATCAATTATAAAATAAGGTCTCCACGATTAAGTGGGGACCTTCTGTAATAGAAAATAGTTTTTTTCTCTTTTTTTTTGGTTTGTTTTTTGGTACAATAAAAGTGGTGATTAATGTGAAAAAGAAAAAAGAAATTGATATTGAAAATTTAAATAGTGTGATAGTTTTAAGTAAGAAAATACTTAAAGTATTATTTATTGTTGTTATTTTATCTTGTATTTTAATTGCAGCAGTTTTATTTGATAAGTTTAATGTTTTTAGAACTATTCTTAATATTTTAAGTGTTGCTGCACCATTTTTTATTGGTTTTGTTATTGCGTGGCTTTTAAATCCAGCAGTTACTTTTCTTAATAAAAAAGGTGTTAAGAGGGGACTTGGTTCAGCATTTGTATTTGTTATGTTTTTAGTTATTGTATTTCTTGTAATTAAATTTATGATTCCAATGCTATATAAACAAATTAATGAATTTATTGATATTCTTCCTTCTTTAGTATTACAGGTTACTAATTTTATTCATGAGAGTTTTGTTAAACTTAATTCTACTGGTTTTGATTTTAATGCTGTTGAGACTAAGATTTATGATACTTTAGAATCATTTGGAGCCGATTTAACTACTAAGCTTCCTGGTATGATTATTGGGGGTGTTAGCAGTGTTGTTTCTAGTATTTGGTCTGTTATTTTAGGACTAATAGTTGGTTTCTATTTACTTATTGATTTTGATGGTATGAAGAAAATATTTAATATTATGCCTAAAAAACATAAAAACACTATAAGAAAACTTGTTCGTGATTTAGATGCAACTTGTAAGGATTTTGTACAAGGGACACTTCTAATATCTTTTATAGTATTTTTAATAACTAGTATTTTATTTGCAATTGTTGGACTTCCTTCTCCAATGTTATTTGGTCTTATTTGTGGAGTTACTAATATTATTCCATATATTGGACCTTGGGTTGGTGGTGCTATCGCAGCGATAGTTGGTTTTACAGTTTCTCCTTTAGTAGGAATTCTTACTATTGTTATATGTTTTATATCTCAACAAATTGATGGTATTGTTTTACAACCTATTATCATGGGTAAGACTATGAAACTTCATCCAGTTACTATTATGATTGGTTTACTTGTTTTTGGTTATTTCTTCGGAATGCTTGGTATGATTATTGCTACTCCTTGTATTGCTTGTATGAAAGTTATTATTATGTATATTGAAAATAAGTATAAAATTAAAGATAGAATAGTAAATAGTGAATTTAGGAGTGAAGAGTAATGGAAGTTATATTAATTGGTGGTAAGGCTAGAAGTGGTAAAGACACTATGGCTGAAATTATTATGAATGAATTAGAAAGTACAGGAAAAAAAGTTTGTCGTATTCAAGTTGGACAATATATAAAGTATTATGCTATGAAGTATTTTGGATGGGATGGAAGAGAAGAAACCAAACCTCGTGATTTACTTAATAAGCTTGGAACAGAGATTATTAGAGAGAAGATTGATCCTAATTTTCATGTTGATAGACTTATTCAAGATATAAAGATTCTTTCTTATTTTTATGATACTTTCATAGTTTCCGATATTCGTTTTCCAGTAGAAATTGAAAAGACGAGAGAGGCATTTTCTAGTGTTGTCTCAATAAAGATGAATAGAGAAAGTGATGAATTAAGTGCTAATCAAAAACATCATATTTCTGAGACTATTTTAGATGATTATAAGGGATTTGATTATTATGTTGATAATAATGGTTCTTTAGAGGAACTTAGTGTTTGTGCTAAGAATATTTTAAAAGAAATAGGTGATTTGGATGAAGGAGTTTAAAGTTAATAAGCTTAAAAGAGAATATATAGATTTTTTTAAAAGTAAGGGACATACTGAAATAAAGAGTGCTTCTTTAGTACCTGATGGTGATGGGTCTGTTTTATTTACAATTGCAGGCATGCAACCACTTGTTCCTTATTTACTTGGTGATAAGCATCCTAGTGGTATTAGACTTGTTGATTCACAAAAGTGTCTTAGGACTGTTGATATAGAGGATGTTGGAGATAAGTCTCATCTTACTTTTTTTGAAATGCTTGGTAACTGGAGTTTAGGAGATTATTTTAAAAATGAATCTATTGAATATAGTTTTGAGTTTTTGACTAAACATTTAATGATTCCTATTGATAAGCTTGCTGTTACAGTATTTTGTGGTGATGATGAAGTTCCTCGTGATGATGTTAGTGCTAAAAAGTGGGAAGAACTTGGTATTAAAAAAGAAAATATATTTTATTTAGGAAAAGAACATAATTGGTGGTGTGCTGGAGAAGAAGGACCATGTGGTCCAGATACAGAAATATTTTATATTTTTGATGGTGATAAGTGTAGTGATTCTTGTAGTCCAGCTTGTAGTTGTGGTAAATACATGGAGATTTGGAATAATGTATTTATGGAGTATAATAAGACTAGTTCTAGTCTTGTTCCATTAAAACAAAAAAATGTTGATACTGGTATGGGACTTGAGAGAATTGTTACTGTATCTCAAAATAAAGATAGTGTTTATGATACTGATGTATTCTATAATACTATGAGTAAAATTAATGATATTAGTGGTAAAGATATAGTATCTAGCAAAAGAATAGTAGCTGATCATATCAGATCTTCTTGTATGTTAATTAGTGATGGAGTTAGACCTAGTAATGTTGATCAAGGTTATATTTTAAGAAGATTAATTAGAAGAGCTCTTAGACATATGCGTAAACTTGATATTAGTTTTGCTTTAGTAGAAGACATTACAAAGGCTGTTCTTAAGGATTTAGAAAATCAAATGGGCTCTATCGATAGTATAAGTATTCTATCTGTTGTTTTAGAAGAAGCCTCTAAGTTTGAAAGAACTTTAACTAAAGGACTTAAAAAACTTAATGAAGAAATTAGTAAGGCTTCTGATAATATTTCTAAAGAAGTAGTATTTAAACTTTATGATACATATGGGTTTCCCCCAGAAGTTACTAATGAAATTGCTTTAGAACATGGAATGAGTACTGATATGGATGGATTTAAAGAACTATTTAAACTTCATCAAGAAAAATCTAGAAAAGGTGCAGAAGCTAAGTTTAAAGGTGGTTTAAAGTCAGATGGTATGATGGAAACTAAATACCATACTGCAACTCATTTACTTAATAGAGCTTTAAAGGATGTACTTGGAGAACATGTTCATCAAAAAGGTTCTAATATTACAGAAGAAAGACTTAGATTTGATTTTTCTCATCCTGAAAAAGTATCTAAAGAAGATTTAAAAAAAGTTGAAGATATAGTTAATGATAAAATAAAAGAAGATTTAGTCGTTACTTATAAAATTGTAAGTAAAGAAGATGCTATTAATAGTGGAGCAGAAGCTATGTTTATTGATAGATATGGTGATGAAGTAAAAGTATATTCTATTGGAGATTATTCAGTAGAAGTATGTGGTGGACCTCATGTTAATAGTACTAAAGAACTAGGACATTTTAAAATAAAAAAAGAAGAAGCATCTTCTAGTGGTGTAAGAAGAATAAAAGCAGTACTTGAGGATAATACTAATGAAAAGTAAGTATTATAGAGTAGTATTAAATAAAGATGAATCAGGAAGTATTCCTGATTTTCCTGTATATGTAGAAGAAATAAATAATAAGCTTATTGATATTGTTTCAAATGAAGAAATTATTTATGCTTCAAATAATGATTTTTTAAATACAAAAAGTCTTAGTTATAATGAAAAATATTTAGTCCCTATAAGTGAGGTTATAAGTAGTTTAAAGAATATGTCTCCAGATGATATACTAAATTATAGAAAGACTATGTATTATTTAAAGAAAAGTATTTGTAGTAGTAGTTCTTTTGGAGATAATGATTATAATAAAAAAATAGAGTTTGATATTAATGATAAAGAATCTTGTGCTATGTATAGAGAAATAAATAGGATTAAAAGACAAGTTTTTAAAATTATTAAAATTAAGTAGTGAAAAAACTTTGTAAAAATGAGTAAAGTTTTCAGTAGAGTGAAAAAACTTTGTGAAAATGAGTAAAGTTTTCAGTAGAGTGAAAAAATACAGATAATAGATAAGAATATTCTTGTCTTTTTTTCATGAAAATGTTATTATTTATATAGAGAATAGAATACTGTAAGGAGTTTGATTATGGAAAATAAGAAAAAATCTAAGTCTAAGATATTAATTATGTTGTTTGCTATAGTTCTTTTAGTAGTGGGAGGATCTTTTGCCATATGGCATTATAGTTACAGTGGAACTGATGAAAATGTTTTATCATCTCCAGATTTATCACTTAGGTTTTTAGAAAGTAATAATGAGGTTATTAGTATAGATAATGGTGTACCTATGAAAGATGAAGATGGTATTAAACAAAGTGGTACTGGTAATGTATTTGATTTTGAGGTTAAATCTAAAGCTTTAATGGATACAGATGTTAGTTATGATATTAATTTAGAAAAGTTATCTATTGATTCTGGTAAGACTGCTTTAAGTGATAGTAATATTAAAGTATATGTAGAGGATTTTAATGGTAATACAGTTTTAAAGCCTACAAAAGTTAGTGATTTAAGTAATTATAAGTTATTTACTAAAGTACATAGACATAGTAAAAGTAATAATGAAATAAGTACTAAATATAAATTAAAAGTATGGATTGATGAAAATGTTGATGTATTTAGTTTAGAAGGAAAACAATATAAATTTAGAGTAGGAGTAAGTACTAATCAAAAAGAGCAAGATAAGAATCAAACATATACTGTTAAGTATGATAATAATGGTGGAAATGGAACAATAAGTGATAGTACTTATAAGCTTGGAGAAAGTAAGAAATTAACGAAGAATACATTTACAAAAGAAGGATATACATTTGTTGGATGGAATACAAATAAAGATGCTAGTACATCACTTTATACAGATGAACAAGAAGTGAGTAATTTATCTAAAGAAAATGATGGAGTAATAACTTTATATGCAATGTGGGAAGTTAAAAAATATGATGTAAGTGTTGTTGTTCAAAATGGTACAGTTGATGTAGCTAACAAGCAAGTAGTAGAAAAACAAAATGGAGTATTTAATTTAACTCCAAGTGATTCAAAGTATAAAGATGCTAGTGTTAGTTGTACTAATAATCAGACTGGTACATTTAAGGATAATGTACTTACAGTTAGTAATGTAACTAGTGATACTACATGTACAGTAAAATTCGATAGTGTAAGTACAGTATTATACAGTGATGGAACATTAATAATAAATGAAAAACTTTCTAATAGAAATAGTAACATAGCAACACATGGAGAAATTTGGGAAGAATATGAACCATTTAGCAATAGTAATTCCTATGTTATGGCTTATGCTGATGATCAGCCATGGTTTGAAGCACAAAATGATATAACAGGTGCACAAATAGATCAAAAAATTAAACCTACATCAACTGCTAATTGGTTTAGCAACTTGCAGTATACGGAAACAATTAATGTGTCTAACTTAGATACGTCACAAGTAACAACTTTTGAATACATGTTTGAAAAAACAGGTTATAAAGTAACGAATTTTAATTTGGATTTATCTTCTTGGGATACGTCAAAAGTAACAAACATGAGTAAAATGTTTTATCAAGCAGGCAATAGTGCCACAACCTTTAATTTAGATTTATCAAAATGGGATACATCAAGTGTAACAGATATGGGCTTTATGTTTGCATATGCTGGTGAGTCTGCTACAACATGGAATATTGAAGGAATATCAAATTTTGATACAACAAAAGTAACAGCTATGGATTTTATGTTTGCATCTGCAGGTCTACATGTTGCAACTTTTAATTTGGACTTATCAAATTGGAATACATCTAGTTTAGTATATGCTGAAAAAATGTTTACATTTGCAGGTTATGATGCTAAAACTTGGATAATAGAAGGCCTATCAAATTGGAATACCTCAAAATTAAAAAGTGCTGAAAAAATGTTTAATAGTGTAGGTTATAGTGCTACAACTTTCGATTTAGATTTATCGAATTGGGATACATCACAAGTAACCAATATGGATGGTATGTTTCATAATGCTGGTAGAAATGCAACAACATTTTCTTTAGATTTATCAAACTGGAATGTATCAAAAGTAACAAGTATGATTTATATGTTTTATGAGGCAGGTTATAGTGCTACAACATGGTCAGTTACAATACCAAAAACAACAGGCTCACTAGCTAATACAACATTAAAATGGTATGGTTCTAGTAATAGTATTTATGCTGAACCTCCTAGTGGTAAATCATTTACTTTAGCTACTTAGGGAATAGTGATAGCTATTCTCTTTTTTTTTTGGTATAATTCTTATGAAAGGATGTTGTGTATGACTTGTAATTGTTTAGTAGAACTTGCTCATGTTTTTTTAGATAAAACTTTTACTTATATTGTTCCTGATGAATTTCAAGATTCTATTTGTGTTGGTATGAGAGTCGAAGTTCCTTTTGGTAATCGTGTTTTACTTGGTTTTGTTATGTCTGTTTCTTATAATGATTCTTTTGATGATTTAAAATCTATTATTAGACCTATTGATAGTTATCCTGTTTTAAATGATGAGCTTATGTCTATTGGTAATTTTATTAAGAATAGTACTTTGTGTAGTTTAATGTCTGCTTATCAAGTTATGCTTCCTAAAGCTTTAAAAGCTAAGAGTGGGTCTCATGTTAATATTAAATATAATAAATTTGTTTCTTTGAGTGATATGGATTTATCTTTATATAAGTTTAATAAAACTCAAGAAGAAATTATTTCTTATGTTAAAAAGCATAATTCTTGTGATATTAAATATGTTAATGAAATATCTTCTAGTAGTGTTAAGACTTTAATTAAGAAAGGTGTTTTGCTTTTAGAAGCAAGAGAGGTTTATAGATATAATTTATGTGCTACCGGTAAGGGTACTTTTGCTTTGAATAAAGATCAAGTGAAGGTATTTGATTCTATTAGTTCTTGTTTTTGTAGTAGTTCTATTTTTTTATTATATGGTGTTACTGGTAGTGGTAAGACTAATGTTTATATGAAACTTATTGAATCTGTTATTAGTAGTGGTCGTACTGCTTTGTTTTTGGTTCCTGAGATTTCTCTTACTCCTCAGATTATTAATAGATTTACTTCTTATTTTTCTAGAATTGCTGTTCTTCATAGTAAACTTTCTGATAGTGAGAAATATGATGAATGGCGTAAGATTAATGAAGGTAAAGTTGATATAGTTATAGGGGCAAGAAGTGCGGTTTTTGCACCACTTAAGAATATTGGTATTATTATTGTAGACGAAGAACACACTAGTACTTATAAACAAGAAAATATACCTCGTTATAATGCTATAGATATTGCTAAATTTAGAAGTAAATATCATAAATGTCCTTTAGTACTAGGAAGTGCTACTCCTACTATTGAAAGCTATACTAGGGCTTTACGTGGTGAATATAATCTTGTTTGTTTACCTAATAGATATAATGGTATGAATCCAGATATTTCTATTATTGATATGAATAAAGAGTTTAAGAAAAGTAATGGTTATTTTTCTGATACTTTGATTTCTGAAATTAAAAGAGTTATTAGTAATAAAGAGCAAGTTATTTTGTTTTTAAATAAAAGGGGTTATTCTAATATTGTTACTTGTAAGAGCTGTGGTTACACTGAAAAGTGTCCAAATTGTGATATTTCTCTTACTTATCATAAAAGTTCTAATATGCTTAGATGCCATTATTGTGGTTATGCTAAGAAAAAATCTTTAGTTTGTGAAAGTTGTGGTGAAACTCTTGTAGATTATGGAATAGGAACAGAAAAATTAGAAGAAGAACTTTCTTCTTTGATTAGTGATGCTAGAATTATTAGAATGGATGTTGATACTACTTCTAGAAAAGGTTCTCTTGATAAAATTATTAATGATTTTAGTTCTGGTAAGTATAATATTTTACTTGGTACTCAGATGATTGCTAAAGGTCTTGATTTTCCGAGTGTTACTTTAGTAGGAGTTATAAGTGCTGATATTAGTCTTAATTTTCCAGATTTTAGAAGTAGTGAAGTAACTTTTTCTCTTTTAAATCAAGTATCAGGTCGCAGTGGTCGTGGTTTAAAAAAAGGAAAAGTTCTTATCCAAACTTTTAATCCAGATCATTATGCAATTAAATGTAGTGCTAGTAATGATTATATTTCTTTTTATAATGAGGAATTAAAGATTAGAAAAAAACTTAATTATCCCCCTTATTGTCATATTTGTTTACTTAAAATAAGTTCTAAAGATTATGACTTTGCTAGTAGTATGAGTTATAAAATAGGTAAATATTTAAAAGAAAAAATCTCTAGTGAGATTGTATTAGGACCTTCAACTGCTAATATTTTTAGACTTAATAATGAGTATAGATTTCAAATTATTATTAAATATAGAGATATAAATAATATAAAAAAGTATTTAGTTATGCTTGAAGAAAGATTCTTTAACGATAAGAAGGTTAGAGTTGATATAGATTTTAATCCTGTTAGAATGTGATTTAGCAAAAGTGTGATTTTTTCTTTGATTTTTCTTGCAAAAGTGTGATAATTTCTGTTATTTTTCTTGCAAAAGTGTGATATACTAGTAGTAGGTGATGTTTATGAAGAGATTTATTATGGATAAACTTATTGAATGGAAAAATAGCGATAGTAGGAAACCTCTTATTTTAAAGGGTGCTAGACAAGTTGGAAAAACTTATATTTTAAAGGAATTTGGTAAAGAAAACTATGATAATGTAGTATATTTTAATTTTGATCATGATGAAGGACTTTCTGATTTATTTAATAATACTAAAGATCCTAAGCGTATATTAGAACAACTTGCTCTTGCTAGTGGAAAGAAAATTTCGCCTTTTAGTACATTAATTATTTTTGATGAAATACAAGAATGTAGTAATGCTCTTAATTCTTTGAAATATTTTTATGAAGAAACTCCGGAGTATCATATTGCGTGTGCTGGTTCTCTTCTTGGTATCAGACTTTCCCGTACATCCTTTCCAGTTGGTAAAGTCGAATTTCTTAATATGTATCCTATGACTTTTAGTGAATTTTTAATTGCAGATGATTGCTCTAATTTAGTTGATTATATGAAAAGTATTAAAGAAATTTCTGCAATACCTAAGTTATTCGAAGATCAATTAATTGAAAAATTGAAAGTTTATTATATTGTCGGAGGTATGCCTGAGGCTGTTTATAGTTGGGTTTCTTACAAAGATATAGAAAAAGTTAATTATATTCAAAAAAATATTTTAATGTCTTATGAAAGTGATTTTTCTAAACATACTGATAATAATGAAGCAAATAAAATATCTTTAATTTGGAATGGTATTCCATCACAACTTGCCAGAGAAAATAAAAAATTTGTTTATCAAGTTATAAAAGAAGGAGCTAGGGCTCGTGAATATGAAGGGGCATTAAACTGGCTTAATGATGCTAATTTAATTATTAGATGTTATAACGTTAGCAAATGTGATTTTCCTCTAAAGGCTTATAATGATTTATCTTGTTTTAAGATTTATCTAAATGATGTTGGATTACTTAGAAAAATGGCTAATTTAGATAGCAAAGTTATTTTAGAAGGTAATAAATTGTTTGAAGAATTTAAAGGTTCTTTTACAGAAAATTATGTTATAAGTAGTTTAGTTTCTTTATATGATGAAGTTCCTAATTATTATACTTTTAACAGAAATGAAATAGATTTTGTTATTCAAAATAAGAATATGATTATTCCTATAGAAGTTAAATCTTCATTAAATATTAATCATAATAGTTTAACTAAATTTAATGAAATTAATAATAATGAAATATCTTTTGTATTTTCGTTAAATAATTTAAAAAGAGATGGTAAAGTTATAAATATTCCTTTGTATTTTATTGAGTATATAGATAATATTTTATCTTAGTACTCTTTTTTTTTAGTCTTTTTTTTGGTACAATAATTGTGGTGATTTATATGTTATTAGTTAAAGATTTTTCTGATTATGAGATTATAGGAATGAGTGAAGGAGAAAAGCTTGAAAGATGGGGAGATTATTATCTTTTAAGACCTGATCCTGAGATTATTTGGAGTGATAAGATTGATACCTCTTGTGTTCATGCTCATTATCATCGTAGTAATAAAGGTGGAGGTTTTTGGGAAAAGAGAAGATCTTTACCTGATAGGTGGACTGTTAATTATAAAGATTTAGTTTTTAATGTTAAGTTAATGGGTTTTAAGCATACTGGTATATTTCCTGAACAAAGTATTAATTGGGATTTTATGATGGATAAGATAGAATCTGCTAAGAAAAGTGGTAAAGATAGCATTAAAGTTCTTAATTTATTTGCTTATACTGGATGTGCTTCAGTTGCTTGTTTATCTAAGGGTGCAGAAGTTACACATGTTGATTCATCCCGTGGAATGATTGACTGGGCTAAAGAAAATGTTAAAAGTTCTGGTTTAGAGGATAAATCTATTAGATATTTAGTTGATGATTGTGTTAAGTTTGTTAAACGTGAAATTAGAAGAGGTAATAAGTATGATGCTATTGTTATGGATCCTCCTTCATATGGTCGTGGTTCTAAGAATGAAGTATGGGATATTGAAAAAGATTTGTTTAATTTAGTTTCTTTATGTATGGAAATTCTTAGTGATGACCCACTATTTTTTATAATTAATTCTTATACTGCAGGACTTTCTCCAGTTGTACTTGAAAATATTTTAAAAATGAAGTTTTCTTCTTTTTCCGGTAATATTTCTTGTGGTGAACTTGGTATAAAGGCTAAAAATGGACTTATTTTACCATGTGGGGTATATGGTAGATATGAAAAATAAGTTAGAAATATTATATGAAGATAATCATATTATTGTAGTTATTAAACCTATTAATGTTTTAAGTCAAGGAGATAACACTAATGATTTAGATATGGTTAATATTATTAAGTCTTACTTAAAAGAAAAGTATAATAAACCAGGTAATGTTTATGTTGGACTTGTTCATAGACTTGATAGACCCACCGGGGGAATTATGGTTTTTGCTAAAACTAGTAAAGCTGCTTCAAGACTTTGTAAGAGTATTAGTGATGGTGTTTTTTCAAAAAATTATTTAGCAGTTGTTAGTAATTTTAATAAGAAAAGTGGTACCTTTTGTGATTATTTAAAAAAAGATAGTAATAATAATTCATTAGTTACTAAAAAAGAAGATGGAAAGTATTCTGTTCTCAATTATGAAGTAATTAAAAAAATAGATAATCTTAGTTTAGTTAAAATTGAATTAATTACAGGAAGGCATCATCAGATAAGAGTACAATTTGCATCTCGTGGTTATCCTTTGTATGGAGATCAAAGATATGGTAAGAGCAATAGAAAACAACTTGCTTTGTATGCATATAGATTAGAGTTTATTCATCCAGTAAAAAAAGAAAAAATGATTTTTGAAAGGTTTCCTAAATATGGTATTTTTAGAAAGTTTGGTGATTTAAATGAAAGATAAAAAAAATATGAAAAGAATAGTCTCTTGGCTTATTTTAATTCCCTTGTGTATGCTTTATTTGTTATATACTTTACTTAATGGCCATTCTAAGATAAGTTTTGTAGTTTTAGTTATTTTTACATTTATTACTTGTTTAGAACTTGCTATTAAGTATTTTAAAGAAGTTTATATTTTTGAAAATAAGTATAATGTTTTAAAAGTATTGTTTGGCATCTTTAATATTTGTTTGATGATTGTTTGTTTTTTAAACATTGTTTATAGTTTTAGAATTATTTCTATATTGTTTTTAGTTATGAGTATTATACTATTATGTTTCTTAATAGGATACTCTATATTTAATATCATTTGTATGTTTAAAAACAAAGGTGTTTTTTATAAAAGAGCCTTTGCTTCATTTATTAGTTTAAATGATTTTGTTATTATTTTGATTACTTTATTATTTAGTTTATAAACCTTTTTGGTTTATTTTTTTTAGTAAAGTTTTTTGAAATGCTTTAAATATTCTTGAAAAATATGAATAAATATTATATACTTGATACAGAGAATATAAGTATGATAATAAAGTGGTGATAATATGGATAAAGAAACAAAAAGAAGAGTAAGGATTACTGTTATAGGAATACTAGGACTTGTACTTCTTATAATAGGAATATCATTTGCAGCTTTTAGTACTAATTTAGCAGGAGTACAAGTTCAAACAATGAACACAGGATGTTTAAAAGTAGATATGACCGATACAGGTTCAATTAATTTAGCAAATGCTATGCCAGAATCTGATGAAAGTGGTTTAAGTGGAGATCCATATACATATACAATAACAAATAGTTGTACAACAGATGCTTATTATATAGCAACTATAAATGTTATGAGTGGATCTAATTTAGATAACTTGTCTAAAGTAAAAGTAGCACTTGATGGAGATTCATATCTAGCCCCAACAATAGAAAGTAATTTATCAGCAGGAGAACTTTTAGATGATTCAGTAAGTGGAGTGTCTAAAACATATAAGCTTGATGAAGGATATTTAAAAGTCGGAGAAACAAAAACATTTGAACTTAGAACATGGATAGATTATGAAGTTACATCAATAAGTGGAAGTTTAGAAAATAAAATAATAGTAAATTCAACAGCAGATAATGATGCAGCAATTTCTTATAATAGGAATACAGCAGGATATTATGTAGTAAGTAATAATACAATGATAAGTAAACCAAATTATAAAAATATAGCACCAAGTAGTAGTGAAAGTAGTGGAGTAGTAGAAGTAAAAAATAATAATGGAATTACATATCATTTTAGAGGAAATCCAAATAACTATTTAACATTTGCAGGGAAAAACTATAGAATATTAAGTACTAATGGAGATGGAAGTATTAATATAGTAATGAGTGCAGCAAGTGGAGATACTTCAAACTTAGAAAGCGTTTATAGTTCTTTGGGACTATCTTCTTATGAAACATATATAAAAACTAATAATGCATTTTGTGTAGAAAATGGAAATAGTAATGGAATATATATAGCAAGAACAAAAGTAGAGAAAAATAATCCTACAAATGAATGTGAAAGTAAGAATACAATTAGTAAAATAGGTCTTCTTACAGTAGATGATTTAATGTATGCCGGAGCAGTTAATGGAAAAACAAATAATGATTTCTTTTTAGCGGATAGTAAAACATATAAAATAAATGGATTATATGATGAAAATAATTATTATACTTATAGTAGTGCTGCATTTAATAAAAGTAGTAGTGCAACCGCAGCAAAAGGAGTTATAACTCTTGATAGTGATACAAAATTAGAAGGATTAGGAACATCAGCAGAACCATTTTATGTATCAGGAAAATATAGTGATACAACCAATAGTAGTTATAGTGATAAAACCGCACCAATTATAGATAAAGTAAGTGTAGATGCAAAATGGTCAAATACAAATAAAAATATAGATATAGCAGCAAGAGATGATTCAACAGGAAGTGGACTTGCAGGATACATAGTAAAAACAGAAAATAAAACACCAACCCTAACAGAAAGTGGATGGGAAGCATCAACAAGTAGTAAATACACAACAGTAAATTTATTTGATAATGGAACATATTATGTATATGCTAAAGATAATGCAGGAAATATAAGTGAAGGAAGAAAAATAGTTATATCAAAAGTAGATAAAGTAGCACCAACATGCATGATAAGAATAAATCCAAATGGAACAGCAGCACCATATAAAACATTATCAATAATAACAGAAGATACAAATATAGATTTAGATGGATATAGTTGGGATCATACAAACTATACAAAAGATGTAGTAAAAGTAACAGAAAATGGTTCATATACAGGACATCTAACAGATCTAGCAGGTAACACGGGAAGTTGTACAGCAGTAGTAACTAGTATAGAAACAGATGAAAGTAATGCCAATGCACCAGTACTTGATAGTGCTATGATACCAGTATATTATGATGAAGAATCAGAAGTATGGAGAAAAGCAGATAGTACAAATCAAAATAAAAATTGGTTTGATTATAGTAATAAGAAATGGGCTAATAGTGTTATAGCTAAAGGTGATTATTCATCTGCAGAAATTGGAACAGAAATACCAATGAGCGATATATTAACTATGCAAGTATGGATACCAAGATATAAATATAAAGTATGGAATTATAATGCAAATGGAACAAAATCAAGTAATGAACAACAAATAGAAATAACATTTGAAAATGGAACAAATACAACAGGAGAAATATCTTGTCAAGATGCAATAAGTGGTACAAATGGAGATCCATCAGAAACATGTAAATTAAAAAGTACTAATGCAACATGTACAGATGCTACATGTAATGGAAAAACATATACTCATCCAGCCTTTACTTTTGGAGATAAAGAAACTAAAGGTTTCTGGGTAGGAAAGTTTGAAGTAAGTGCTACTGATTGGTTTGGTATAAGTGCTATGTCTAATCAAATTGATTCAAGTGAACCTGAAGTTATGAAACTTGCACCTTCTGGTAGTAGTAGTGGAGATGATAATTTTAGTTGTATTTATTCTGATGGTACTAGTAGTAATTCATGTGATCCTGTAATGCCTTTAACTAAACCTAATGTGCATAGTTGGACTAATAGCCAGTTATATAGATTTGAACAGAATATAATGAGAATGAATGGTCATACTGATTATGTTGCTTGGTACGGCTTAAATAATAGTACAGATACACATATGATAAAGAATAGCGAATGGGGAGCAGTAGCTTATTTATCTCACTCTAAATATGGAACATGTACAGATGGCACTTGTAAAGAAATAGGAATAAATAATAATTCTAATTATATTACAGGATGTGGTGCTGCAGCCGGAAGTTCATCAAGCACAACATGTAACGCTTATAATACGGCAACTGGAATGCTTGCTTCTACAACTGGAAATATATATGGAGTATACGATATGAGTGGTGGATCAGGAGAATATATAATGGCAAATATAGTAAGTACTGATGGTTCAACAATGATGAGTGGAAATAGTTCATCAGAAAATTCAGGATATACAGGGAAAGTATATGATTATGCTCAAGATAACTACGCTTCATATACAGGAGTAGCGTACCCAAATACTAAATACTATGATAAATATAGTTTTAGTACAAGTAATGTTTCAATAATAAGAAGTAAACTAGGAGATGGAATAAAAGAAGTGTATAAAGGTTCAAACGATGGCTGGTATGGCGATCGCTCCTACATTGCGGGCCCGACGTACCCTTGGTTCACGCGTGGTGGTCTCTACTACGAGGGTGCAAGTGCCGGGGCGTTGTACTCGGGTGGTAGCGCTGGTAGTGCTAATTCCAACTAT
>ERZ825137.3460-NODE-3460-length-16886-cov-17.563425_pt1 | contig 16886 bp, 15 predicted proteins | sample MGYA00519873_ERZ825137 | MGnify/ENA primary metagenome ERZ825137 (study PRJEB31778, sample SAMEA3449190) | human gut metagenome | biome: human gut; feature: human-associated habitat; material: faeces | place: United Kingdom | collected 2010/2012 ...
AAATTCCGTTTCTCTCCGTGAAAATGTACTCAGCCATTTTCGGGTTCCATCTTCTGGTCTGGTGACCGAAGTGCACACCTGCTTCAAGCAGCTGTTTCATTGATACTACTGACATTGTTTTGTCCTCCTTATTTTATCCTCCACACGGTTCAACTTACCGCAAGACATATAAAATGCAATTTTGCGATAATCCCCATGTGTGCGAATTGCTAAAGCATTATACCACCCGAAAGCAATATTTTCAAGTGTTTTTTGAATATTTTTTTGCTTAATTGCAGAACAGACTGTTCTGTTTTTTGAAAAGCTCTTTTTTTACCCTGTCCGTTTCCTCTTTTTCATAGGAAAACTTGCCGTCGGGAGACTTTGAAAGCAGCATACCCTCTTTGACCGCAAAATCAAAATCGGTCAAAGTATAATTGTATGATTTTCCGTCCTTTACGAGTACAACGGTATCCTCTTCTATTCTGTCAACCGAATAAAGCTCCATTCCTGTTACCTCTCACAATTAAAAGTAAAACTGTTGCCGTCACACTCAACAACGATATTTCCCCGTACATCGGTTCGGTAATACGGGATTGACAGGCTGTCAAGCTTTGCAATCGTTTCGGGATGCGGATGCTTGTATGTGTTGTTCTCCCCGCAGGAAATAATCGCCGCCTGCGGATTTACCGCACGGAGATAGTCAAGGTCGCTCGAAGTTCTGCTGCCGTGATGACCGAGCTTTATAACATCCGCCGAAACATCATAACCTGCCGCAAGTATATCCTTTTCGGACTTTGCCTCGGCGTCGCCCTCAAAGAGAAATTTGACATTGCCGAAAGTCGCTTTCGAAACAACCGAAGTGTTGTTAAGCTCCTTATATTCCTTGACGGGACCTAAAATTTCAAAGCTGAAATTTTGAAGGCTGTAAACATCACCCGCCTTTGCGGCATACACCTTTGCGTCGGAATTTGAAAGTGCGTCAAGCAGTTTTGCATACACATCCGATGTGGGCGTGTTTTCCTCGGTAAGCCGTGTCATTATAACATTCTTAACCTCATAATTGTTGATTATGTCGTCGGCACTGCCGATATGATCGGCGTGTGCGTGAGTAAGAATGAGATAATCGATATGCGAAACATTGTTGAGTTTCAGATATGAGTCAATGGTGTTGTATGAGTCGGTTTCGCCTGCGTCAATCATAACGACATCGTCCCCGCAGGTCATAAGCTCGCAATCAGCCTGACCGACATCTATGTAGTGAACATAGAAATTTCCGTCTTTTGCGATAACGCCCGAATTTACCTCGGCTTTCTTTGAAATATCGCCCCAGCTCGGAGCGCCCGATATAAAAGAAATCGCAAGGCATACAAGCACAAAAGCGGCTGCAACAACCGCTTTTATCACTGACTTTTTACTGTATGATTTTGTCCGTCTTTTCTTAGCCATATTTATACTTCATCCGTGTCGATAGGCGAAATTTCGTCGTCAACGGAGAGTATATCCGTTGCGTCCGAAGCTTCAGCCGCACCGCCCTGTGCGAGTGCGTTCATTTCATACCACTGCTGCTTTGAAATGAGCACCTTACGGGGCTTACTGCCCTCAAACGGACCGATAATTCCCCTTTCCTCAAGGTCGTCGATTATTCTTGAAGCCCTTGCATAGCCGAGCTTTAATTTCTTTTGCAAAAGCGTGGTGGAAGCCATCTGATTTTCAACAACGATTTCAATCGCCTTGGGAAGCATTTCGTCAGCCTCGGAGTCGGGGTCTTCATCCTGTCCCGCAGTGCCGCCGTTCTTTTTCTTGTCAAGAGCCGCCTGACGCTCAATCTCCTGCATAACATCATCGCTGTATTCGGACTGCTGCTGCGATTTTATGAAATCAACAACATTTTCGACTTCCTTGTCGGAAAGGAAGCAGCCCTGTATTCTCAAAGGCTTTGCAATACCGACAGGATAGAAAAGCATATCGCCGTTGCCGAGAAGTTTTTCCGCACCCGCCGAGTCGATAATTGTACGCGAGTCAATCTGCGAAGATGTTTTAAGCGTAAGCCTTGACGGAATATTAGCCTTGATAAGACCCGTGATGACATCAACGGACGGTCTCTGCGTTGCAATAACAAGGTGCATACCCGCCGCACGGGCCATCTGTGCAAGTCGGCAAATAGAGTCCTCGACCTCATGCGGAGAAGCCATCATAAGGTCGGACAGCTCGTCTATGAAAATAACTATCTGCGGAAGCTTGTCCCTGCCGATGCTGGCACAAATACTGTTGTAGCCCTCAATGTCACGGACATTGTTTTCGGAGAACATCTTGTATCTCTGAAGCATCTCCGTTACCGCCCACGCAAGTGCGCCCGCAGCCTTTCTCGGGTCGGAGACCACGGGGACTATAAGGTGCGGTATGCCGTTATAAACAGTAAATTCAACCTGTTTGGGGTCAATCATAAGAAGCTTGACTTCATCGGGCTTTGCATTGTAAAGGATAGATACAATCATCGAGTTCATACATACCGATTTACCCGAACCCGTAGTACCTGCGACAAGCAGGTGCGGCATTTTGGCAAGGTCTGCGTACATACAGTTGCCCGCAATATCTTTACCGAGCGCAACGCTCAATTTTGACTTTGCAACCGATTTTTTATAAAGGTCGGTGTCAACAAGCTCACGCAACGAAACCGTTGCCCTGTTCTTGTTGGGAACTTCTATGCCGACCGCCGCTTTATTTGGTATGGGCGCTTCGATTCTGACGCCCGAAGCGGCAAGGTTCAGCGCAATATCGTCCGAAAGGCTTGTTATACGGCTGATTTTAACGCCTGCCGCAGGCTGAATTTCATACCTTGTAACCGACGGACCTCTGCTTATGTCCACGACTCTTGTTTCAACGCCGAAGCTTTTAAGAGTATCGACAAGTTTTGTGGCGTTGTTTTTGAGCTCTTCCTCATAATTTGCGGTGTTGCCTACCTTCGGCGGAGCAAGGCAGTCAAGAGTGGGCAGGACATAATTATCCTCCGCTTTTCCCGTATTTTCGCCGTCATTTTTATTATCCGTGCCGAGAGGAATGTCATTAGCCTTGATTTCAGCCGTTTTTTCCGCCGCAGGCTTTACGGGCTCGGCTTTTTTATGTTCTGCATTGCCCGAATTCATATTTTTGATTATATCGTCAAGCTGTACGGGCTTTGAGTTGAGCGGTTCCGCCGCCTGCGGAATTTCATCTCCGCTCTCCTCGGCAGGCAAAACAAAATCAATCTGCTTTTTGGCCTTGCGTTTTTTCTGCGCCTCTTCATATGAAATAATGTCGTCGTTTGCAGGTGTTTCTTCGGTTTCTTCCTCTTCCTCGCCGTCCGAAGAAAATCTCTCGTGAACTCTGTCGTTTGTCATTTTACCGATTTTCTTTGCGGGGTTGACAAATCCGTTTATAAGCTTGATAAGAGTAGTTCCCGTAACCAACATTACAGCAAGGAAAATAAGCACAAGGATAATAGCCGCCGACGGAACCTTTGCGCTGCCAGTTATAAGCAGGATTGCACCGCCGAGAATAGCTCCGACCGCACCTGAGCCGAAAACACTGCCGTCAATTCTGAAATAATTGTATGCGTCCGCAATGTCGTGAAAATAATCCACTGCGTCGCCCTTAAAAGAGAAAATATGTATGGCACTGCTGATAAGAACAGTGAGCAATGCCGCCTCGGCAACCTTGTAGCCGACCTTTGAGTCTATCTTGTTAAGCGTTGCCATAACCGCAATATAAATGAGTATTATCGGCCATATGAACGATGTAAAGCCGAAAAGTCCGAACATCAGTTCACGGCAGATGCCCCAAAGGCTTTCTCCTTTTATAAACACAAGGCAAAGCAAAAGCAACGAAACGCAGAAAAGCACTATTGCATAAAGCTGCCTTTTTGCGGTGTTATCCTGCGGCTGTTTTGCGTTTTCTCCCTTTTGAGGTTTGCTCTGTGATTTTTGTGTGCGTGATTTCGGCGCACTCTTTTTTGAATTTTTACCGTTTTTTGCGGTTGCCATTTTTTCTTCCTCCGAAAATAAAAATTCAATTTACATCTTTTTCGTTTTTGTCAAGAATCAGTCCGTACAAATAGTCCAGTGCATCGGAAAGACCGCCGAGCTCGTCGATAAGCCCCTCCCTGACAGCCGATTCCCCGTCAAGCACCGTTCCGACATCAAGAACAAGCTCGCCCGTGTCCATCATAAGCTCACGGAACCTGTCTGCCGATATGCCCGAATTTGCGGTCACAAACCTGACTATCCTCTCCTGCATCTTGTCAAAGTAAGACAGCGTCTGCGGAACGCCCAAAACAAGGCCGTTCATACGCACGGGGTGCACGGTCATTGTAGCCGACGGCACAATAAACGACCGTTTTGCCGAAACTGCAAGCGGAACGCCGATTGAATGTCCTCCGCCGAGCACAAGCGACACAACGGGCGTTTTCATTCCGCTGATAAGCTCCGCTATGGCAAGACCTGCTTCAATATCGCCGCCGACGGTGTTGAGTATTACAATCAAGCCCTCTATGTCGTCGCTTTCCTCAACCGCCACAAGCTGCGGAATAACATGCTCGTACTTTGTGGTTTTGTTTTGCGGAGACAAAATAAAATGCCCCTCTATCTGACCGATTATCGTAATGCAATGGATATAGTGCCCGAGCTTTGATACGGTAATGGAACCGTTTGTGACAATCTGCTGTTCACGCGGAAAATCCGCCTGTTCCTGCTCTTGCTCCTGCGGTTCGGAATCATCCTTTTTATCGGGCTCTGAAACCGTTCCCGTCTGAAATTTGTAAAATTCGTTAATGTCATTTTTCATAAATAAATCCTCCGTTAAAATTATTACCTTTTAACGAAGATTTATTTTTGTTTCAAGATATTGTATCATAAAACCCGACGCATATCAATAAACAGTTGTTTTTATGAGAAAATTTTTTCTTTTCCCTTTGATAAATTATTGACAAAAGATATATTATAGTTTAGAATAAACTTTGTTAAAAAAGTTCACAACTTTTATAAGGAGAAACAAATTATGGGACTTACAGTTGCACAAAAATTGATTAAAACTCATCTTGTAAGCGGCGACATGACAGTCGGCAGCGAAGTCGGTCTTAAAATCGACCAGACTTTGACCCAGGATGCTACGGGCACCATGGCTTATCTTGAATTTGAGGCTATGGGAATTGAGCGTGTCAAAACAGAGCTTTCCGTTGCATACATTGACCACAACACGCTGCAAACAGGCTTTGAAAACGCAGACGACCACAGATTTATTCAGTCGGTTGCAAAGAAGAGAGGTATCCGCTTCTCACGCCCCGGTAACGGAATTTGCCATCAGGTTCATCTCGAAAGATTCGGCAAGCCCGGCAAGACCCTTATCGGTTCGGACAGCCATACCCCCACAGGCGGCGGTATCGGTATGCTCGCTATGGGTGCGGGCGGACTTGATGTTGCTGTTGCTATGGGCGGCGGCACATATTACATCACAATGCCCAAAATCGTAAATGTTCATCTTACGGGCGCTTTACAGCCCTATGTTGCGGCTAAGGATGTAATTCTTGAAGTTTTGAGAATTATGACCGTTAAAGGCGGCGTAGGCAAAATAATCGAATACACGGGCGACGGCGTTAAAACTCTTTCCGTTCCCGAAAGAGCAACCATCACGAATATGGGTGCCGAGCTCGGTGCCACAACATCGGTATTTCCGTCCGACGAGGTTACAAAAGCATTCCTCAAGGCACAGGGCAGAGAGGAAGATTGGTCAGAACTCAAGGCTGACGACGACGCAGTATATGACGAGACAATAGAGATTAACCTTTCCGAGCTTGAGCCTATGGCGGCTATGCCTCATATGCCCGACAAGGTTAAAAAGGTAAAGGACATCGGCGAAATCAAGGTTGACCAGGTTTGTATCGGTTCGTGCACCAACTCATCGCTTATGGATATGCTCAAGGTTGCGGCTATCCTCAAAGGCAAGACGGTTTGCCCGAGCGTAAGCCTTTCCATAGCGCCCGGTTCAAAGCAGGTGCTCAATATGCTTGCACTCAACGGCGGACTTTCCGATATGATTTCCGCAGGCGCAAGAATTCTTGAAAGTGCGTGCGGTCCCTGCATAGGTATGGGTCAGTCGCCCAACTCCGCAGGTATTTCGCTTCGTACCTTCAACAGAAACTTCCTCGGCAGATCGGGAACAAAGGACGCGGGAATTTATCTTGTAAGCCCAGAGGTTGCCGCTGTTTCGGCTCTCACAGGTAAGCTTACAGACCCGAGAACTCTCGGCGCTCCGCTCAACATACTTATGCCCGACTCGTTTATCGTAAACGACAATATGGTTGAGATGCCTGCTTCCCCCGAAGATGCAGACAAGGTCGAGGTGCTTTACGGACCTAACATTAAACCTTTCCCGACAACGGAAAAGATGCCCGAAAGCATTCAGGCTAAGGCAATCCTCAAGGTCGGCGACGACATCACGACAGACCACATTATGCCTGCGGGCGCAAAGATACTCCCCTACCGTTCAAACATTCCGCATCTTTCACAGTTCTGCTTCTCTGTTTGCGACGAGACTTTTGCAGAGCGTGCAAAGGCCGCAGGTAAAGGCTTCATAATCGGCGGTGCCAACTACGGTCAGGGCTCTTCCCGTGAGCATGCGGCTCTTGTTCCGCTCTATCTCGGAATCAAGGCTGTTATCACAAAGTCATTTGCAAGAATTCACTGCGCAAACCTTATAAACGCAGGTATTATTCCTCTTAACTTTACAAATGCGGATGATTATGACAAAATCGACCAGGGCGACGAACTCGCTCTCAACAATATCAGATCGGCTATTCTCAACGATGAAACAGTATATCTCGAAAACCTTACAAAGGGCGAAAAGTATGAGCTTAAATACGACCTTTCACAGCGTCAGAAGGATATAATCGTTGACGGCGGTTTGCTTAACTACACAAAAGAAAACATATAATACGGAGGACAAAACAATGACAGAAGAAAATTTGCAGGCGGCTCTTAAAAAGTTTGAAGCTCTTGTCCGTGAACAGTCTGAGCGTTCGGACAGAATTAAAGCCGACAAAGAATTTATCGATTATGACAAGCTTAACAAAATCATTATCGGCGTATGCGGCGGCGACGGCATCGGTCCGATAATCACAAAGGAATCCGCAAGAGTTCTCGAATATATGCTTGACGACGAAGTTAAGGCGGGTAAGGTTGAATTCAAGGTAATTGACGGTCTTACAATCGAAAACCGTATCGAGCATATGAAGGCTATTCCCGACGATGTTCTCGAAGAGCTCAAATCCTGCCATGTTATCCTTAAAGGACCGACAACAACTCCGCAGGCAGGAAGCGGTATGCCCAACATTGAAAGCGCAAATGTCGCAATGCGTAAAGAGCTTGACCTCTTCGCAAATGTCCGTCCCGTTAAGGTTGCGGACCGGGGAATTGACTGGACCTTCTTCCGTGAAAACACGGAGGGCGCTTATGCAGTCGGCTCAAAGGGCGTAAATGTTGACGACGACCTTGCAATCGACTTTGTCGTTACCACATCCGAGGGCTCGGAAAGAATTGCGAGAATGGCATATGAATACGCAAAGAAGAACAACAAGGACCGTGTTTCGATTATCAACAAAGCAAATGTAATCAAAACAACAGACGGTAAATTCCTCAACATCTGTAAAAAGGTCGGCGAGGAATATCCCGACATCACAACAGATGAGTGGTACATTGACATCACAACCGCAAAGCTTATCGACGAAAAGAGAAGAAAAGACTTTAAGGTATTCATTCTTCCTAACCTCTACGGCGATATTATCACTGACGAAGCTGCCGAATTCCAGGGCGGCGTAGGCACGGCAGGCAGCGCAAACCTCGGTAAGAGATACGCTATGTTCGAGGCTATCCACGGCTCTGCACCGAGAATGATTAAGGAAGGCAGAGGTCAGTATGCAGACCCCTGTTCAATGCTTCGTGCTTCTGTTATGCTCCTTTCACACATCGGCAAGCAGGATAAGGCTGATTTGCTTGAAAAAGCACTTGATTACTGTATGTTTGAGGACAAGAAGTATGTTATCACAGGCCGTGAGGACGGAGCTACCTGCTCGCAGTTCGGCGACTATGTAATGGAAACCGTTAAGAAACTTTCAAAGTGAGGAAAAGCTATGGCTAAGAATACAGTTGTATCTGCTTCCGTTATCAAACGGCTGCCGAGATATTACAGATTTTTAGGCGAAATTAAAAACAGCGGTACAGTAAGGATTTCTTCGGGCGAGCTCTCGAAGAAAATGGGCTTTACCGCCTCACAGATAAGGCAGGACCTGAATTGCTTCGGCGGCTTCGGTCAGCAGGGCTACGGTTACAATGTCGAACAGCTTTATAAGGAAATCGGTAAAATTCTCGGCGTTGATAACAATGTAAAAACAATTCTTGTCGGCGCAGGCAACCTCGGCAAAGCCGTTGCTTCCCATATGTCGTTTGAGGACAGAGGCTTTAATCTTATCGGTATTTTCGACAAGAACGAGGCGCTTGCCGGTCAGCTTGTCAGGAATATTCCGATAAGGCATATAAGCGGAATGTACAATTTCTGCAAGGACAACTCCCCTGTTGTCGCGGTTTTGTGTATCCCGAGCGATAACGCAAAGGAAATTACCGACGAACTCATTTCATTGGGAATCAAGGGGTTCTGGAACTTCAGTCATTATGACATTGCTTCCTCCCACCCCGGCGTTGCCGTTGAAAATGTTCATCTTTCCGACAGCCTTATGACATTGAGTTATCATGTGAGCAACTTGAAATTATAATTTTCAAACAAATTAAGCACCTGTAATTTTTAGGATTACAGGTGCTTTTTGTGTTGTATGAGGGAGCAAAACTTATCGGATAAATTCATATTTGTTCAGAGCGTAGGGACAGCCAAAGGCTGTTGCGAACGATACGGAGCAAACGACGCCGTGCGAAGCACCCGCAATTATTCATTTTTCATTCGCCCGCAAGGGCGCTGCCCCCTACGCTATAAAATATATTTTTCAAGTTGTGCGTTCAGCCTCCCTTGTGTAAAGGGAGGTGCCGAACGAATGTGAGGCGGAGGGATTGTAAGGTTGTTCTTATATGATTTTGTAAAAATCCCTCAGTCATTTTTTATAAAAATGACAGCTCCCTTTACAAGGGAGCCTGTGACGGACAGCCGCAAGCCCTGTCACTACGGGTACGCATAAAATTTCACGCCCCGAACGGAAATTTTCCGTTCGGGGCGTGTTCGTTTAATGTTTTAATTTGTTACAAATCAAAGTATGCCGTTGTTTGACATATTCGTAATAATCTGCGCCATTTCGGCTCTGTTGGCGTTGCCTGCGGGGTTAAGTCTGCCGTTGCCGCCGACAACATAGTTTTCAGCCGCCCAAGCAACTCCGGTTCTTGCCCAATCACTGACATTTTTGCCGTCGGGATAATCTGCAAGGATTTCCGAAACATCGCCTACAACTTCGCCTTCACAGAAATTATAGAATATAAGGCAAGCCTGTTCTCTTGTAATCGGGTCGCCGACACCGAATTTACCGTTTGCATAACCCGAAAGAATGTGATTAGCCTTTGCCCAAGCAACAGCCGCAGAATAATAATCGTTGGTCGGTACATCCGCAAAGCCGCCGTTCTGTCCTGCATATGCAGAAAGGTCTGCTCCTGCGATTTTAGCAAGTACAACTACAAAATCCTGTCTCTGAATATTGTTACCCGGTCCGAAATAACCGTTTGCATAACCGTGGAAATAACCCTGCTGTGAAACAAATTTAACCGCAGGATAATACCACTCGGTTGCGGGGGTATCGGGATAAAGCGTTTTGCTGTTAAGTGTAAATGTCGAAGAAATATCCTCGTTGTTTGAACCGATAGCTCTGTCGTTATAGAATTCAAGAATCAAATCGGTAGGTGTAGCGGACTTAACCTCAAAAGTAACGGTAAGAATTACCTGATTGTTAAAATCGGTATCGCTGCCGCTTGCCCAAGCAATATTAACTGTTCCGGCATTTGCCGAATTTACCGCACCGATACCCGAGGCACTCTTAACCTCGTAAATTTTTGCGTCATATTTAAGTCTGATGCCGAGTGCGGAAATTTTGCTTGCGTTCATAACAAGCTGAACGGTAGCGGTATCGCCGACATTATAGCTTGTTTTATCGGTTACGACAGATATTGAATTGCCTGCCGCAAATGAGTTGAAGCTCATAGCAAACAAAGATGTAAAAATCATCAATGCAGCCAAAAACAAAGATAAAGTCTTTTTCATTAAAACATCTCCTATGTCAATATAGATTGATTATAACATTATTCTTAAATGTTCGCAAGTGTATTTATCAGGTAAAATCATACATCGGGCGTGTTTCCCTGTCACGGTACTCATGCTTTTCGTAATAGCCGATAAGCTTTGAGTCGTCGTCCCTCAACGCTACCATATAAACATCCTTGTTTTCTTTCGGGTTGAAAGAGGTGTATATGATATTGTTATCGGCACTTTTTGAGAACCAATCGATTACCTTGTTTATCATTTCACGGGATTTGGGATTATGGCAGTTGAGCAAGCTCTTGCCTACCAAGCCGTAGCCGCCGTATTTTGAGTATCTCTTTGCGGCGATCGGGTTCATATAAATGATTGTGTGCTCCAAATCACATATTACGACCGATGCGGTATCCTGCTCGATTACACTTTTGAAAAATGCGGAAAGTTCCGTAAAATCACAACCTTTAACAATATAATTTCTAAAATAAGATACCATAAAACAACGACTTTGTAAAGCGCTTTAAGGGTGTTGTCAGTCACATGAAACGAACTTGACAGAATAGCCCTGACTTGCAAAATAAGTTGATATTATTTCTTTTATTTTCTTTGTTGCCTCTTTTGAAATTTGGTTTTTCTTAGGGAAATCCCAATATTCAATCAAATCAATTTCTACCGTTCTTATTTCATCATCCAAATCGAACGGAACGCAAATACCTTTATCCTGTATTTTGACATAAACCCATTCATCCTCCGATAAAACATCGCCGTCTCCCATTTTCTCGAAGCGTTTTTTCATTTCGGCTTCATCCGATACAAATTCTTTTTTCATCTGCTTCCAGAAGTCCCACAAGCTCTGTTGTAAATCCAAATCATTGTCAGGGTCATAGTCCGCAGGCGACTCCGACAGGGTTAATCTGTAATTAAACAAATATTTTTTGATTAAATGTATGCCCCTGTTTTTAACAGGATACTTAAATCCCAAACACGGTATTTTCATACTGTCGAATGTACAAATCCGTTTTTCCGAATTGACAACACAAGGCAATATCGCCGTTTCCCAACCGTCTCCGTAGTTTTTGCAAACAAGTTCCGGCAATGTATTTTGTAAGCTCTCCTCTACCTGCTTTGCAAATATGATAACAACCGCAACACGGTCAATCGGAGATTTTTTCTGATTTTTGTCTAGGAACAGATGTTTTTTAGCTCCTTTTAACGACCTGAAATTCGATGTTGCCGATCTTATAATCGCTCTGTATTCGTCTATATTGAGATTATCCGAGCAATAGATCAGAATAACTCTTTCAATTCCGCCCGATAATTCCTCTGCGGGAGCAGTGCTTTTATATTGCACCAAATCCGGTTTGGGAGTTATAGCGGTAGGCATATACCCTTTTCCGAAATGTGAAATACCCGCTTGAATATTTTCAACATTAAAAGATTCACGCAATACAAAGTTTTTTCTCGACTTGTTTTTGGCATGCTGCAATGCTAACACCATATCCATTGCAATTAAGAATGCAAAATTCTTTAATATATAAAATATCAGTCCTATAACCATTATGAACCCGAAAACAATTTTAATTACTTCAGGTATAAAAGATATGCATGCAACAATAATTATCGGAAGCACAAACATTCCGATAACAACAACATAAATAAGCATTCTGCAAAGCAGCGCATTTTTCAGCTTCGGATATTTCAAACAATCCCCTCCGAAATTTGTAACTGTGAAATAAATATATCATTAAATCGACCGGTTTTCAACAAAAAGATAAGCCTACCGTACATACGGAACATATATTGTTAAGAGAGAATATATAAATTTTCGTCATTTGCAAAAAAACTGTTGACATTTAATGATGTTTGTAGTATTATATTTGAGCACTTGAGAAAAGTAAATATCGCGGGGTAGAGCAGTTGGTAGCTCGTCGGGCTCATAACCCGGAGGTCGTGAGGTTCAAGTCCCACCCCCGCAACCATTTGAAAAAGCACTTAGCGTTATGCTAAGTGCTTTTTCAAATGAAGCGCACCTAAACGGCGAATAAGAATAAAAAGAAAATATAAAATGACTTCATCAGAGGCGAAAATATGAGTAATAAAATGACAAAAGACACTGTGCCGCAGGATTTCAGCTTGGGGCTTGCTTTGGTTGACGCCGTACCCGTACTTTTCTTCGGCGCAACGGCGATTGTTGCGGGAACAATCCTTGAAAGCCCGCTGTTTGTTGTCGGAGCGGTAATATCATTTATATCGGGCACAATAAAAGTGCTTTGGAAAATCATTGCGGCTCTTAAAAAGAAAAATATATGGTGGATGTTTATGCAAATGCGAATAGCAATGCCGATAGGCTTGCTTGTTTTAATCGCAGGCTTTGTCTCGGCAATAAAGCATACGGATTTTTCGTTGCTTCTTCACACCGCCGCTTCCCTGCCGTACATCATTTTCTTCGCTTTGGGCTTGCTCGGAATGGTTTTGATGAGCGTGTTTGCATTCACTCTCGATGGCAGCAAGCCAAAGTCAAATTGGATAGAACAAATTACAAACGGCATATCGCAGGCAATGTTTTTTATAGGTGTACTGCTGATAAAGCTTAAATAAAATTACAGGGCAATCCGCTTGGACTGCCCTGTTTTTTCGTTTTATGTCATTTAATGAAGTTAAACGCCATAACCGCTATACCGAGAATGACAAGTATCACGCCCGTTGCACGGTTGAGTGTTTTAGGCGAAGCCTTGTTTGCAAATACCGCCGCAATTCTCGCCCATATAAGCGTAAATACAACGCAGAGAATAAACACTGTCCAATCGGGCGCGCCGCCTATCGAGAAATGCGAAACAGCACCCGTAAGAGCGGTAAAGGTCATTATAAACACACTTGTTCCGACGGCGGTTTTAAGCTCGTAGCCGAGAACGGTTGTCAAAATCAAAAGCATCATCATTCCGCCGCCCGCTCCGACAAAGCCGCAGATAAAGCCAATGAGCATACCGCAGACAACAGACTGTATCGCACGCTTTTTCTTCGATACGCCGAGCATAGCCTCCTTGGTAGTCATTACTGGCTTTACAATAAACTTAATTCCGAGCAAAAATGTCATAAACACGGAAAATCCGCCCATCGTGGTTGACGGAACAAGGCTTGCAACATAACTGCCAACAACCGTGAAAGCAAGGACGGTAAACATCATAATCAAGCCGTTGCGGATGTCGAGATTTTTATGCTTGCCGTAGGTGTACGCCGAAACGGCACTTGCAAGGACATCGGACGAAAGCGCTATGCCGACCGCCATATACGGGTCCATGCCCAAAAAGGTTATCAGCATCGGGCTTATTACCGCCGCCGCACTCATTCCCGCAAAGCCGGTGCCGAGGCCTGCGCCCATGCTGGCAAAAAATGTTACCAAAACGGTTATCAATATATTCATTAAAATTCCTCCGTTATTGTATCAAGATTTTCATTCATAATGTCCGTTACCGTGAAAAACATATCACGCATTTCGCTGTTAACTCCGCTGAACAGCGCTTCAAGGAACTCGGCCTGCATTTTTCTGCCTTTTTCGATAACGGGCATTGACTTTTCGGTGCATAAAAGCTGAGTTTTTCTCCTGTCTCCCTCAACTGCCTCACGGCGAAGATAGCCGTCTTTAACCAGCTTATCGACATTGACGGAAACCAGGTTAGCTTTAATTTTTCTGTACTCCACAATCTCCCCTGCCGTCTTATATTCGGGATTGTTGGCGAGGAACATAAGAATGTCAAACGCCGTCTGCGGCAACTTCAACTCACGGCACAACGGCTTGCACATAATACCGTAAGCCGTAATAAGCTTGTGCGAGAACTCCAAACTCGGATTCATAAATACGCCTCCGTTAGTTCAAATTTATATATTTCAAATTTGAACTAATTATAATCCGTCATTTTATAAATGTCAATAAAAAAATGAGCCGAAAAGCTGTGATTTATCTCACAAGCCCAACGGCTCTCGTTAATACTTTACCCTATTTACCGCTTGCGCCCTTGGCGGTTACATAAACTCCGATTAGCATTTCTGCGACGGACATTCCAAGCAGAAGCCCTGCAAAAAAATTTTTTACATCCGAACCGCCTATGGTATGCGACAATGCTTGAAATGCAATTCCCATAACGATAAGAAGTACACCCGTCAACACTTTTCTTTGCTTTTCCGATTCTTGCATTCTTCTCAACAAATCAAGCATTTGCTCTTCGTCATATATGCGAACGCTTTTTTCTTCAGCCTCTTCCCCGTCCATAAGTTCCGAAACCGATATTTTCAATTCCTTACACAAGCTTTTTACCACAGCATAATCAGGCATACATTTTCCCGTTTCCCATTTTGAAACGGTTTTGTTGGAAACTCCCAAGCGTTCGGCAAGCTGTTCCTGCGTCAGGTTTTGTTCTTTGCGTTTTTTGGCGATAAATTTTCCTATTGCAATTTGTTCCATATTTGAAGCCTCCTTTTTCTTCGTTATAAGAATAGCGCTTCCGTCCGCAAAATCACACCCCTTAAAAGGCGAATATGGGTGGAACGGTATAAAACATCCCCTATGACAGCTTTTAATCATAGGGGAAACTTTTATAAACTGTTTTTATCGGTTTTCAAAATGCCTTGACAGTTGCTGTTTGTGTTTCAGGCTTTCCAAAGACCGTGAAGGTTGCAGTAAGCATAAACAGCCTCAACCTCGTCGCCGTCCGAAAGTGCAAAGGTTACGCTCGGTGCGTCGCCGGGCTTCAACTGCTTGCGCTGATTGCCGAACTTTGTCTGAAGCGATACCCATTCTATATAGTGCTCGGCAAGCATAGGATGGTCAATTTCGCCGACATTTACGCTGACGGTTCCGTTCTCAACACTGTAAACGGGAACATGCTTTTCACGGGCAGCGTCGGTTGTACCGGGAATGAGCTCCTGCATTTCCTCGCCGCAGCAGGAAGCACGAACTCCGCTGTCCTTAACATAAGCTATTATATTTCCACAATGCTTGCAGATAAAAAATTGCTGTTTCATAAGTTATCTCTCCTTAAAAATATTTGCAAGTTTATTATACTTTACGGATAAAACATCTGTCAATAATGCAATGATTACAAAAATGTTAATTTTTTAGAGCATTGATAAAATTTGTCCCTCCGTGCTTTTAAGCCTTGACTGAACAACCTTGTAATCGGGCATTACTGAACCGACAAGAGCCCAAAACCGCTTTGAATGGTTCATTTCCTTTATATGGCAAAGCTCGTGTATTACGACATAATCGATTATTTCCGTATCGGTCAGCATCAAAAGGCAATTAAAATTGAGGTTGCCTTTTGAGGAGCAGCTTCCCCACCTTGTTCTTTGTGTTCTTATCGTAACCGAGGAATATTTAACTCCCATTATATTCGCCCAATATTCCACCCGTGCGGGAATGTATTGCCTTGCCCGTGCTTTAAGAGCGGTTATATCGTCATCGGAAAGCGGCGGGAACGCCGAATATTCCTGCCTTGCTCTTTCATTTTCGGCAAGGTGCTTTTCAAGCCACGCTTTATGTTCAAGTACAAAGCTTTTTATCTGTTCATCTGCGGCGTAAAGCGGCGCTCTGACAATTACGCTGCCGTCACGCTTTATTTCCATAGAAAATGTTTTGCGTTTGGATTTTACGACTTTGATATTTTCCATTTCTTTCCTTTCAAAGAAAATTTTACTCATTAAAGATAATTTTATCACAAAACCGCCGAAAAAAATATATAAAATTCACAAAAAAGGTATTGTATTTATTTTTGAAAATGCTATAATTATATCGTGAATGATTGTTAAAGTATTGTCAATCATTGCAATGTATCTTACGGAAGCAATTTGCTTTAGCATTTACATATTATTTAGGAGGCAAAAATTATGGCAAGATTTACTCTTCCCAGAGACCTTTATCACGGTAAAGGCTCACTTGAGGCTCTTAAAAATTTTAAGGGCAAAAAAGCAATTATTTGTGTCGGCGGCGGTTCAATGAAGCGTTTCGGCTTCCTTGATAAAGCTGAGTCATACCTTAAAGAAGCAGGTATGGAGGTTAAAATTTTCGACGGCATCGAGTCCGACCCCTCTGTTGAAACGGTTATGCGCGGCGCACAGGCTATGATTGACTTCCAGCCCGATTGGATTGTTGCTATCGGCGGCGGTTCTCCTATTGACGCTGCAAAAGCAATGTGGATTAAATATGAATATCCTGACTGCACATTTGAAGATATGTGCAAGGTTTTCGGTCTCCCCGAGCTTCGTAAAAAAGCACACTTCTGCGCTGTTTCCTCAACATCGGGCACAGCTACCGAAGTTACCGCTTTCTCAATCATTACAGACTACTCAAAGGGAATTAAATACCCGATAGCCGATTTTGAAATAACACCCGATGTTGCTATCGTTGACCCCGAGCTTGCAGAGACAATGCCCAAAAAGCTTGTTGCTCACACGGGTATGGACGCAATGACGCACGCTATCGAGGCTTATGTTTCAACAGCTAACTGCGATTATACAGACCCGCTTGCCATCCATGCAATCGAAATGATTATGAAGGACCTTATCCCCTCATACAACGGCGATATGGACGCCCGTGACCGTATGCACAACGCACAGTGCCTTGCAGGTATGGCATTCTCGAA
>ERZ825137.3463-NODE-3463-length-16864-cov-9.911119_pt1 | contig 16864 bp, 9 predicted proteins | sample MGYA00519873_ERZ825137 | MGnify/ENA primary metagenome ERZ825137 (study PRJEB31778, sample SAMEA3449190) | human gut metagenome | biome: human gut; feature: human-associated habitat; material: faeces | place: United Kingdom | collected 2010/2012 ...
CCTTCACGGTGAGGGCGTTTTCCCGCAGCGCACGCTCCGCCATAGCGGTGTCCATACGGAAGCACTCGTGGATACGCAGACCGGCGTAGCGGGCCAGATACAGGGCGAGAATGTAGTCCTCCCTCTCCTCCGCCATGGCGCGGCCAATCAGCTTACCGAACTCCGGGTTCGTCCATGTGCGATCCTGTCGTCCGAAGCGGCGGCGTTCCAGGGCAACGCCCAGCTCTTCATTGCCCGGCAGCGTGTAGCGGGGATGGGACATCTTATCGTGGAAAAATCGGATGGCGGAGAGGTCGGTCTTGATGGTGCTGGCCGACTTGCCCTGCTCCTGCAAATAGAGGACATAGCTCACCAGATGCTTGCCGCTGATGTTCTCCAGCTTTTGCAGATGGTAGTGGGCGGCAAGGTAGGCACAGAACCGCTTGACCGCCTCATAGTAGCGATCCTTCGTGCGAAAGCTGCCCTGTCGGTTGTGGCGCGCCAGCTTGTCCAACTGGGTAACGAGAGTGTGGTAAATACCTTTCGTGGTCATATCAAAAAATCTCCTTGTAATCGTAGTTGTGTTCAGATGGACGCACTTCACCCGTTGGCAAGGAGAGCCGTTTCCGGCGTATCTCCGCAGAACTGATAGACTGCCGCAGGCGGAAAGCCTTGGTGCTGCGTGCTTTTCGCGGCTTGCTTGTGTGTCTGTCTCTCTTTACTTGTGCCAGGTCAGTACGCTGCGGTATGGAGGTCTTTGACCTCTGCTCGTGTGAGCAACCGCGGACACCAGGCCGCTGAACTCGGCTGCGGAAGGCTCCGCCGGTGTCCTGTGATCCGCCCGGTGACGGATCTGAGAATATGCGATACCCCGTATGACCGGCACCGCACTCTGACTGCGGCATACAGGGCGGGAGCTTGCCTCTCCCTTGACGATTTTCCTGCCGTATCGTCCCAACGGCTTTTACAAAACTTCTTCCTGATCTGCGCCGAAGCAACTTCGGTGCCTTTTTCTTTTCCTGCGGTATCGCGGCGATGGCAAGTGCCGCGACAAAATAGTAAGCAAAAACGCAGGAAGAATCTTCCTGCCGTTTCGGCTTCATACGATCCTTCCTGCGTTTGCAGTATTGTTCAATTCTGATGACCGCCCGTTTTTCGGGAGGCGCATTTTGACATACTTCGGGTTCTTAGTCAGAGCGAAAAGCTGCTGATAATGCTTTCCACCCGTGCCTGCTCTGCTCCGACCTAAATGCTTGATGCCTTAAGTACAGGCACATCATAGCACGGCGGCAGGGCGGCGTACAGGTGGAAAATGCCGCGAAAAAACTTCTCACCGCATAGTCATTGAATCAAATGGGCGCAATGGCCCTGATCTCAAACGGGAGCATGATGCTCCTCAAGTACAAACTTAACAACGTGTGCGATCCGAAAGGTATTCGGAAACCCCATTGGGGCGGTGCACAAATAACTGGATGATTCTTATATACCACAATATGTTATAGTTGTCAGTATAAGAGTACCTAAATACGGTGTAAAAGGAGAGCGCGGTCAAAAACGTAATACGCATTATCTCCGTATTAAATGCGTATTACAGGCGCATCACGAAAATAATGCGTATTACGTGCGTATTGGATAATTTGAACTGTAAACATGCCCTGATTACTCAGAAGGAAGGACGGTGACTAATTGCCTCGGCCGTCCTGAATAATCACTATATATTTTGTCAATTTGCTTGAGCTGGGGCAATAATCCCAGCAGAAAGCTTTTAGCTCCCTTAATAGACTAACTCCCTGTGCAAAGAGGTCAAACACTCTTAGCGCAGGGAGTTTTTGCGTCAGGGCGGTTTTATTGAATCAGCCCATACTTTTTGAAAAATACTAAATCGTCGTCAATCAGCATATTAACCATCTACACAGAGCGGTCACGGTATCCTTTGCAATGACGGATTCGTACAGCGCCGTATTTCTTATTCCTTAGCCAGCTTGGCGTAGCCTTCATAACGCTCCTTGGCATCATTGGCGGCCTTGTGATACAGGGCGTCCGCCTTCTCGGGGAAGGACAGCTTCAGGGATGCGTAACGGTTCTCTCCCATGAGGAACTGCTGGAAGTCGCCGGTGGGTGCCTTGGAATCCAGCTGGAAGGGGTTCTTGCCCTGCTCCTTCAGGCGGGGATCATAGCGGTACAGGTGCCAATAGCCGCACTCCACAGCCTTCTTCTCCTCGATCTGGCTCAGACCCATGCTGGCCTTCATGCCGTGCTCGATGCAGGGGCAGTAGCAGATGACGATGGAGGGGCCGTCGTAGGCCTCGGCCTCGCGGATGGCCTTGAGGGTCTGGGTGGGGTCGGCGCCCATGGCCACCTGCGCCACATACACATAGCCATAACTCATGGCCATCAGGCCCAGATCCTTCTTCTTGGTGACCTTGCCGCCGGCGGAGAACTTGGCGATAGCCGCGGCAGCGGTAGCCTTGGAGGACTGGCCGCCAGTGTTGGAGTACACCTCGGTATCCAGCACTAGGACGTTGATGTTCTTGCCGGAGGCCAGCACGTGATCCAGACCGCCGTAGCCGATATCATAGGCCCAGCCGTCGCCACCGAAGGCCCAGACGGACTTCTTGGTGAGAAATTCCTTGTTGTTGCGGATGAACTCGGCCTCGTCACTCTTGTCGCCGGTCACGGCCGCCAGCAGCGCGTCGGCTGCCATACGAGACTCGGCGGCGCTTTCGGCCTTGTCGATGTAATTCTTGCACACATCGGCGGCCACACCCTTGTCGGCCAGCGTCTGAGCGGCGGCTTTCAGCTGGCGCTTGATGGCGTCCTGCCCCAGCAGATAGCCGTAGGCGTACTCGGCGTTATCCTCGAACAGGCTCATCGCCCAGGCGGGGCCACAGCCGTTGCAGTCGGTGCAGTAGGGGGAGCTGGGAGTGGAGCCGCCGTAAGCGGAGGAGCAGCCGGAGGCGTTGGTGATGTACATATGGTCGCCGAACAGCTGAGTCACCAACTTGATATAGGGCGTCTCGCCACAGCCCGCGCAGGCGCCGGAGAACTCGAAGTAGGGCTTGGCGAACTGGGATGCCTTGACGGTCTTATCGCTGACGGCGTCCTTCTTCACGGCGACGGTCTCCACGGCGTATTCCCAATTCTCCGCCTGACCGAGCTGGCTCTCCAGCGGCTGCATGGTCAGCGCTTTCTCCTTGGCAGGGCAGATGTTGACGCAGCTTCCGCAGCCGGTGCAGTCATAGGGAGAGACCTGCATGCGGTACTGATACTGAGCCAGACCAGTGGCCTTCTTGGTCTCGAAGCCGACAGGGGCGTGCTGCTGCTCGTTTTCGTCCAGCAGCACGGGACGGATGGCGGCATGGGGGCAGACGAGCGCACACTGGTTGCACTGGATGCACTTGGTCATATCCCACTGGGGAACGTCCACAGCCGCGCCGCGCTTTTCGTACTTGGTGGAGCCCGCATGCCAGGTGCCGTCCTCCAGACCGTACTTCTTCATAACGGACACCGGCAGGCTGTCGCCCTCCTGACGGTTCATCACATCCACTACCTCACGGATGAAGTCCGGTGCCTTCCGCGCCACGGGCGCATCCTTAGCATCAGCCCACGCGGCGGGGATAGCCACCTCCACCAGCTCGTTGACGCCGTGCTCGATGGAGGCGTTGTTCATGTCCACCACGGCCTGACCCTTCTTCTTATAATAGGTCTTATAGATGGCGTCCTTCATCTCGGCCACCGCCTGCTCCAGAGGGATCACATTGGCCAGCTTGAAGAAGGCAGCCTGCAGAATGGTGTTGGTGCGGCTGCCCAGCCCCAGCTCACGGGCGATCTTGATGGCGTCGATGGTGTAGAACCTGGCTTTCTTCTCCGCCAGGGCGCGCTTCATGGCGGCGGGCAGGTTCTTCTCCAGGCCCTCGGCGTCCCACGCGCAGTTCAGCAGGAACACGCCGCCCTCCTTTAGATTCTTCACCATGTCGTACTTATGGACATAGGAGGGGTTGTGGCAGGCCACGAAATCGGCGGACTGAATCAGATATGGGGAACGGATGGGGGTCTTGCCGAAGCGCAGGTGGCTTTGGGTCAGGCCGCCGGACTTCTTGGAGTCGTAGACGAAGTACGCCTGACAGTACAGGTCGGTGGCGTGGCCGATGATCTTGATGGAGTTCTTGTTGGCGCCCACGGTGCCGTCGGAGCCCATGCCCCAGAACTCGGCGCTGGTCTGACCGGCGGGAGAGGTGTCGATCTCGCAGGTCACATCCAGAGAGGTGCGGGTGACGTCGTCCACGATGCCTACGGTGAAATTATTCTTGGGTTTATCCTGCTTCAGGTTATCCAGCACGGCGATGATCTGGCCGGGGGTGGTGTCCTTGCTGGACAGGCCGTAGCGGCCGCCCACGATGACCATATCGCTGTCCAGTTCCTTGTATACGGCGCAGATGTCCTGATACAGCGGCTCGCCCATGGCGCCGGGCTCCTTGGTGCGGTCCAGCACCGCCAGCTTGCGGCAGCTCTCCGGGATGGCGGCCACGAACTTATCGGCGGCAAAGGGACGGTACAGATGAACGTTCAGCAGACCCACCTTCTCGCCTCTGGCGGTCAGGTAGTCGATGGCTTCCTTGGCGGTCTCTGCGCCGCTGCCCATGAGGACGACGACGCGCTCGGCATCGGGCGCACCGTAGTAGTTGAACAGCTTGTACTCCCGTCCCGTCAGCTTGCTGATCTCTGCCATGTAGTGCTCCACCGCCTCGGGGATGGACGACACCTTCTCGTTGCACGCCTCGCGGCACTGGAAGAAGATGTCGGGGTTCACGGTGGTGCCGCGGGTGGCGGGATGCTCCGGGTTCAGGGAGTTGCGGCGGAAAGCACGCAGGGCGTCCATATCCACCAGCGGGCGCAGCTCCTCATAATCCAGCGCCTTGATCTTCTGAATTTCGTGGCTGGTGCGGAAGCCGTCAAAGAAATGCAAAAACGGCATCCGGCAGTGGATGGCGCTCAGATGTGCCACCGCGCCCAGATCCATGACCTCCTGCGGGGAGGAGGACGCCAGCATGGCGAAGCCGGTGCTGCGCACGCCCATCACGTCGCTGTGGTCGCCGAAGATGGACAGGGCGTGCGCCGACAGGGTGCGGGCGGAGACGTGGAACACGCCCGGCAGCATCTCACCGGCGATCTTATACATATTGGGGATCATCAGCAGCAGGCCCTGGGACGCGGTGTAGGTGGTGGTCAGTGCGCCGGACTGCAGGGAGCCATGCACCGTACCGGCGGCACCGCCCTCGGACTGCATCTCCACCACCTGTACCGGCTGGCCAAACAGGTTCTTCTTGCCGTTGGCGGCCCACTCGTCCACGTGCTCCGCCATGGGGCTGGAGGGCGTGATGGGGAAAATACCCGCCACTTCCGTAAATGCGTAGGATACATACGCGGCGGCTTCGTTGCCGTCCATGATGACAGCTTTCTTCTTGTCCATAATGTACTCTCCTTCATTATGTGATCCTTGCGGCACAGCTCCGCCTATGGTTTTAATTTTATTATAGCGGACTTTTCCGTCGCCGGCTAATCACGATGTTCAAACAGCTGCTTCACGTTTTCTTATATCACGCTGTGTGATGGGAGTTGGCGTTCGACAAGTTTCCTGTAAGTAGCAATTTGTATCTGTTTTCCACAATTGGTGAGATGCCCACTTGTATATATTGCCATGCCTACCGACCGCTACAATAGGACTATCAAAAATCGCGAACCTCGTCTTCACGGTTACTGATGACCAAAAACGGAAAAACTGTGGCATAATCTCTGCATGGTGATGTCTGCAGGGTGTTCCACCGCTTTAGGAATGATAGGAAATTGACAGGACGGCAAAAAATCTGTTACTATTACCGGAGAAGTAATTCATGCAGAAAGAAGGGTTTCCTGTGACATCCAAATACGCCGTTTTCCTGAAGGTTGCCGAGCTTGGCAGTATGTCCAAGGCCGCCATGCACTGCAACTATTCCCAGTCCGCCGTAAGCCAGATTATCAGTTCTCTGGAGGACGAACTTCAGATGACGCTGCTCAACCGCAGCCAGTCCGGGGTGACACTGACTTCCGACGGCGAGCAGATGCTCCCCTATATTCGCCACCTGCGCGACGCGGCGGAGGCTGTGGCCGAGCAAGCCGCCAGACTGCACGGCCTCGAAATAGGCCATATCCGCATCGGTACCTTTTCCAGCGTGTCCTGCCATGTATTGGTACCTGTGCTGAAGGAATTCAAGACGGACTATCCCAATATCAGTATTGAGATCCGCGAGGGCGATGATGCCAGCGTCACCGAGATGCTGCTGCACGACGAGGTCGACTTTGGATTTATGGACGCGCCGGTCCCTATGGGATTTGATTCCTTTCTGGTGCGGCGTGACCCGTTTGTGGCGGTAGTTCCGGAGGACAGCCCTTATGCCGAGGCAGAGGCGATACCTCTGTCTGTTTACAGCTCTGAGCCGACTGCCCTCTTTGACGAGGGTAGTCAAAAGGAGGCCATGGGTGTATTTCGGAGAAATAAAATTTCGCCACGTGTGGAATACACCAGCCGCGATGATAACCTCATCCTCTCGTTGATAGAAAACAATCTGTGTCTCGGATATATGGGGAAGCTGATCCTCACAAAGAATTCCTACCGCGTGACCAGCCGTCCCACAGTGCCGCAGTATTACAGGGAGATCATGCTCGTGGTGCGCAGCATCGAGAATGCGTCGCCGGCCGCCGTACACTTCATTGAGTTTTTCAAAAAACACCTTGCGCAAGCAGCTCCACAATAACAGAACCTGGCACACAGGCTCTGTCCGATATACAAAAAAGGTCAACGCCTGATGCCAGTTCCTTGATTGCAAAGGGGTCACTTTGCGCCGCCGCGCACTCTGATCCTGAATGCGAACCAAGCGCGGAAACGACAGTGGAGCAATAGACGGATACAATAGACACTTCCTTGTGCCATTGTGCCGAAAGCGCAAAAAGGAGGGGGCAAGCGTTGGGCTCCAACGCTTGCCCCCTCCTTTTCCTGTTGTGGGCGAAAAGGGATGCATCACGCATGCCAGCCCATCAATTCACTGATTTTTTCAGCGGTACTTATAAGTTTGGGTGAAAATTTCCCAATCTTATCGGGTGTCATTCTGGCGACAGTGCCGGAAATGCTCATCGCACCTACCGGTGTTCCGTTCCAATTATAGATAGGGGCAGCAATGCACCGAACCCCCAAATCATGCTCCTCGTCGTCGATGGCATAGCCCCTCTCACGGACGCAGGATAGGTCCTCCTGCAGGGCCTCCCATGTGGTGATGGTCTTGGGGGTGAACGGAATGACCTGTGTGCCGTCCCAGATGGCGCGCACCTCCTTTTCCGGCAGGTAGGCCATGATGCTCTTGCCCACGCCGGTACAGTACATGGGATTGTGCAGTCCGACAGATGATGTGATGCTGATGGGGCGAAGAAGCGGCTCAAATTTGTGGAGATAAACGACCTCGTTTCCGTCGCGCTCCACCAGATGCACAATCTCCTTGACATCGTTGGACAGCTTTTCCAGCAAAGGCTTAGAGGCCGAAAAAAGATTCAATACGGTCGAGACGCGACGGGATATTTCATATAGCCGAAGCGTTAAACGATATTTCCCATTTTCTGCGTCTTTTCTTACATAGCCTCTGTTTGCAAGCGAAGCCAAAAGCCGGTGTGCAGTGCTCGTATGCAAAGAGGTGGCTGCCGCCAAATCTGACAGCGCAAGTCCCTGCGGTGTGGCTGAGAGCACTTCTAAAATATCGAATACACGATCAATGGATTGAACAGATCCGTTGCTATCCTTCATGGCAATTCCTTTCCGTATTGTGAAAATATAACCATATAATAGCTTACTTTTAGTCATTTTGCAATACATAACAATAGTTTTTTTGTCAAAATAAGGGATTGACATTTCTCAAGTATGAGGTGATAATATACTTAAAATTTCATATTGCGGTAATATATTTCGTATTATGGAATCTAAGCAAGGCGTGGACATGCTTTTATCCGAGAAACAGAAAGAGGTGACGCCCGAAAGACACAGCCCCCCCTTCCCCACAATACTATTACGAGAAAAGGAGAAAAAGCAATGGAACTTGAAATGAAGACTGAAGGAAAGAAATTGGAATTCTACACGGGTCGATGGGTATCGTTCCTGCCGTTCATCATTTTCTTGGGCATGATCATCGTGTCCGTGGTGTTGGATGCTGTGTCGGAGCGCTCCATGTGGATCTGCTGCATCGTTGGTCTGATGATTGCCTTCTTCCTGGCTAAGGATAAGATTCGCTATGGCGATGCCATCGCGGAGGGCATTGCCCAGAAGTTGACCTCCGTTCCCGTGCTGTGCTGGATCTTTGCCGGTATTTTTACCACCACGCTGCGTGCCGCCGGTCTGGTACAAGGCATTGTGTGGGCCGCCTATAACGTGGGTGCTCACGGTATGCTGTTCGTTCTGGTCGCGTTCATCTCCTGCGCCGCGTTCGCCACGGCCGCCGGTACTGGCTTGGGCACTACCATCGCCGGTATCTCCATCCTGTATCCCGCCGGCTGCCTGCTGGGTGCCAATCCCTTGGTTCTGGCCGGTGCCATCATCGGCGGCGGTGCCTTCGGTGATAATCTGGCTCCCGTTTCCGACACAACCATCTGCTCTGCACTGACCCAGGGTGCTGATATCACCGGCGTCGTGAAGTCCCGCCTGCGCTACTCCGCTGTGGCCGCAGCCATCACCATCCTGTTCATTCTGTTCTTCGGCGGCGGCGGCAGCATCACCGGTGAGGCTCTGCCTCACGATTTGATTGCTGAGTACATGAACCCCAAGGGCCTACTGATGCTGATCCCCGCTATCCTGACCATTTACCTTGCCATCAAGAAAGGCGACGTGATTTACGCCTGCATCGCCGGCACCGCCGCTGTCATCGTCGTGGCGTTGCCAACCGGTTTGCTAACCCTGTCTGACATCATCTGTCTGAGTGATGGCGGCGTTTCCGGTACCCTGGTGGATGGCATCGGCGGCATGGCCGACATCGTGATCCTGTGCCTGCTGGTCATGGGCATGGTGGGCGTCATGAAGGCCGGCGAGGGCGACAAGCTCCTCATCGACATTGCCACCAAGGTCATCCGCGGCGTCTGCGGCGCGGAGCTGTCCATCGTCATCCTGTCCGCCATCTTGGCCGGTATGACCGGTATCAACACTCCCGCCATTCTGGCCATCGGTGTTCCCTATGCCAAACCCATGGGAGAGAGATTCCACATCCATCCCTATCGCCGTGCCAATCTGCTGGATGCCTCCTCCTGCTCTCTGGCATACACTCTGCCCTGGACCTCCATCGCGCTGGCAACCGCCACCTACTCCGCTCAGGGCAACGCCCTGTTCGGCGACGTGGTACCCGCCATCGGCGCGGAAGAGATCTTCTTCTATCCCGTTTACGCCTGGGCACTACTGGCCATTATGCTGTTCGCCTCCATCACCGGCTGGGGTCGCCGTTTTGCCGGACCCAACGGTGAGGAGCTGAAGAAGTTGCCTGAGGAGGTCGCCGACAAGTAAGCGACATCCACAAGCTGCTGCCATATCACAATGGTATCCCGGTCAATGACCGGGATACCATTACAGCAACAGAAAAAGGAGAAAAGATATGAACCGTACAAGAGCCGCGTGGATCGATGTTGAACTGGAGAATATCGTCCACAATGTAAAAGCTGTTCAGGCCCTGGCTCAGAAGGATGCGGGACGTCCTATCATGGCGATGCCGGTAATCAAGGGAAACGCCTACGGCCACGGCATTTTCGAGGTGGCCCGTATCTTGGGCGAGTCCGGTGTTGAGTGGATGGCGGTGGCCACCTATTCCGAGGCTCGGCTGGCCCTGCTGGCGGCTCCTCAGACCAAAGTGCTGATCCTCGGCTATACACCGCTGGATATGATGGATGAGATCGTCCGTTACGGCATTCGCCCGTGCGTGTATACGTATGAGCAGGCACTGACCCTTTCTGAGCAGGCACAGGCTCAAGGGAAGACGGCCTATATCCACATCAAGGTGGACACAGGTATGCATCGCCTGGGCTTTAATGTCAGTGAGCAGAGCGCAGACACGGTGGCTGCCATCTGTGATCTGCCTAACGTGTGCGTAGAGGGACTGTTTACCCACTTCGCTACGTCTGCCATGCGGGAGAAAGAATATGTCCATTACCAGTACCGTGGCTTCATTACCTTCAAGGAGATGCTGGCGGCGCGGGGCGTGGATATTCCCGTGAAGCATCTGTCCAACTGTGGCATCATTCTGGACTCTCCAGAGTATCACCAGGACATGATCCGCTTCGGCAGCATGGTTTTCGGCTCCTACTCCTCCAACGAGGTCTGCAAGGCCCGTGTACAGCTGAAGGACGCCTTTGCTCTCCGGGCGGAGGTAGCCTGCGTCAAGGAACTGGCCCCCGGCGAGGGGGTGGGCTACGACCTGGCCTTTATCGCCCAGCGTCCCACCCGCATTGCGGTGCTGCCCCTAGGCTACGCCGATATGATCTGCCTACGACGACTGAAGAACAAGGGCTATGTGCTGCTCCACGGCAAGCGCGCTTCCATGGTGGGCTGCGTGTGCATGGATCAGCTGATGATCGACGTGACGGAGATCGAGAACGTCGCCATGGGCGACGTGGCCACGCTGATTGGCCGGGACGGCGACGAGGTCCTCACGCTCCAAGAGGTGGCCGACCGTGTGGGAACGGACGGCTATGAGGTACTGCTGTCCAACACCCAGCGTCTGCCCATCCGATACTGGAAGGGCGGCGAGATGATCGGCGCGCTGGATATCCATCAAACCCTGCTGTCTTATTACGAAAGGATCTATAACTTATGAGCAGAGAATTTTCCAAAGCGGCGCGGAATTACCCGCCCTCCGGCATCCGCAAGATGTTCGATCTGGCGGCTCAGTATCCCAACGCCATCAAGCTGACGGTAGGTGAGCCCAACTTTGATACTCCCGACTATATCAAGGAGGCCGCCAAGAAGGCCATGGACGCTGGCGAGACACACTATACGCCCAACGCAGGTATGCCTGTGCTGCGGCGGGCGGTGGCGGAGAAGTATCAGAAGAGCCACTGGGACGGCTACACCGCCGACCATGTGATGGTCACTGTGGGCGCTATGGAAGGCCTGATGCTGACCATGATGCTACTGCTGGATCCCGGCGATGAGATCCTGGTGCCCGACCCCTGCTTCCCCAACTACTACGGCCAGGCGTCCCTGACCGGCGCGTGCGTCAAGCCTGTGCCCACCTATGAGGACAACGACTACCGTATGATGGCGGCGGATATCGAGAAGTGCATCACGCCCCACACCAAGGCGCTGCTGCTGAACTCCCCCTGCAACCCCACCGGCGCGGTGCTGACCAAGGCGGACATCCTGGCCATCGCCGAAGTGGTGAAAAAGCACGACCTGTGGGTGCTGTCCGACGAGCCCTATGACAGCATCGTCTACGATGGCGCGGAGCCCTTCAGCATCGCTCAGGTGCCGGAGGTCCGTGACCGTGTGTTCGTGCTGAATAGCTTCTCCAAGTCCTATGCCATGACCGGCTGGCGTGTGGGCTATGTCATCGCTCCCGACCCCGCCTGCGTCAAGAAGATGGCACAGATGAACGAGGCCATCGCCTCCTGCGTGTCCAGCTTCTCCCAGGTGGCCGCCGCCGAGGCGCTGAAGAGCGACGCGTGCGTCAAGCAGATGGTGGCGGACTACACCCGCCGCCGGGATATCCTCATCGACGGCATCAACGCCATTCCCGGCTTCAGCTGCAAGAAGTCCGCCGGCAGCTTCTATGCCTTCGCCAACATCAAGGCCTTCGGCAAGTCCGCCCAGGAGTTCGCCGAGGAGCTGGTGGTCAACGCCGGTGTTGTCACCGTGCCCGGCTCCGCCTTCGGCGCCTGCGGCGAGGGATATCTGCGTCTTGTGTTCGCCAACTCCGACGAGAACCTGAAGGAAGCCGTCCGCCGCATTGACGCCTATGTTCGCAGGACGTATCCCGATATGAAGTAACAAGACCACTGTTCCATGAAAAACGGCCACAGGACAGAACCATTGACACAGTCGCCGCTTTTCTTTATGTATCAAAACGATTTGCTTAGGAGGAATTATTATGGAAAGAAACGTTACTATGCCGACATTGGAAAGCGTTAAGAACTTCAAGGCTGCCATGGCATCGGAGCAGGGTGCTTTCGGCCCCTTTATGATTACCTCCGACCCCGCCTTCGTGGAGGCGGCGGGCTACGCCGGTTACGATTTTGTGCTGCTGGATATGGAGCACGGCCCCGGCACCTTTGAGAACCTGCAAAACCTGATCCGCGCCGCCAACGTGGCGGGCGTCTGCCCCGTGGTGCGCGTTCCCCGGGGAACGGACATCTGGATCGACCAAGCTCTGGACGTGGGTGCCGGTGCAGTTATGATCCCCCAGATCGACACCGCAGAGCAGGCGAGGATCGCCGTCTCCGCGGCAAAGTTCTCCCCCCGCGGCAGCAGAGGCACGTGCCGCTTCGTCCGCTCCGCCGCCTACGGCGCGGTGCCGGGTGCGGAGTACTTCACGCAGGCGCAGGACACGGTGGTGATCCTTCAGGCGGAGGGACAGAAGGCCATCGACAATCTGGACGAGATCCTCAGCGTGGACGGCGTAGACATTGTGTTCGTGGGACCCTATGACCTGTCCGCTTCCCTCGGCATCATCGGGCAGATCACCCACCCCAGAGTCATGGAGTTGATCGGCGAGATCTGCCGCAAGGCGGCGGCAAAGGGCGTGCAGGTGGGCTGCTTCGCCGACTCTGCGGAGTCCGGCAGAAGGCTGCTGGAAATGGGCGTCCGCTTTGTGGGATATTCCTGCGATACCGCGATCTTTATGAACATGGCGAAGGCAGACATCGCAGCCTTCCACGGTGAAAAGTGAAAGTTGGGAAAAAATATGAGCAAAAAGAATTATGTCGTCATGGACGGCAATACAGCAGCAGCCCATTCTGCCTACGCCTTTACTGAGGTGGCGGCCATTTATCCCATCACGCCGTCCTCCCCTATGGCGGAAAAGGTGGATGAGTGGTCCGCCAAGGGGAAAAAGAACCTGTTCGGCACGCCGGTGGACGTGATCCAGATGCAGTCCGAGGCCGGCGCTGCCGGTACCTGCCACGGCTCCCTGCAGGCGGGCGCCCTGACCACCACGTTCACGTCCTCTCAGGGACTGATGCTGATGATCCCGGCTATGTACGCCATGGGCGGACAGTTCCTCCCCAGCGTAATGCACATCGCATCCCGCGTGGTCACCAGCAACCATCACTCCATTTTCGGCGACCATACGGACTTTATGACCTGCCGCACCACCGGCTACGCCATGCTGATGTCCGCCTCCCCGCAAGAGGCCATGGATCTGGCGGCGGTGGCGCACCTGTCCGCCATCAAAGCGAAGTACGCCTTCATGCACTGCTTTGACGGCTTCCGCACCTCCCACGAGATGCAGCGCATCGAGGCGCTGGACTATGAGGAGCTGCGGGGTCTGATCGACTACGAGGCGCTGAAGGCCTTCCGCCGGGATGCGCTGAATCCGGAGCATCCCACCAACCGCGGCAACAACGTGAACCCCGACGTGTACTTCCAGTGCAAGGAGGGCGCTAACGTCAAGAGTGCCATCGTGCCCGGTACCGTGCAGCACTACATGGACGAGATCAATAAAATCACCGGCCGGGACTACAAGCTGTTCAATTACTACGGCGCGCCCGACGCCGAGGAGGTCGTGGTGGCTATGTGCTCCGTCACCGAGGCGCTGCGGGAGACGGTGGACTACCTCAACGCCTGCGGACGCAAGGTGGGCATGGTGCAGATCCATCTGTACCGCCCCTTCTCCGTGCCCGATTTCTCCGCCGCCATCCCCGCCAGCTGCAAGCGCATCGCCGTGCTGGATCGCAGCAAGGAGACGGGCTCCGTGGGTGAGCCAGTGTATCTGGACGTGGTGACGGCGCTGAATCAGGCCGGACGCGGCGACATCCGCGTGGTGGGCGGCCGCTACGGTCTGTCTAGCAAGGATACCACTCCCGGCCAGCTGATCGCCGTATACGACAACCTGCGGCAGGAGACACCGAAAAACAACTTTACCATCGGCATCAACGACGATGTGACCCACACCTCTCTGACCTATGAGAACGTGGAGTTCCCCCATCCCGGCGAGATCTCCTGCAAGATCTGGGGTCTGGGCGGCGACGGCACCGTGGGCGCCAACAAGAACGCCATTTCCACCATCGGCCTGGTGGCTGACAAGTACGCCCAGGCGTATTTCTCCTACGACTCCATGAAATCCGGCGGCCTGACCCAGAGCCATCTGCGCTTCGGCGACATGCCCATCCGCAGCACCTATCTGGTGTCCTCCGCCGACTTTGTGGCCTGCCACGCGCCGACATATGTCAAGAAGTACGACCTGACCGAGGATCTGAAGGACGGCGGCACATTCCTGCTGAACTGCCCGTGGACGACGGAGGAGCTGGAGGAGCACCTCCCCGCCAAGATGAAGCGGGATCTGGCGCGGAAGCACGCGCAGTTCTATATCATTGACGCGGCGAAGCTGGCGGCGGAGATCGGCCTGGGCAAGCACACCAACAATATCCTGCAGGGCGCGTTCTTCGCCCTGACCAAGGTCATCCCCATGGATGTGGCTGTGGCGGATATGAAGAAGAACAACTACGCCACCTATTTCAAGAAGGCCGGGCAGAAGATCGTGGATCTGAACGACAAGGCCGTGGATGTGGGCGTAAACGCCGCCGTGAAGGTGGACATTCCCGCGGCGTGGGCGGACGCGCAGGACGCACCTGCCGCCGAGATCAGCGCCACGCCCTTTGTCCGCGACATCGTACTGCCCATGGATCGGCAGCAGGGCGACAAGCTGCCCGTGTCCGTGTTCCAGAAGCACGGCGTGCTGGACGGCACGTGGGAGAACGGCACCTCCGCCTATTCCAAGCGCGGTGTGGCCACCGCCGTACCCAAGTGGGACGCCGCGGCCTGCATCCAGTGCAACCGCTGCGCCATGAGCTGTCCCCACGCGGCCATCCGCCCGGTGCTGCTGACCGAGGAGGAAAAGGCACAGGTGCCCGCCGGATTTGTCACCGCGCCCGCCAAGGGTCTGGGCAAGGACGCTCCGGCGTATGCCTTCCGGATGCAGGTGTCCCCCTACGATTGCCTGGGCTGCGGCGTGTGCCTGACGGCCTGTCCCGCCAAGGGCGCGCTGACCATGGCTCCCTTCGAGGAGATGAAGGCCGAGCAGCCGCTGTTCGATCAGGTGGCTATGGACGAGAAGTACCTGAAGAAGGATGTCATCAGCGACAAGAGCGTGAAGAGCGCCCAGTTCGCCAAGCCCTACTTCCAGTTCTCCGCCGCCTGCGCCGGCTGCGCGGAGACGACATATATCAAGCTTTTGAGCCAGCTGTTCGGCGACCACATGTATGTGGGCAACGCCGCGGGCTGCTCCTCCGCCATCAGCGGCGGCGCACCCATCCTGCCCTATTGCAAGGACTGCCAGGGTCACGGCCCCGCGTGGGAGCACTCCCTGTTTGAGGACAACGCCGAGTTTGCCTACGGCTTCTTCCACGCGCAGGACGCCATCCGTAAGGAGCTGCTGCTCCGTCTGGACGCCATCAAGTCCGCGGGTATTGCCGCGGAAGCGGTGGAGGCCTACCAGAACGGCTGGAATAAGCACGAGAGCTCCCGTGCCGTCACAGACGCGCTGCTGGCCGCGCTGGAAAAGGCCCAGCAGACGGAGGACGTGAAATACATCCTTGAGAACAGAGCCTATCTGGCCAAGAAGTCCATCTGGGCTGTGGGCGGCGACGGCTGGGCGTATGACATCGGCTTCGGCGGCATCGACCATGTGATGGCGCAGAACCGTGACGTGAACCTGCTGGTGCTGGACACCGAGGTGTACTCCAACACCGGCGGACAGGCATCCAAGGCCACGCCCACCAGTGCCACCGCCAAATTTGCCGCCGGCGGCAAGCAGGTGGCAAAGAAAGATCTGGGCGGCATCCTGATGCAGTACGGCTATGTGTATGTGGCGCAGGTGGCCATGGGCGCAGATCAGGCGCAGACGCTGCGTGCCCTGCGGGAGGCCGAGTCCTATGACGGCCCCTCCATCGTCATCTGCTACTGCCCCTGCCTGGAGCAGCACATCAAGGCCGGTATGGGCAATTCGCAGCTGGAAATGAAGAAAGCCGTGGAGTGCGGCTACTGGCACCTGTACCGCTATGATCCCCGCCGGATCGCGGAGGGCAAGAACCCCTTCCAGCTGGATTCCCCGGAGCCTGACACGGACAAGCTCATGGACTTCCTCATGGGCGAGAACCGCTTCGCCTCCCTGAAGAACAACTTCCCGGAGAAGGCCGACGCCCTCTACGCCAAGGAGATCGCCGACGTAAAGGCGCGCTACGCCAAGTACAAGAAGATGGCGCAGGACTGAGCGCCGCCTGGCGCTGATATCTCATGCGCTGCGGGGGAACCGCCTGACCGCAGGCGGCTCCCCCTTTTCAACGATTCCCTTCCCTGCACAGAAAGGAGACATGTACGATGTACCAAACGATACGCTGCGAAAAGCAAGATGGCATCGCCATCGTGACCATTGACCGTCCCGAGGCGCTGAACGCCCTGAACAGCACGGTTATCACGGAGCTGGAGCAGGTGGTGGCGGCGCTGGAGAGCGACCGGGACGTCCGCTGCCTGATCCTTACCGGCGAGGGCCGCTCCTTCGTGGCCGGTGCCGACATCGGCGAGCAGTATCCGCTGGATCTGGACGGCGGCCGCCGCTGGGGTCAGCGGGGCAGCGCCCTTATGCGCCGCATCGAAAAGCTGGAGTTCCCCACCATCGCC
>ERZ825137.3469-NODE-3469-length-16850-cov-9.788985_pt1 | contig 16850 bp, 10 predicted proteins | sample MGYA00519873_ERZ825137 | MGnify/ENA primary metagenome ERZ825137 (study PRJEB31778, sample SAMEA3449190) | human gut metagenome | biome: human gut; feature: human-associated habitat; material: faeces | place: United Kingdom | collected 2010/2012 ...
ACTATTTAAGAAATTATTTTTCACCAAAGAAAATATTTAGATTAGCAAATATTGCCTTTAAAGATAAATATGAGCCAACAATTATATTGAAATGGGAAAAAGCATTTTTCAAAAGATTTTTCGCAATGCAATTCAAAAGAACTTGCATTCCTGACGGTCCAAAAATCGGTTCGGTTTCCATATCCCCTCGCGGAGATTTAAGAATGCCAACCGATGCATCTTCAAAAATGTTTCTTGAGGAATTAAACGAAATCGAAAAGAATTTAACCGAATAAAAAGACTGAGTTCTACTCCCAGTCTTTTTTGTTTTTAATTGAATACAAGCAACTTTAAATCAATTATAAAAGATGTACGTTATGTTTTAAGCAATAAGCAATATGTTCATCACTCCAATATGAAGCTTGAACTTCTCCGATATGTGCTTTCTTTAATATGAACATACATATTCTCGATTGCCCAATTCCACCACCTATAGATAATGGTAATTTATTTTCTAAAATTGCTCTATGGAAAGGATAATCTTTCTTATATTCCTCATGTTTAATATTTAATTGATTTTCCATACCCAAAGCATCAACTCTTATTCCCATAGAAGAAATTTCAAAAGCACTCTCAAGCACTCGGTTATACACCAAAATATCGCCGTTAAGCCGCCAGTCGTCATAATCGGGCGCCCTGCCGTCATGCTTTTCGCCGTTTTTGAGCCTTCCGCCTATCTGCATAACAAATACCGCGCCGTATTCTCTTGCGGCGGCGTTTTCACGCTGCTTAGGCGTAAGATCTGGATACCTTTCTTCAAGCTCGTATGTAGAAACAAACTCTATTTTTTCGGGCAAACATATATCAATCACGGGGTATTTTGTCTTTACCTCGCGCGCGGTTTCAAGTATTGCGGCATAAATATCGCAAACCGTGCTTTTTAAATATTCTTCGTTTCTGTCCTTAGCGGTTATAACCTTTTCCCAGTCCCACTGGTCAACATATATCGAGTGAATGTTATCGCATTCCTCATCGCGGCGTATCGCATTCATATCGGTGTAAAGTCCGGTATGAACGGGAAAATTGTAGCGCATAAGCGCCATTCTTTTCCACTTTGCAAGGCTGTGAACAACCTCGGCGGTTTCCCCCGTTTCCTTAATATCGAAAGAAACGGGGCGTTCAACGCCGTTTAAGTCGTCGTTAAGACCGCTCCCCTTTTTAACAAAAAGCGGTGCCGAAACGCGTGAAAGCGTAAGCCTTTTGCATAGCTCGTGAGAAAACTTTTCCTTAACAAGGGCTATTGCGTTTTGCGTATCAAATTCGTTTAGCTTTGCTGTATACATAAATTTCTACCTTTCAGGCAAGCGGGAATAACCCGAACCCGTTATTTAAGCGCGAAACCCCGCCTGCATAGTATCACACTCAAGAAATGCTGCCTACCGTACGCGGATAAAGAATAACGTCTCTTATATTCTGCACGCCCGTAACATACATTATAATGCGTTCAAGACCGAGCCCGAAGCCGCTGTGCGGAACCGATCCGAAACGGCGCAGGGCTATATAATGCTCGTATTCGTCAAGCGACATATTGCGCGATTTCATTGCCTCAAGCAGCTTGTCAAGATCCGCCTCACGCTCGCTGCAGCCTATGATCTCGCCTACGCCCGGCACCAAAAGATCGGTTGCGGCAACGGTTTTGCCGTCCGGATTCTGTTTCATATAAAACGACTTTATCTCCTTCGGATAATCGGTAAGGAAGACGGGCTTTTTGCATATTTCCTCTGAAATATATCGCTCGTGCTCGGTCATAAGGTCGCAGCCCCACTCTACGGGGTATTTAAAGTCCTTGCCCGAAGCCTTAAGCCTTTCTATCGCCTCGGTATACGTCATAACGGCAAAATTATGCCCTGCAACGGTTTCAAGCTTTTCAATAAGCCCGTTTTCAAAATGCCTGTCAAAAAATTTAAGCTCTTCGGGACATTTTTCCAAAACGGCGTTTATTATGTGCTTAATAAGCGCCTCGGCAAGCTCTATAATATCGGGCAGCTCTGCAAACGCCACCTCAGGCTCAACGTGCCAAAACTCCGCCACATGGCGCGGAGTGTTGCTTTTTTCCGCACGGAAGGAAGGACCGAAGGTATATATTTTACCAAGTGCCATTGCCGCAACCTCGCCCTCAAGCTGGCCCGAAACGCTAAGCGCCGCCTTTTTGCCGAAAAAGTCGTTTGCGTAATACTCTTCTTCCGATTTGTATTCGTTGCTGTACCCTATTGTTGTAACCTTGAACATTTCGCCCGCACCCTCGCAGTCGGAAGCGGTTATAAGGGGCGTATGCACATATACAAAGCGGCGGCTCTGGAAAAATTCGTGTATAGAGGCAGAAACCACCGAACGCACCCTAAACACGGCGTTAAACGTATTCGTTCTTACCCTTAAATGCGGTATTGTACGCAAATATTCAAGCGTGTGGCGCTTTTTCTGAAGCGGATAATCGGCAGGGCATTCGCCCAAAACCGTTATTTCCTTTGCGTTAATTTCAACCGAGTCCTCCGCCACGGCGGATTTAACTACGGTACCCGTCACCTTAAGCGAGGTGCCGAGCTTCATAAAATCCGAAACGTCGCCGAGCTCCGACTTATCGATAACGATCTGCAAATGCTTTAGGCTTGTGCCGTCGTTAAGCTCTATAAACGCCATATTTTTTGACTCTCTTGATGTGCGGACCCAGCCGCATACCGCCGTCTCGGTGCCGATTAAAGCCTTGTTTTCAAAAATCTCAACAATATCGGTGTGTTTCATATTGGTTTGCTCCTTTATTTGTAAAAATAAAAATGCGTCTATAAGTCCTTAAAACATTAGGACGAATAGACGCTATCCGCGGTGCCACCTAACTTACCATAAAGGTCACCTTAAAACCGTGAACGGGTATGATTTAACGCATCATATACGGCTTACCTACTGATTTAAAACGTTCGGCTTGCGGCTCCCAAGTGTTATTCGCGCTGCGGGACCGCCGAATTTCCACCGACTACGGCTCTCTTTATGCCTTTAAGCAGCGTTACTTCTCTTGATCATTGCCTTTAACGGTAATATTATAACATTCGCAAAAAAAAATGTCAATGGATATTTAAGGGAAAATTTCGGCTTATCCCATGATTGACAAAGCCGCGATATTTTGCTATAATTTTTTAGTATTAAAATCAAGGAGATTACAATATGCCCGATAATAAAGACAGCTATATTTCCCCGTTTTCCACACGGTATGCTTCGGAGGAAATGCAACACGTTTTTTCGCAGAATTTCAAATTCCGCACCTGGCGCAGGCTTTGGATAGCGCTTGCAAAGGCCGAAAAGGAATTGGGCCTTAACATTACAGACGAGCAGATAGCCGAAATGGAAGCGCATAAAAACGATATTAACTATGATGTTGCTGAGGCGCGCGAAAAGGAGGTTCGCCACGACGTTATGTCCCACGTTTACGCTTACGGCGTGCAGTGCCCAAAGGCAGAGCCTATTATACATTTAGGCGCCACAAGCTGTTATGTGGGCGATAATACCGATATTGTAATTCTTCGCGAGGCTTCTTCTATTATTCAGAAAAAGGCGGCGCAGGTGCTTAAAAATCTTTCGGAATTTGCAATTAAGTATAAATCTCTGCCCTGCCTTGCATATACCCATTTGCAGCCGGCTCAGCTTACAACTGTCGGCAAGCGGGCAACGCTTTGGATGTATGAATTATCGCAGGATATGGATAATCTCGACTATCAGCTGGCAAACCTTAAGCTTTTAGGCTCAAAGGGAACCACGGGCACGCAGGCAAGCTTTATGGAGCTTTTTTCGGGCGATGAGGAAAAGGTTAAACGGCTTGAAGCGCTTATAGCTAAGGATATGGGCTTTGACGCCTGCGTTCCCGTTTCGGGGCAGACGTATTCAAGAAAGACCGATTCGTACTTCCTTTCGGTTTTATCGGGCTTTGCACAAAGCGCATACAAATTTTCAAACGATTTAAGGCTGCTGCAATCCTTTGAGGAAATGGAGGAACCGTTTGAGAAAAAGCAGATAGGCTCATCGGCAATGCCGTATAAACGCAATCCTATGCGGTGCGAGCGTATTTCCTCGCTTGCAAGGTACATTATAGCGGACGCGGTAAACCCCGCTATGACGGCTGGCACCCAGTGGTTTGAGCGCACGCTTGACGACAGCGCAAACAAGCGTATATCGGTAGCCGAAGCATTTTTGGCGGCAGACGCCATACTTAATATATACATAAACGTAACCTCAGGCCTTGTGGTATATGAAAATGTAATTAAACGCCGCGTTATGGAAAAGCTGCCGTTTATGGCAACCGAAAATATTATGATGGAATCGGTTAAACGCGGGGGCGACAGGCAGGAGCTGCACGAAATAATACGCGTATATTCGCACGAGGCGGCGGCAAGGGTAAAACTTAACGGCGAAAGCAATAACCTTATAGAAAAAATTGCCGAGGACAGCCGCATACCCCTTACACGCGAAGAAATAATTAAAGAATTAGACCCCGCAAAATATACAGGCAGAAGCGCCTCGCAAACGGAGGAATTTGTTGAAGAGGTTATAAAGCCAATACTTTCAAGGCATTATACCGCGCCTGTAAGGGCGGTTTTAAACGTTTAAATTAAGGAGCAGCGATTATGAATTTTTTTGAAGAGCTTAAAAATTACGACGCCGAGGTAGCGGCGGCGTGCCATTCCGAGCTTGAGCGTCAGCAGCACAATATAGAGCTTATAGCATCGGAAAACATAGTTTCAAAGGCGGTATTGCTTGCCGCGGGCGGCGTGCTTACAAACAAATACGCCGAAGGGTATCCCGGAAAGCGCTATTACGGCGGCTGCGAATATGTGGACGTTGTGGAAAACATAGCGCGCGAACGCGCCAAAAAGCTGTTCGGGGCTGAGCACGCAAACGTTCAGCCGCACTGCGGCGCCAGTGCAAACCTTGCGGTGTTTTTTGCGCTGTTAAACCCCGGCGACACTGTTATGGGTATGAATTTACAGCAGGGCGGCCATTTATCGCACGGCTCGCCGGTTAATATTTCGGGCAAATACTTTAACGTTGTGCCTTACGGCGTTAACAGCGAAACCGAAACGATAGACTACGACGAGATGAGAAGGATAGCGCTTGAATGCAAGCCGAAAATGATAATCGCCGGCGCAAGCGCCTATTCAAGAATAATTGATTTTAAGCGCTGCCGCGAAATTGCGGACGAAGTCGGCGCTTACCTGATGGTGGATATGGCGCATATCGCAGGTCTTGTTGCGGCGGGGCTTCACCCCTCGCCCGTTCCCTTTGCAGACGTTGTTACTACCACAACCCACAAAACCTTAAGGGGACCGCGCGGCGGTATGATACTCTGCCGTGAAGAATTTGCAAAGCAGATCGATAAAGCCGTCTTCCCCGGAACTCAGGGCGGTCCGCTTATGCACATAATCGCCGCCAAGGCAGTAGCCTTAGGCGAGGCTATGACGCCCGAATTCAAAGAATACCAAACGCAGATAGCAAAAAACGCAAAAACCCTTTGCGGCGCTCTTATAGATGAGGGGCTTGATATAGTTTCGGGCGGCACGGATAACCACCTTATGCTTTTAAAGCTTATTAAAAACGGCATTACCGGTAAGGAGCTTGAAAAAAGGCTTGACGAGGTACACATTACCGCCAATAAAAACACCGTTCCGAACGATCCGCAAAGCCCGTTTATCACAAGCGGCGTAAGGCTCGGAACACCTGCTGTAACCACCCGCGGCTTTAAAGAACCCGAAATGCTTAAAATTGCCAAATGGATAAGCGACGCCGTAAACGATTTTGATAACAGCAAGGAACGCATTGCGGCAGAGGTTTCAGAGCTTTGCTCGCATTTCCCCATATATTAAGATATATAGCTTTAAAAATATCCGGTCTGTGTATTGCAGACCGGATATTTGATTTTTGCCGTCATTCCGCACGCCTTATGTATTTGCAAATTACCAAACTATGTATTTGCAAATTACCAAACGGTTTGTCATTCTGAACGCAAAGCGTGAAAGAATCCGTATATCCCTTAAGAGAGAACGGATTGCCGCAGCCGTTTACACGGCTTCGCAATGACGAGGGAGATGGAAAACGGATTGCCGCGCACCTTACGGCGGTCTCGCCTGCCGGCTCGGTCGGTGCTTCTGCTTCGCAGAGGTGTCCACCGGACACCCGCACCGCAATGACAGGCAAGCAAAAGTATACTGTACGCCTTATGTGTTTGCAAATTACTAAACGGCTCGTCATTCTGAGTGCGTAGCACGAAAGAATCCGTATTCCCCTTAAAAGAGAAACGGATTGCCACAGCCGCTTACGCGGCTTCGCAATGACGATGGAGACGGAAGACGGATTACCCCCCAAGGCTTTAAAGTAGCCTATTCAAGCTCAACAGCGGCGGACAGTGCGAATGAATATATTATTTTTTGCTTTACGGGTTTTAAAAATATTTTTTCGCAGGCGGCGGCGTATATTGCAAGCTGCTCGCCGTAAGCGATTTTCAAATCGTCGGGGTTTTCGGTTCTGTCGGTCTTAAAATCAAGCACCGCTATGCCGTCGTCTTCCTCAAAGCACAGGTCCACCGCGCCCTGCACCATAATGCTTTCGCCGTTAAAGCTGTCGTCAAGCGAGGGGTCTATGCGCTTTGCGGGCAGCTCGGTTAAAAAGCGCATTTCTCTTTTAACCGTTTTTGCTTTCTTTATACGGGCGAATATATCGCTTTCAAAAAACGCTTTAAGCGCCTTTCTTGAAACCGCTTTTGCCTCGCGCTCCGAAATATACTGCCATTCATAAAGCCGCTCGATCTCGCTTTCAATATCATCGGCTTTGTCAAAATCAATAAATTCAATTATTTTGTGCATAGCCGTTCCGCGCTCGGTGGCGGTTATTCCGCCCTCGCTCATAAACGAAGGTCTTGCCGAAAAGGCGTATTTATCGCTTTCCGCCTTATTTGCAAGCGCCGAAACCGAGCTTTTAGCCTCTATTGTAAGCAGAGGAGCATAAGGATATTTAAAAGAGAACCGCTTTTCAAGCTCTTTTATAACAGCGGCGTTTTCTTCGTATTCCTCATCCTTCGGCGTATCGGTTTCCGTTTCCCGCTCATATTCCGAAATTTTAATATCTATACGGCTTATATCGTCAGACGGTATTATGCCTGCCGCTCCGTCGCGCAGCGTGGCGCCGTCTTTATGTAAAAGAGCGGTTAATATAAGCCATTTTGCATACGAACGCTCGCGGTTTGTAAGCATATCCGCCCTGCCGCCCGAAAGCAAAAGCGCGGGGGTTAATTCGTTTACGGCTTTCTCCGCGTCGTTAAACGCGGCGGTAAATAAAAGCCTGTCCTGCGTTCGGGTCATTGCAACGTATAAAAGCCGCAGTTCTTCCTCTGCCGAGCGGCGGCGTATATCGTCTAATATAATTTCTCTGGAAACCGTTGTGCGCTTTTGCTTTTCGTTTTCGTCAAAATAGCTGAAGCCCACGCCGAGCGCCGCGGAATATACGGTTTTTGAGCGCGCGTCCGCGTCGTTAAACGCGGCTGCGGTATCGGCTAAAATGCACACGGGGAACTGAAGCCCCTTTGAGGCGTGTATGCTCATAATTTTTACGCTGTCGCTGCCCGATGTTACCGCGGCGGAGCGCATACCGTTTTGCGACTGCTTTAAAACATATTTTATAAAGCCGCCGACGGTGCCGCCGTTATCCTCTTCATACTGCTTGGCATAGCTTAACAGAAGCAGCAGGTTGTTGCGCCTGCGCTCGCCCTCTTTATAAGCCGAAACGGTGTTTAAATAATCCGTTTTGTAATAAAGCTCCGAAATAAATCTATTAAGCGGCAGGGTAACGCTTAAAATTCGGTATTCTTCAAGCCGCTTTAAGAAATCTTTTTCCTTTTCGCCGCCGTTTTCGGCAGAAAAAACAAGTGCTGAATAAAGGCTTCCCGTTCTGCGCTTTATTCTTATTTCAGCCGTTTCCTCGGCGGTAAAGCCGAATATCGGCGACATAAGCACCGTTAACAGCTCTATATCCGAATCGGGGTTATCTATAACTCTTAACAGCGCCAAAAACACGGATATTTCGCGTGTTTCGGCAAATCCGTCCGCGCTGTAATCGGCAGGAACGCCGTTTTCGCGCAGCGTCTTTGCAATAAGCGCCGCTTTTGTTTTGGTGTTGCGTAAAAGCACCGTAAAATCGGAAAAACGCGCTTTTCTTAAGGTAGTTTCGCTTTCTCTTATAACAGCGCCGCCGTTAACGGTTTTAATTATATAATCGGCTATGCCCTGCGCCTCGGCCTTTAAACGTTCTTCCGACGTTCCCTTGCAGTTGATTATATCAAGCTCAACTGGCGCGCCGTCGGCTTTCGGATATACTGCGGCGGGAATAAGCATTTCCTCTTTACCGTAAGCAATACTGCCGGAATTTTCTGTCATCATATTGCCGAAAAAGAAATTTATGTAATCGCACACTTCGGGCTTGCAACGGAAATTAGCGCCCAAAATTATTTTTTTGGGTTCGTTTTCGGCGGCTTTATCGTAGAGTATCGCATTATTTTTTTTGATAAGGAAATTATCGGGATTAGCCCCCCTGAAGCCGTAAATGCTCTGCTTAACGTCTCCCACGGCGAAAAGCCGCTCCCCGCCGCCGGACAGTATGTTAAACAGGGTATCCTGCAGATCGTTGGTATCCTGATATTCGTCCACCATAACCTCGTCGTACCTTTGCGAAAGCTCGTAAGCGCCTTCGCCGCTTAAAAGCTTTAATGCCAAATGCTCGGTATTGTGAAAGGTAAAGGTGCCGTTTTCAAGGTACTTTTCAAAAAGGCGTTTATCAAATTCGGTCAATATCTCGGAAAGCAGGCACACAGGCGCGCTGAGCTCCTTAAGCTGACTGTTTATAAACGCGGTATCGCCGTAAAATATTTTTAAAAGCGAGTCCCTGTCCTTTCCGATATACTTCCATGCGTATTTTGCGGTCTTTGCCGCAAACGAACCGGAAAGTCCGTTCGCTTTCGGGAGGCTCGGCAAAAAGCCGGAGTCCACTGCGGCATAAACCTTATCCCAGTCCCCTGTTTTTGCAGCGTTGTAAAGCTGCTCCGCCTTATCCGCCGCCAAACGGAAGCTTTCAAGATACGCCCCCGCCGCCTTTTCGTCCGAAAAAAGCAGTTCGGCGGTTTTTGCAATAATATCCTTTTGCGCTCCCGAAACCGAAAGCGCTTTTTTAATGCCCATGGCATACCAGCGGTTTTCGGGCGTAAAGCCGTTTACATAGTCCCTCTTTAATTCGCAGAACCACTTTTCGGGGTACGGCAGCTGACGGCTGTATTCGTATATATCAAGCACAAAATCCGAAAAATCGCCGTCGTCGTATTCGGCGCCCACCGTATCAAGCAGCTTAAAGAAATCGGGGTTGCCCTCTTCGTAATACCTCTTTAAAATATCGCTTAAAACCGATTCGTTAACGGGCAAGAGCGAATATCCGTCGCTCATTTTAAAATCGGGCGAAACGCCTGCCTTTTCAAAATTTTCGCGCACAAGATCTATGCAAAACGAATCTATGGTGCATATCTTAGCGTTGCTTAACAGCCGCCTTTGGCGCATAAGCCCGATATCATCGGGGTGCTTTCTGCACTCCTCGTCAAGCCGCCTTTCTATTCTTGAACGCATTTCGGCGGCGGCGGCGTTTGTAAATGTAACTATTAAAAGCCTGTCTGCGCTTACGGGGGATACTTTATCGGTTAGCTTTTTAATAACCCTTTCCGTAAGCACTGCGGTTTTGCCCGAACCCGCCGCGGCGGAAACCAGAACGTTGCCTGCGGTATCTATTGCCGCCTGCTGTTCCCTTGTCGCCTTAAATGCCATTTGCGGTCTCCTCCCCCATAAGCTTTAAAACCTCTTCGTTTTTAAGGTCGGGCACGCGTTTTACGGGCGCGTTTTCCCTGCCGCACACGGCGGCGTAATCGCAGTATTTGCAGGCAGGCGAATCCCGCCCGTCAAGCGGAACCGCCGCAATATCGCCGCTTACCATTTCCTTACCCGTGCCTTTCATAAGCTTTTCAATATAATCAAAAATAAGCGAAAAATCCTCGGCGGAGGCAAACGATGTGCAGGTCTTGCTTACGCTTCCGTCTTTATTAAGCTTAAGCTTTGGCACAAACTCGCCGTTTAAGCCCTTGTCCATAGCCGAAACTATGTCGGTTTCCTTTCTTATATAGCCGTTCATAGCCATTCCGCTTTCGTTAATATCGCGTTTAGATGGCATATAAAGTATCCCTGCCGCCTTTTCGTCCCCAAGTCCGCCGCCCCTTATTACGGCGTAAAGATATATAAGCATTTGCAGGTTAAGCCCGAAAAGTATATCGGGCAGCTTAAATTTGCGCGAACCCGTTTTGTAATCTATAACCCTTACATATCCGTTATAATTATCCACACGGTCTATACTGCCGCTGAGCCTTATGCTGCCGCCGTCATACGGGAATATAAGTTCGGGCAGCTCGCCGCCCTCGCCTATTTTAAGCTCGCAGGAAACAGGCTCAAAATCGCTTTGCCCGAACTCGCGCGCCAGCTGATACACAACCTCTTTAAGCGAACGCGAAATACGCGAAACCAAAAATTTTGCCCTTTCGGTCTCTACCGCGCGGTAGCCCGCCACGCTGTCAAGGTATTCGTTTATGTATTTATCAACAAGTCCGTCAAGGTAGGCTTTTGGCATATTTGCTATTGCCTTTTTGTATTTTCCGACAATTTTTTCAAGCACATAATGCACTACCGTACCGCGCTGAAGCACATCAAACTCGGCAGGCTGTAGCTTTTTCGCCCTTATGCCGTATTTGCAGAAATAATAAAAACGGCATTTTTTAAACGTATCGAATTTTGAGGCGGAAAGCTTAATCTCGGTTCCGTAAAGCTCTTTCGCGGTATCCTCAGTTATACTGAACGGCGCACCCGAAAGCTTATTTTCAAGATAAGCAAGCTTTTCCCTTTCGCCGCTGTTTTCAAGCGCCGCCTTAAGCTCCCTGCCGCCCGAAAAGCCGCGCCTTCGGCAATAAAGCGAATACGCGCTTTCCTCGGTTTCGGGCAGAGCGTCGCCGATAATACCGTCTTCCGGCTCGGTTACGGTATTGCAGCCTATATTTTCGGCTATTTCGCTTACAAACGCCGACGGCTCGTAATTTTCGCCCGTCAGGCTGTTTAAGGCATAGGAAATATACAGCCTGTCCGACGGACAGCACAAATTGCAATAAACAAGATAATCCTCGTCGATCATTGCGGCTACCGAGCCGTCGGGTATTTCAATTCCGCTTTCTATAAGTCTGCGGCGCTCGTCCGACGAGAAAATACCCGCCGCCGTAACGTTTTTCGGGAAAACGCCTTGGTTTGCACCCAAAATAAACGCCGCCTTTGGGCGCGATGGGCGTATTCTGTCCGCCGAGCCGAAGGTTACCTCGTCCAGCGTGCGGGGAATAACACCCACGCTGTCAAACGATACCGCAAGCCGCAGCGCCTCGCAAAATTCGCTTTTTTTAAGGCGCTTTTCGCCAAAGCAAAGAGCAAGGCTGTCAAGCAGGCGCATATATTTATCGTAGCTTTGCTTTAAAACGTCGCCAGACCATTCGTTTCCGCTGTTTTTAAAGCGCTCTGCCAGTGCCGCCAGCTTGTCCGCCGCGCCGCAGCGCTCGGTAAGCTCCACTGCCGCCCTTACCATATCTGCGGCGGTGCCGTTGAATTTTTCTTTAAAGTCTTTAATAGGCTCCCACGCTTTTTTGCGCAACCCGTTTATTTTTGCAAGCGTTTTTTTGTCTATATCCTTATTTTCGTCCGCCACAAAGCCGCGCGGGTCCATAGTCCACTCGATATCCCACATATCTCCGCCTATACCCCAAAGCGTTGTATAATTTTCAAGAGCGGAAATTTCTTCTGTCGCCAATGTACCGAGCCCCGTTTTGTTAAACCTTAAAATCGCTTCCGAAGAGGTGCTTTGCGCGCATTCTGCCGCCGCGCCTACAGCCGCCGCCAACGGAAAGGCGGAAAGCGGCACGCGCCTGTCCGCAAAGCAGGGCACGCCGTTTTGCAGGCAGGCGGCGGTTACGGCGGCGTCGTATTTATCGCTGTCGCGCGATATAATTACAAAATCGCGGTAACGCATACCGTTTTCCCTTACAAGCCGTCTTATTGTTCTTACCGCAAATTCCGCTTCGTCTGCCGCTGTTGCCGCGGCGCAAACGGTTATACCATCGCATTTTTGCGGTCTTTCAAATTCACCGCTCGCCATCAGCCTTTCAAGCGCCGAAATTTCGGGCGAATTGTATCTGCTTTCAAAAAGGCACAGCGGCTCGTCCTCTTTTACCGCGTGGCGCGCGGCAATGCGCCTTATTTTCTCAGCCGCCGCGCGTATGTTTGTAAAAACGTTAAACTCGGCGTTCAGGCGCGGATCGTTAGTAAGGCTTACGGTTACCTCGTCCGTTTGGGCTAAAATACGGTCTATTATTTTAAACTGCTGTCCCGTAAAGCCCTTAAACGAATCTATAAACACCGCCTTGTTTTCAAAATATTTATAATCGGAAAGCTTTGTGTAAAGCCTTGTAAGCTCATCGGCAGGGTCAATGTATTTTTCACCCACAAGCATATCGTAGGCCTCGTATATAATTGCGGCGTCGTTAAGCTTGTGCTTTAGCTTTTCGCTGTTTAAACCGGCGGCGGCAAGGCGCAGATCGTCTGCGGTAACAGAGTTTATTTTAAACTCTCCCACCGTATCAAGCATAGTTTTGGCAAAGCTTACAATGCCGCAATATCTTTGCCACAGCGTAAGCGATTCCTTTACCGATAAAAGCGCGCGGTTCATAAAAACAACCTTTTGAGCGTCGGTAAGAGTTCCCGCCGCTATACCGCCCGTATTCCTGCCCACCTCGTCGCACAGGCGCGAAAAGCTCATAACCGCAACGCTTTGCGAAAGCTGATCGCCCAGCCCCTTAAGCACGGCGCGCTCGCTTTCAAACGAAAACTGCTCCGGCACCAAAAGCACCGCCTGTTTCCCGCTTTCGGCGCATTTTTTAATTTTATCCAAAACGGTGTAGGTTTTGCCCGAAGCCGGCAAACCGAAAATAAACTTAAGCAAGACTTTCACTTCCTTAGGTCTATTTTAACATAATAAAAACAAAATGTCTACTTACTTAAACATAAAAGGCAGTAACAGATAACCGCAAACGGCCGGTATACCGAACGCCGCCAGTCCCGAAACCGTCCACTGGTTTACGGGTATATGAACGCCCGTGAATTTTGAAGTCAGATCTATTACCGCAACGGCGGCGGCAGAAAGCAAAAAATTAAGCAAAAGAGTTTTGAAGGGCTTACCGGTTCTAAGCGCGCACACAAGCACCGCCAAAGCTCCTGCCGAAAGCAAAATTATCGCGCCGTATTTTATAATCTCCATCATATCACACCCTATATAAAATACTATGAATAATAAGCGCCTTAAATGCAAAAAAACAGGCTTTCGCCTGTTTTTTTAACAGTAATAATATTTAACGGATTGCCGCGCACCTTACGGTGTTAGCAATAACTAAACGGTGTGTCATTCTGAGCGCGGAGCGCGAAAGAATCCGTAATACCCTTCAAAGAGAATGGATTGCCACACGCCTTACGGCGTTCGCAATGACAGAAGGTATGGGAAAACGGATTGCCGCGCACCTTACTCACTCTTGCGGTACCCAAAAGTTGTTTTAGCTTGGAGCGCTAGCAACTTTTGACCGCGGCGCCCGCCGTTGCTCGCTTTATCCTGCCCGCAGCGAAAGCAACGTCACTCGCAATGACATCAGATTTTGAAGCACCGATATTTTAATTAAAGCGCCTTTAAAATGCTTATTACCGTTTCAAGCTCTGCGGGCTTAACCCTGTCGGGCTCGGCGCCGGAAAGAACGCAATCGGCAAAATAATTTATCTCATTGGAATATGCATTGCTTTTCGGCAGACCTATATCTCCGGTATCCTCACCCGATTGCGAAACCGGCTTGAATATCTTACCGTCCTTTTCATAAATTGTCATTTCGTGATTTTCGAACACCGCAAGCGCCTTTTCAAACTGAAAACGGAAATTTGCCGCAAAGGGATAGGGCGCGTCATACCACGCCGCCTCGGTCGTTATGAAAAATCCGTCGTATTCGTAAATCGAGTTAATATAGTCCTGATTTTCAGACCTTGCCCTGTAATCCTTAAATTCCTTCGGCTTTCCGAAAGCGTAAACAATAAAATCAAGATCGTGAATATGCAGGTCAAACGGTACAAGTCCGCTTCGGTTCTCGTCCATCATCCAGCCGTCCCAGCTCCACTTCGGGCGAACTCCGAGCCTGCCCATATGCCCCGAAAGCAGCCTGCCGTATTTGCCCGTATCGTATATTTCTTTTATGATACTGTATTCCGGCCAAAAACGCAAAACCTGCGCCACCATAAATTTAACGTTATTGCTCTTTGCGGTGCTGTAAACGCGCGCAACGTCGGCAGCGTTTAAAGATACGGGCTTTTCGCAAATAACGTTTATTCCCATATTCATAGCCTTAATTGCAAACTCTGCGTGCAGATATGTAGGCAGGCATATGTCAAGTATGTCTATTTCTTCATTTTTAAGCATTTCGTCAAAATCGGTGTAGCAATGCTTGTTCTTATATTTTTCCATCTGCTCCGCGCGTATATCGCAAAGCGCAACAAGTTCGGCGTCGCGCCGCTCCTCCCACGCAGGAATATGCGCGCCGCTTATTCCGCCTACGCCTACCAAAGCTACCTTTAACATTTTTTCAACCTCCGTATATTTCGTCTATTATATTTTTAAGATAAGCCTTCGCATATCTTATATCCTCGGTCTGCCTTTCGCCGTCTATCTCGCGTTCAATCGTTACATAGGAATCATAATTAAGCTCCTTAAGCTTTTTGAAAAGCGCCCTGAAATCCACCTTTCCATCGCCTATACGGACCTCTTTGCCGAGATTATGCCCGTCGGTAGGATAAAACCCGTCCTTGGCGTGAAGATTCATAACATATTTGCCGAAAACATCAAGCGCGTCCACCGGATTTGCCTTTCCGTAAAGAATAACGTTGGCGGTATCAAGATTAACGCCTAAGTTATCGCAGCACGCCTTTTCAAAGCAGCGCAGCATAGTAACGGGCGTTTCCTGACCCGTTTCAAACAGCAAATACTGCCCGTTAGCCTTTAAATGCTGTGCAACCTGTCTTACGGCAACGCAAAACGGCGCAAATTGCGGATCGTTCGGATTTTCGGGAATAAAGCCCATATGGGTAACAACATTTTTAACTCCCAATCCGTTTGCAAAATCCGCACCGTCGCACAGATTTTTAATTCTCATAACACGGTATTCGGGCGGAACAAGACCGAGCGTTATCTGCCCGTCGTAAAAGTTCCACGCGGCGGGACCCTCCCAGCCGCACCAAAAGGCAGATACGGTAATGCCCTTTTCCTTAATTAAGCCGTTAAGCTTATCAAGGTTTTCCTTTGTCCACAGCTCCGGCTTCCAGGAGATCAGCTGGCAGTTATCAAACCCCTCCGACAGCATATCATCAAATTTTTTTGACATAGCCTCCATACTGTCAAAGTGAACGCAAACGCCTATCTTCAAATCAAAGCACCCCTTAATAATTGATTTTTTACTAATTATATGATAACATATAATTAAAATTCTTTTAATAACTTTTTTGATATCTTTAAGTACAATTTTGACATTTGGGGTGAACAAATGGCTCTTGACGCAAACAAGGAGCTTACGCCGGTTTTATACGGTGAAAGCGCCGTTAAAATTTTAAAGCCCATAGCCTTTTCAAAAAATGCGCTTTGCTTTCGTATGCACTGGCACGAACGCATTGAACTGCTTTACGTGGTTTCGGGAAGTATAAGTATAAGGCTTAACAATTCCGAGGTTACCGCGCGCGCCGGCTCGCTTGCGGTTATACCGCCCGAAAAAATACATATGGGAACCGCCTTGGAAGAGGGAACCGCATATTATACCATTATGTTCGATGTTTCATCGTTTTTCAATTCGGCGTTTGCAAGCAGAGTCCTGCTTGAGCCGATCACTGAAAAAATTGTCGACTTTCTCCCCGTTACGTCAGACCCTGAAATTATTTCCGCCGTTAAGCGCCTTATAAACGAAGAGCAAAACGGCGATAATTCCTCGTCCCTTATTATTATAAGCGGCATATACCTTATATTAGGCTTGCTTTACAGGAAATGCCTTTTGGAAAGGCCGAGCCTTTTAAGCGATGAACGCTTTAGGGATATACTTAAATATATTTCGGAAAACTGCTGTAATGAAATATCCTCTTTCTCATTAAGCCGACGTTTCGGATATTCCGAAGAATACTTTTGCAGGCGTTTTAAGTGCGTTACGGGGCTTACGCCTATGAGCTACATAAATATATTAAGGCTTGAAAAAGCAAAAAAGCTGATAGACAAAGGCGAAAAACAGGTTTCGGCGGTGTTTGCCAAAACAGGCTTTTCGGATATGAGCTATTTTACAAAAAGGTTTAAAAAGCATTTCGGCATAACGCCGAGTATGTATATAAAAAAGGCGGGCGAAGTAAACCGCCGCCTGTATAATGCCGAATAGACGCTTACGGAAATGCTCCGTCCCGTCCCCCCGTCATTGCGAACGACGTGTAACGGCTGTGGTAATCCGTTCTCTTTTAAGGGGAATTACGGATTCTTTCATGCTTCGCGTTCAGAATGACAAACCATTTAGTTGCCACGAATGCCGCAAGGTGTGTGCAGTAAGCTGTTGCCTTGTCATTGCGGTGCGGGTGTCCGGTGGACACCTCTGCGAAGCAGAAGCACCG
>ERZ825137.3471-NODE-3471-length-16848-cov-5.492527_pt1 | contig 16848 bp, 19 predicted proteins | sample MGYA00519873_ERZ825137 | MGnify/ENA primary metagenome ERZ825137 (study PRJEB31778, sample SAMEA3449190) | human gut metagenome | biome: human gut; feature: human-associated habitat; material: faeces | place: United Kingdom | collected 2010/2012 ...
GCACTGGGACACAAGCATCTGGACACTACGATAAAGTATCTGGACTGGCTGGATGACGAGCTGATAGAGGCAAGCAACGAGTTTTATGAACAGCATGCTGCCATTTACGGAGCAGACCGTCTGCTGGAATAGGAGGTGTGAAAATGCCTGTATATTTACTACAGCAGATAGAACGCAGGACTGAATATCAAGAGGACATTGAAAAGAAGAAGCAGAAACTATATGCAAAGCTTGATTCATTTCAGATAAAAGACAAAACCCAGGTCAATACACTGAAAAAGTTTTTGTCGGACAGAGAAATCTGGAATTTACAAGATATGGACTATCTGCTGCGGATTTCCTACGAACGATATTTAAAAGAAAATCGAAATCCCAATAGTGTGTCATGGCATCTACGAGTATATGATGCCATAAAGCAACAGTATATATACCAGCAGATGCAGACACTGACTGGAAAAAGATTTTATGAATGGAAATACCAGAATAAAGTCTTTTACCTGAAATATTATCCAGATCAACAGATAGCTGAAAATTTTAAATATGTTAAGAATTTCAAAGTTTTAGTATGGGATTTCAGTAAGTATTGTTCAGAAACCCTGAAAAAGCAGATTTTTAATACGCTGGAACAGCTTCTTACTAATACGGCTGTAAGTGCCAGATATCGAAATAAACGATTACAGGCATTAAAAATCCTTTATGATTCATGCATACACCAAAATATCACAGATATTGGAATCCTGGAAATGGAACAATATGAAAGTATCTGTACAGATTTCAGAAAATCTGGTAATGAATCTCTGGACAATCAACTAAGTATCATAGGGGCATGCCGAAAAATTGCATTTATGCAGCAAGAGCATATTCAGTGGAATGCAACAGTCTGGTATTTGGATCGATTTCATTTAGGTGAAAACCGAATAGATAAAAGTAAATCACTGAACAGCATTTCCTTTATGGAAATAAAAGAAAAACAAAACCGTGAAATTCTTCAGGCTTATATGAAATATGAATTAGGTGTTACCGGGCAGGCTGTCAGTACAATCAGCCGAAGGTTTATGTGTATCAAAAATTTTTTGAAAATGCTGGAGCAGAAACGGACACTGGCTGTTCATGCAACGGCGGAAGATTTAAGTGATTATGCAAAAGACCTGCTGGAACACCATGTACAGGCAAAGGGATTTAACGAGCGGATTTACAGTATCGGACATTTTTATAAATTTATGGAAGTCCGGGAGTATATCCCTAAAATGCCATTTCGCATAGAATATTTTCAGCAAAAGGTACTGATGGTACATCATGACCGGAGCGTAGAAGAAATCGTATACATGGAAGTTCTAAGAAAATTATATCTTTTTCCAGAACGGCTTCGCTGTATGTTCCTGCATCTGTGGTGTCTGGGACTTCGGGCAAGTGAAGTGTGTACTTTAAAAGGAAATGCATATTATCAGCAGGGTGAGGACTGCTGGATTCAGGTATATCAGGTTAAGATGAAAAATTATAAAAGAGTACCGATTCCAAAAGCATTATATCAGCTTATGAAAATTTACCTGAAGAAAAATGAGATACAGCCAGAAGAATTTATCTTTCAGAATGCGAAAGGCGGTGCCTGTTTATATGGAACATTCCGTCAGCAGATGTTAAGGGCATGCAGGGAAAATGGGATTGCAAATGGAGAATATATATTTCGTTCTCACGATTACAGGCATACCGTGGCAACCATGTTTTATGACAATAAAGTTTCACTTCAAAGTATCCGAGATTATCTTGGGCACACTTACGAAGAGATGACAAGGCAGTACATAGACTTTATGCCGAAAAAGATCGCACAGGCAAACGAAGAATTTTTCAGTACACAGGAAAGCAGCCTGGCTTCATGGCTCAGAAAAGGGGAACAAGATGCAAAATGATATTATATATTTCAGTGATTTTCCCAACTGTAAAGCAGCACCGGATAAGAAACAAAGAGAAGGAAAATTTGATCTGGCAAAATTGCCAACTCAGACTTTAAAAGATGAATTCCGCAGATACATCATATATCGAGGGAAAAATGGAAAATATACAACTTTAGTATATGACCGCCGCTCATACAATCATCTGGTAAACTTCCTCAATGACAAAATAAACCGTAATGTCAGCAGCCTGAGTGACCGCACGGTCGAAAAATGGGTAACACTTTTAAAAGGCTGGATGATGGAGCAGGGAATTCCAATCACCAAAGAGAAAAAAAGTGTGTACGGAACGGTCAGCTATGGAGAGCCGGCATTGATATTATATCTGAGAAATGTGCTGAAATTTTTAGAAGCCGAAGATTTAAGGGATGAGACAGAAAAAGATATTTGGGAATTAAAAAATCTGGACATTGAGATCCGGCATAATCCTATCTACAATGTGGAAACGCTTGATTTCAGAAAAATATCCCAATCCGATATCAGGGAAGAATGCAAAAAAGCAGTTTTTATGAATCTGAAATATGAGGCAATAGGAACAGTGCAGGGTGAACTTACGATTATGCGGAGATTCTCCGAATATTTAAGACTGGAATATCCGAAAGTTAAAAGCTGCTGCGAATTAGACCGTGACATACTGGAAAATTTTCTGATCAGTCTTTCAACCGCAGAAGAACTACATAGTGGAAACAGCAGTTATGTGATTTCACTAAGACGGCAACTGGAAACGATTGGAAAAATCTACAGTTATGAAAATCTGGGACATTTATTTATCAACACAGACACGCCGCCAGAAACAAAAGCAGAATTCCGGGTATATTCTGATGCAGAAATGAAGCGCCTGAATGCAGAAATCACACGGATGGACGTACAGATTGCAAGGTGCCTGCTGATACACCAAATGCTGGGAACCAGAATTTCCGATACACTGACTTTGAGAACAAACTGCCTGACAGAAGAAAACGGACAATATATGGTTGAAATATATCAGGTAAAAACCAAGCGGTACAAGAAACCTGTCAGTCAAGATCTTGCCCGATTGCTGCAGCGTTCTATTGAATACACGCAGGAAAGATTTCAGGATACCAAATACATATTTGTAAATGAAAAAAATCCTGGCAGGCCGATACAGTACATGACTATAAAATCCAAAGTTATGTCCATGATACAGGAAAAACAGCTAAAAGATGATAATGGAAATTTATTTGGATTTGGAACCCATATGTTCCGGCATTACTATGGCGTCAAGCTGACAGAAATGCATGTGGATGACTGGACGATAGCAAGGCTCCTTGGGCATAAAAGGCTGAACAGTGTGAAGCATTACCGGAAAATGAGCAATCAAAGAATGGCAGATGAAACCAGAGAAGTTCGCCAGATGATGAGCGATATCATATATTCAATTCTGGATGGATGGGGAGAAGAATATGAACAAATACGACAAGATGATTGAAGAAAATCAGAGAAAGAGTAAAGAAAAAATTTGTCTTGCACAGCAGACTATCCATGACATGGTGGCAAATAAAGAACGTATCACAGTTCCAAAACTCATGAAGAAAACGGGATTGTCCAGAGGCTTCTTTTACAAGAATCCAACCATCCGGGATCTTATGAATCAGGCAATCGAAGAACAAGCCGGAATGATAGATCCAAGAAGAGAAATCCTGAACATGGCAATGGAAAAGCAGATCGAACTGCTGAACCAGAAAGTGGCAGCCCTGACCAGAGAAAACAGTGAGCTGAAGAAAAAGAATGAAAAGCTGCAGAAGGCATTGAAGAAACAGGATTTGAATTTTATCAAAAACTTGTAACATTGAAAATGATAAGATGTAAGAGATGTGTGCGGACATATCTCTTCATCGTTGAAAACAAAATATATAAAATGCAAATAGGATGGGTATATGCTATACTAATTATGGAATTTTTGATAAATTTGTTGAAGAAGGGGAACACCATGTATTATGACATTACAAATCCAGATGCATCCTATTATTGGTTGCATGAATTATTGCAAATGCAAAGTGGAGAGTTTATAGAAGAATATATTATAAACTGTCATAATGATTTTGAAGAATTTTTTGAAAAATATAGCTCTATAATAAATAATATTGATATAGAAAATTTAGAGCTTGTAGCATTTCATGTAACAAGCACCAGTAATCAATGTGAAGATATAAAAAAATATGGATTACATAATCTTCAATGGGTACTCAATAATGACACTGATTTAAATAGATTTTTAAAAGAAAATAATGTAAAATTTGATATCAAAAGCAAAGTAATGTATATAGGCGATGTGGCTTATGACATAGATTATGAAAAATATAAAAATTTAGATGTAATTTCCAAGAGAAACGAAAAGCTACATAATATAGGGCATAAAATATATTATGATTTTCAGATTAATGCATTTCTGTTTTGTGAAGATATCTATAATTATTCAACTATCCATGAAGTACCAGAATTTATTTTTTCACTGTCTTCTTTAAATGATAAAACGAATGAACTTTATATAAAATGGAAAAGTATGTGTGAACCATATGTTGTAAAATATAAAGCTAAAATAAAAGATTTTACATATTTTACTTTTTATGACAGTGAAATGGAATACGAGAATGATAGACAAGATAATTGGAAAAGATTAAGAAAACTTCTTATTTCGAGATCTATAGAAAGTATGTTTTCAAGATCAAGTTCAGAAATTTATGCATATATGGCTCCAGATACAGTAGTGTCTGGTGAGAATATCATAGAATATATACCTGCTGAGGAATGGAGAAAAAATGTACTTAAATACTTTGGGAAAAAATGAAATGTATAAATCAGTTTCAGAAATAGTCGGAACTGATATTGAAGTGGTAAAAAAATTTATAAAAGAAAATGCAGACAATATAGTAGATTGTAATTATGATGAAAATGGTATTGAACAATTGAATATAGATGAACTGATACAAGGTAAAACTCTAAATCAAATTGACTCTTTAATTGTAAATCATATTACCCCTAGAGAAAATGAAAAAACTATATGGGATGAAGGGTTACTAACTTTATCTTATGCGTTAACACAGAAAACAGCATTATCTGATTATTTAAAAAAATGGGGATTTACATTTTCATTTGATCAAAAACAAATTACAATGTATAAAAATGATGTAATTGTTGAAGTTAAACATAAATTGGGAACAAATTTAGATATGAGACTTGGTGGCGAAAAGACTTTGAATGATTACAATATTAATGGCTATCTTTTTGTTAATGAATTTGAAGAGGATGCCATAAGCGGTTGGCTTGGATCACCAGAATTTTTAAAAAGTTTGTCTATTTATTACAGTAACCACAATATTGCAAATGACTATTGTGACAAATGCCAGAACTATTATGTTTCTTTTGAAGTACCTATAGATAAGGTGGATTTGGAAGGATTTTCTGATGATATAGATTCAATGAGAAAAACAGAAATATTATTGAGATATGTAATTAATGCATTATCGTATGCTGCAATGGAACAAAAACCGTTTCTTCCGATGTATAATCCAATAATTTTTCTGAAACGTGATTATAATGTTCCGAAGGAAAATATACGTAAAATATGGGATTTTCAGCGGAGGGGAGTAAAGTGGATTCCTATAGAAAGTTCTAGTATAACAAATTAATTATTTTTAAAAATTAAAATATCAGTTATAACTATAAGGTTCATACTCAATAAAAAATCGGAACTTCTCAGGAGGCTTCGATTTTTTTATAATGTAGTTGCAACAAGAGATTGGAAATTAGGTACTTACCCAGACAGTCCAGGAAACCCAAATTACAGTACCTGTCAGATCAAGCAGAAAGTGCAACACAAAACACAGTTTTGTATGCCGTTAAGCCCAGTAAAATCAAGGCATGAGGGGAACTGGCTACATTTTACTATCCCATCTGGTGGGGCATCGCCGCGTGGCCTGTGAATAATTTTGTCAAGGTCAACGACTTTACCGGCAAGACTGTCATCCCCTTTGCGACCTCCTCTTCCTCCGGCATGGGGCAGAGCGGCAGCTTGCTTGCAGAAATGGCAAACGGCGGCGACTGGCAGCAGGGCCAGCGTTTCTCCTCCGGCGCGTCCGAAGCGGATGTGCAGGCTTGGGTCAACGGTCTGGGCCTGTGAGAAACGAGAGACGGAAACTTGCTGCACTGACAGCCGCTCTATTGAGCCTGTCCTTGACAGCCTGCGCCCGGGAGCCGGAAACGGCCCCTGGCGGAGAGCTGGAAAACGGTGTGGCAGCCATTGAGAACGCTATGACCACAGCAAGTGAAACAGTCATCCTGCCGGAAAACGATGGGGACCTGCGTGTCGGTACATCCCAGGATACCGTTGCCACTCCGGCAGATTTCCCGGAAGCCTACAACTACGGCACCGGGAAAATTCAGGACTATTCCCGCAGCATGATGCTGAAAAAGCTGCCGGAGCCTGCCGGAAATGAAACGGTTTTGAACACATCGGCAGACCCAACGAAAATACAAGTGCTCTACCTCTGGGAGGAGGGAAAGGCACCGGCACGAACCAAGTTCACCCAGAATATGACCGGCTACTTCGATGATTGGGATTTCCGGCCCTATGTGACGGCTATCCCGGTCCCGGAGGGTGTGCCCCCCAAGGGGGCCGTGGTCCTCATGGCAGGCGGCGCATATCAGTTCCGTGGAAACTACACGGATAGTCTCCCCACCGCAGCGGCCCTGCGGAAAGAAGGCTTCCAGACCTTTATTGTGGATTACCGTCTGTCCCCCTACACCAGGAGGAGGCGGCGCTGGATGTGGCCCGGGCGGTGCGGTTTGTTCGGAAGAACGCGGATGTTTACAGCATTGACCCGGAGAAGATCGCCGTCATGGGGTTCTCCGCCGGAGGCATCCAGGCCGGAGAGTTCCTGATGCACTACGACGAGGACGTAACCGGGGAAGCCCTGGATGACAGCTACATCCCGGACGAACTGGACGAAATTCCCGCCCATGCCAGTGCCGCAGGGCTGATCTACTCCTTCTATGGCCGGCTTAGTGTGGGCAACATGGACCCGGACTGGCTGGCGCAGGGAAATCTGCCCCCGACCTACTATGTGTACGGCACCGAGGACCCCTTCTACCGGCAGTTCCAGCAGCAGTATGAAGTCATTTCCGGCATGGGCATCCCCACCGGACGCATCGTCCTGAACGGCTGGCCCCACGGCTTCGGCTCCGACGGAGGCTGGGTGAAGGATTATGCTGCCTGGCTGGAGACGATTTTTACAGAGAACAAAGGATGATCCCATGAAACTGCAATGGAAAATCACGGTGGACACTGGAATGATGTTGGCCCTGCTGCTTCTGATGGGCTACGGGCTGATTGGGGAACAGGCGCACGAATGGATTGGAATGGGAATGTTTGTGCTGTTCCTGGCCCATCTGGTCTTGAACCGGAAATGGTTTCAAAACCTGGGAAAAGGCCGGTACAGCCCAGTGAGAATCGTTCAAATTGTTCTGAACAGCCTGATCTTCCTTTGCATGGTGGGCTGCATGGTCAGCGGTATTGCGCTGTCCCGGTATCTGTTCCATATCCAGACGGAATATACTGTGGAAGCGGCTATGGAAAAGGTCCATATGTTCTGCGCCTATTGGGGTTTCGTACTGATGTGCCTGCACCTGGGGACCCATTGGAGTATGATATTGACTATGGCCCGCAAGCACTGGAAGCTCCCCAAACGGGGGGACTGGTATTTGAGCATAATCGGATATCTGGTCGCCCTGCTGGGCATCCCGATGCTGCTGCGGCGGGATGTGGCAGACTACCTGTTCCTGCGCAGCCACTTTGTTTTCATGGACTACTCGGAACCGGTCAGCTGCTTCCTGCGGGACTATCTTTTGATCGCAGTCCTATTTGTAACGGCAGGCCACGAAGGCATAAAATTACTTCGGAAATGGAGATAGCTCCACAAAACGCGAAAAGGGGTCGTCTCACAGTGGACGGCCCCCTTTTTTAGAAAGGAATGTTATGAAATCAAAAGCAACATGGATCATTGTGCTTGCGGCCCTGGTGCTGGTGTTTGAATTTACATACCTGTTTCAGAGCATCGGCCGTTCGGAAAATACGGTCCATACAGTACCGGTTCCTACACAGACGGTGACAGAAGCAGCCTCGGAACCTGCCACGCAGCCGGAACCGGAGGCCCCGGCCCAAGCAGACTTTGGCACCGTCACACCGGATATGGAAGAATACCGAGGCTTTGTCATCGACAATGTGCTTCACTCTCCAAATGACGGAGATATACACTACAATGTCTATATCCCGGAAGGCTACGACGGCAGCACCCCCTACGCCCTGTATGTGACCCTCCCCGGCTATGAGGGCTTGTATTTCCAGGGCGTTGCCGCTAACATCAAATCCGAGGCCTTCGGCTTTGAGGCCCAGAAGTATAACAGCGAAATGATCGTCCTGGCCCCGCAGCTGGGCGATTGGGGCGAAACCTCCGCCAACCAGACCATAGCACTGACGGAATATTTCCTGAACACCTACAATATTGATCCCACTAAAGTCTACGGAAACGGCTATTCCGGCGGCGGAGAAACCATGTCTATCGTCATGGGCAAACGCCCGGATTTGTTCACCGCCTATTTGCAGGTCAGCTCCCAGTGGGACGGCGCTTACGAGCCTGTCGCCGTCCAGCACCTTCCCGTTTACCTTGCCATCGGCAGAAATGACGAATACTATGGTTCCGAGCCAACCCAAAGAGCCTATGATACCCTTCACGACCTTTACCGTAAGCAGGGCATGACCGAAGATGAAATCGATAAAATCCTGGTGCTGGATATCAAGGAGCACGCTTACTTCACAGAGCGGAACGCCACGAATGAGCACGGCGGCGGTGGGCTGTTTGCCTATGACGAAGAAATCATGGGGTGGTTGTTTTCACATTGAAAGATGTTTTGTGTTGAAATAGGATTGCAAAATAGCGGTACATTTGTGAAAATCCCAAAAAAGCGATATGATATGCGTACCATCTGAAAACCAAACAGGAGGGACACATATGGAAATCACCTATACGCTCGTCGGGGACTATTATCTCCCAAATCTGACCGCACCGGAAAGCCCCAAGGTAGGCCGCTGGGGAATGCTGCGTTTCAACTATTTAAGGAAGCATCGGGAGGTGCTTTATACCATAATGCTTATGGAGGAAACACTGAATCCCCACCTGGAAGAAATTGACCGTCAGGCACAGGAAATGGAGCAGCAGCTTATTTCTCAGCTGGCCCAGCAGGAGGGCGTTACCGAGCAGCTGAAAGCGGAAAATCAAATGGATTGGGTTGCCCAAATGAACAACATCCGGAACCGGGCAGATGAAATTGTCCTGAACGATCTCATCTATGCCTAGAAAAAGTGAATCGTGAAAACCGCCATGGTGCGTACTGATTCTGTCAGTTGCACCGTGGCGGTTTTTGTTATTTCTCACAAAAATAAATCATTTTCAGAAATCATATTAAAAAACGGCCTGTCTCGATGGCTACATAAGTGAGAGGGAAAAATATTTATGGAAAACACACTAACAAAACCTCATTTTTGCCGCGATAGGTGAAGGGATAATATCCCACGGCACTTCGTCGAATTTCACATAAATAAATTATTTCCCGAAACATGTAAAAAATCGGCCTGTTTCGTGGGCTCAATATATGAGGGGATTTGTGCAGGCTTTATGAAATTGAGAAAATATTGAGGGACACCTTTCATTTCGCCCATTCTGGATGCCTACCACTTGAGGGGCTTTTTAGGCAGTTTCCACGAAAATGAAATAATTTTCAAAATCTCTTATATTTTGGCCCTTCTCGATGCCTACCAAGTGAGGGGGCATTTTGGTAGCTTGCGTGAAAAATATTTGAAAGCATGGAATATTTTAGGCTCTCCCGATGCCTACCACATGAGAGGTATCCCTTACCCGAAAATATTTGTTCAAAACGCCCTAACAAAACCTCGTTTTCGCCGCGATAAGTGAAGGGGTATTGCCCCTCCCCATGTACCTTGACATTTTTCATACTCATTCATCTGTTACATTCTTCTCCACCAGAGCCGGGAGGCCGTGCGCCACGACCATCTTATGCGAGCGACAAACACGAGCCTCCAATGCAGGTTTGCAACCGGCAAGGCGACGACGGCGGGGACAGGACAATGATACTTCTCGAAAGAGCTGGGCGGAAGCGCAGGGGTGGAACTCCCATGGACCCGATTCGCTGTCGGGCATCAGATGAATCCAAAGCGCACGGGGGCGAGGTCAAATAGGTGCGCAAAAAATAAATTTTGAAAGGAAAATCAAATGAAAAACAAAAACGGAATTTACATCATCGGTGTTGACCACGGCTATGGCAACATCAAAACAGCCAACTCCTGCTTCCCTACCGGTGTAGAGAGCAGCGACACGGAACCGACCTTCAAGAATGACCTGTTGATTTACCAAGGCCGCTACTACCAGATTAGCGTTGGGCATAAGGAATACGCCGCTGAAAAGGTAATGGACGAGGACTACTACATTCTGACCCTGGCAGCCATTGCCCGAGAATTGAGCAGAGAACAAATCACCCAGGCAAATGTGTTTCTGGCGGCGGGATTGCCGCTCTCCTGGGTGGCGAAGCAGCGGAAGGCGTTCCAGGAGTATCTGCTTCAGAACAGTGCGGTGGAATTTACTTTTCGGAGAATAGAGTACCGCATCCGAATTGTGGGTGCGGCAGTTTATCCTCAGGGATTTGCAGCAATTGCGCCCATTGTCAACCACTTCACCGGCAGTAATATGCTTTGCGACATTGGCAACGGCACCATGAACATCCTGCGAACCCTGGACAGCAAGGTGGATTTGCGTCAGATGTTTACGGAAAAGTATGGTGTTCAACAGTGTGTGCTTGCCATCCAGGAAGCTCTTATGCGGGAACATCACGCCGAACTGGAGGAACAGATGATTCACAATTTCTTGCGGTACGGTACAATCGGTATCGACGAGGAACTGGAAAAGACCATGAAGCTGACGGCGAGGGATTATGCGAAAAAGGTATTCCGCAAGCTCCGGGAGCATGGCTACGACCCCCGGATTATGAAGCTGTATGTAGTCGGCGGCGGTGGATGCCTGCTGAAAAATTTCTTCCCCATTGCCCCTGATAAAATCATCATTAACAGCGACATTTGCGCCACGGCCAAAGGCTACGAATACATAGCCGAGGTACAGAAGGTGATAGGAGGCGTGAAATGAGGGCCACGAAAACAACGATACGCTTCAAGCTGTCCCGTGCCGAGGATGCCCGTGCGCTGGAGTATCTGAGGGATCAGAAAGCGGCGGGGAGTTCTTTCAGCAAATCCGTGGTACAGGCCATTAACGACTGCCTGGATGCCCAGGAGGCGGAAAGCAGAGAGGACTCCTTTATGGGCAGATTCCGGCTGATGCTCCGGGAGGAACTGAAAGCTGCCGGGAATGTGGCCTCCTTTCAACCCGTTCACGAGGTTCCCCGGCCGTTGCAGGAGAACGCTGAGCAAACGCTGGCGTTTTTGGATGCTTTCGACGGCATGGAATGACAAAATGACGGCGTTTTTTCGGGGAAACGCCATCAATGTGCTAATGTCTTAAAACGACGTGTCGTCGCATTTGGCGGTTTGCGGAGTCAAAATCGGACAATGTGATAGCGTATTTGCAGAAAAGCACCGTCCCAAAGCACTGGTTTTACCCGACCATAATTACACAGGGACAGATGCCTACAACAGACCTAGTGTACACTTTTTCATGCACAGTATCGTTCAGGGCAGGGCTGTTTATCACTGAATTGTGGGCAATGTGGGGGCGATTCAACATGATAGAAAAGGTTATGTCTTTAGTCTGGCAAGCATCGCCTTTTGTCCCCAAAGGCAGCTTGTCAGGGCATATCCCTGAAACCCTATGTACTTAAAGGAGGAATATGAACAAAAGAATTTATGAAATAAAAGTCCGGCTGGCAGCCGATGAAATGGCATACCTGAATCAGCTTGTTGCTGCATCTGGATTGTCCAGAGAAACTTATTTGCGGATGGTGATTTCGGGAGTTGTCCCAAAGGAGGCACCGCCTCCTGACTTTTGGGCAATGATGCGGGAGCTTCATGCCATCGGGAACAACCTGAATCAGATTGCCATGAATGCCCATGTGCTGAACGCCATTGATGCCAAGCACTACGACGAGGGTGTTCGGCTATTTCAGAATGCGGTGCAGAATATTCTATCCGCAGTCCTTGATCCGATACCGATTGATAAATTAACACAAGGACAGGCAGAAGCACCCGTCCCCAACGACGAAAGGAATGACGCTTATAGAAAAGAAATTATGTAACCCTATTGCGATTCCCATAGCGAAATTGCACCCGTTCGAGGGCCACCCTTACAAGGTCCTCGATAACGAAGAAATGGAGGCATTGACCGAGAGCATTCATGTGGAAGGTATTCTCTCCCCACTGATTGTTCGGTCATTAGAAAACACAGACGAATACGAGGTAATCAGCGGCCACCGCAGACTACACGCAGCACAAAGGGCAGGGCTTTCCAAAGTTCCTGTCCTTGTCTATGAAATCAGTCGGGAGGAAGCGGCAATTATGCTTGTGGACAGCAACCTCCATCGGGAACATATTCTGCCCACTGAAAAGGCGTTTGCGTATAAGCTGAAAATGGAGGCGCTGTCCCACCAAGGCAAACGGACAGATTTAACTTCGGACCAAGTTGGTCCGAAGTTGACAGCAGCAGCGATTTCTGAATCAGACAGTGCTTCACAGGTTAAGCGCTATATCCGCCTGACCTACCTGATTCCTGAACTGCTTGACCTGATGGACGAGGGCAAAATTGCGCTTATGGTCGGCGAGGCCTTGTCTTATCTCGGCGACGAAGAGCAGTACGCCGTCTTGGAGCAGTGCGAAGTGAACGATTGCACGCCGTCTTATGCGCAAGCTGTTGAAATGAAAAAGATGTATCAGGGTGTAAATCTTACAGTTGAGAATATTAGCGAAATTCTCTCCCGTGAAAAGGCAAATCAGAGGGAAACCATTAAAATCCCAACCGAAAAACTACGGAAATACGCACCGAACGCCGATGCGAAACAGCTTGAGGATTTTATCCTCAAAGCCTGTGAGCATTACCGTAAATTCTTAATCCGTCAGCGCAATCGGGACGAAAGGTAAGGAGGACTGAATAATGAAAAATCAAACAAATTGGATCGTTGGCATATCCGACGGCAATCCGCACGAATACAAAATCGGTAATGTGACCTTTACGGTGCTTTCGGAGTTTCAGCCGAAAATATCCGGCGTAACAATTAAAAACCGATTTGAACGGACGATCACCGGTGATTTCACAGATTTGACCGGCGAAATTTTCAGAGATAAAATGGCAGCGGAATATGTGTGTTCGACTGCCGGGAAGGAGGACTTATGCAGTCGAAAAAGAAAAACGAACAAACAGGGATAACGGCGCTTTATTGCCGCCTGTCCCGTGACGACGGTGGGGATGGCGACAGCAACTCCATTGTCAATCAGCGCAAAATGCTCACGAAGTATGCCAAAGAAAACGGGTTTTCCAACACCCGTTTTTATGTGGATGACGGTATCACGGGCACTCGGTTTGACCGCCCTGGTTTTCAGGCAATGCTTGACGATATTGAAATGGGTTATATATCCACGGTTATCGTCAAGGATCTATCCCGACTTGGGCGTGACTATGTTACCGTCGGGCAATACACGGACATCTATTTTCCGGATCATAATGTTCGGTTCATAGCAATCAACGATTTAGTTGACAGCGATGAGGGAGAAAACGAGATTGCCCCATTTAAGAATGTAATGAACGAAATGTATGCCCGTGACATCAGCCGCAAGGTGCGTTCGGCGCACCGCATCCGTGGCACTTCCGGGGAACCGTTATCTCAACCGCCGTATGGGTATATGAAAAGTCCCGAAAACAAAAAGAAGTGGATCATAGACCCCGAAGCAGCGGCTGTGGTAAAGGATATTTTCAAAATGACCTTGGAGGGAAAGGGCGCCGAAACGATTGCCCGCATCCTGCAGGAGAAAAAGGTGCTTGTCCCGATGGCATATTGGCAAAGCAAAGGGCTGCCGAGAGGCGGCAAGAAAACGCAGCCTAATCCGTACAAATGGTGCAAGACAACGGTATCTAAAATTCTTGCACAGCAGGAATACTGCGGCGATGTTATCAATTTCAAGACCTGCTCTAAATCCTTTAAGAACAAAACACGGTATGCTAATCCCGAGGACAAGTGGGCGATTTTCAAAAATGTTCACGAGCCGATTATTGACCGTGAGGTATTTGAACAGGTGCAAAAGCTGATCGGCAAAACTCGCCGCCGTAATCCGAAGCCGGAGAATTGGGAACGCAATATGTTCTGCGACTTGCTTTACTGCGCTGATTGCGGACGGAAACTATGGTTTAATATTAAGCACGATAAGGAAGATATACCGTTCTTTATGTGCGGTAATTATCATGGCAACCGAGGAACTTGCAGCTCAACCCATTATCTCAGAGCCGACGCTATCGAGCAGGTGGTAATGATGGAACTTCGCCGCTTATCCAAATGTCTGTGCGATGACGAAGAAAGCTTTGCCATGCTGCTTGCCGATAAAACCAATGCAGATATTCTCAAAGAGAAAAAACACATTGAGGGTGAGCTGCAAAAGTGTATTGTCCGCAGTGAGCAGGTAGCGGAGCTGTGCATTAAGTGCTATGAGGACAATGTATCGGGCAAGCTGAGCGACGAGATGTTTATGCGGTTTTCGGGCAAGTACGAGACGGAACGGCTGGAATTGAAAGAGAAAATCTCCGCATACCGTAAACGCCTGTCGGAGGTGGAGGAAATGCAGCTCGGAAAAGAGAAATTTATTGCCGCCGTTCGGAAATTTATGCAGATGGATAAGCTGACTGCACCGCTGCTGCGGGAACTCATTGACCGCATAGATGTGTATGAAGTGACCGGGACGGGCAAAAACCGCAAACAGATGATAAAGATACACTATAAGTTTGTAGGGTATCTGGAGCTGCCGAGCCTTGGGAGCAGGTACAACTACCGAGAAGAAACCCGTAAGGGCGTCGCCGTGGAATATGTTCCGAACGCACGATCGGCATAACAAAAAAGAGCAGGACAATTCCTGCTCATACATACAAAGAGGCACAAAAAGGCAAAAAGAAATCGAGTGTCCTCATCCAACTCTCAGGTTGGTTAAGAACACTCGATATGGTGCGAGTGACGAGACTTGAACTCGTACGTCAAAGACACACGCCCCTCAAACGTGCCTGTCTGCCTATTCCAGCACACTCGCATTTTGCGCCTTAATTACGGCGCTTGATTATTATATCAAATAAAGTAACGAATGTCAATAAAAATCTTTAATTTTTAAATTATTTTTAATAGAGGGTCGGTATTTTGTATATTTAATATCTGCCAAATTCCATTAGAGAACACAAAGCAAATGCCCTCATATTCGAAGATACAAAGACACTTGCTTTTAACTTAATTGTCGAGATTACAAAACCTTTTTCAGTTTTTTGCGCAGGTACTCCAACCTTGAATAGACCGCACCCGTAGTCAGACCGACAATCGGTGCAATCTCTTTTGTGGAATAGCCCTTCATTTTCAGAAGAACAATTTGCAGAGTACACCTATCAATCGTAAGCAAGGCTTTATACAGGTTCTCATTCTCAATTTCGTTCAACAGGTCATCGACAGTCTTTCCCATTTTGCAATCGCAGAACGAGACACATTCATTTTTTCTGCAAGCATTTCCTGTGTAAACCCTTTTGCACTTCGTAGTTGTTTTATTCTTTCTCCCATTGTCATATAATGCGCCCTCAATTCTTTGCTTTTCTGAATATAGTATATTACTGCACACACCGATCGTCCATACACGCATTGTAACGATGTTGTTACTTACCGTAACAGTACCTATCCCTATTACACTAAGCCCCAAACCGAACAGACAGATTCCTTGCCCAAATTATTTTCTGCGTTTTTATACTGCGTGTACTTCACGAAACAAACACCAAATACCACAAGATACAATCCTAAAACGATGCCACCAACCGAGGCAATAAGATAATGGTGGGTGTAAAAGATGTTGTGTATAAACTGCGGCAATAATACTGCAAAAAAGAGAATCAACAGCGGTAACATCCGCCCTTTTATCACTCTTTGCATCATTTGAAACCTCGATTCTTCGTCGCAGAATATTTCTTCCGCAACACCATCTTCTGAAATCGCTTTTCTGAAATAACTGTATCCGGCATAATCTTGTATATATTCCCAACCGCAATCATCAAACATTTTTAGATATTTGTCTTTATGGGCGAGTCCATATTTATTATAGTCAAGTTGATACGCAACATCTTGAGGGGTGCATTTTTCAAAATAATACGTGTCAAACCCTTTTACTTTAACAAATTTCCAGCCACTCTTGTGCTTTTCTCGTAAATAGTCTTGCACTTTTTCATATTCAAATATGGTAAACCATTTGAATTGCTTTTTAGTATCCATTTTACATTTCCTCCTGTGCTATCTTATATAAGCGTTCAATTCGTTTCAGTTCAACCTGTAAAACATCCAACCCCAAATCTGTAATTTGATAGATTTTTCGTTTATCTTCTTCACGTACAAAACGAATCACATGGTCTTTTTCCATTTTCGCCAAACTCCCGTACATCGTGCCAGGTGTAAGTTTAATTGCACCATCTGTCATTTTATCAACCATTTGAACGATGCCGTATCCGTGATTAGGTTTTCGCAAACATAATAAAATGAAAAAAGCAGTTTCTGTCATAGGTACATAAACTTTTTTAATATGTTGATCCATTGAATTGCCCCTCTCTCGACATCAGTGCGATGTATCGCACTTCGACATACTTAG
>ERZ825137.3472-NODE-3472-length-16846-cov-3.104044_pt1 | contig 16846 bp, 18 predicted proteins | sample MGYA00519873_ERZ825137 | MGnify/ENA primary metagenome ERZ825137 (study PRJEB31778, sample SAMEA3449190) | human gut metagenome | biome: human gut; feature: human-associated habitat; material: faeces | place: United Kingdom | collected 2010/2012 ...
GGATGAGAAGATCAAGGGCATGCTGAACTGCATCCATGAGCATTTCGGCGAAAGGCTGTCCGTGGCCGAGATTGCCGCGGCCGCTTTTATCAGCGAGCGGGAGGGGTATTGGCTGTTTCAGCAGGTGCTGCGCACCACGCCGGCGGATTACCTGCGCCGGTATCGGCTGCAGGCAGCGGGACGGCTTCTTAAAGAAAGCACGGCCGCCATTGGCGATATTGCCCTGCAATGCGGCTTCGGCAGCGCCAGCGCCTTTGGCAAGGCCTTCCGGGAGCAAAACGGCCTCACACCGGTGCAGTATCGCCGGCAATGGCAGGATTGGAACAAATGACGGCAGAGAACGGATAGTATTTCGCGTTCAAACCGGATACAATACGGACAGCAGCCGATATAATCGTGCGGCTGTCCGATTTTGTATCAGGGAGGCACAGCCATGGATTTAAATGAAAAAGCAAGCCGGACGCCGGCGGACAAGGCCTCGGCGGAAACGCTGGCGATGATCGCCAGATCCCGGGCGCTTACGCGGGAATATTATTTGTCGGATTATACGGATACGGAGGGGCGGCAGCGGATCCTGACGGAGCTGTTCGGCCGCATGGGCCGCAATGTCGCGGTGGACACGCCTTTTCACTGCAATTACGGAAAAAATATTTTTATCGGAGACAATGTTATTATCAACATGAACTGCACGTTTGTGGATGATGCCGCCATTACGATTGGCAGCCAGGTTCTGATTGCATCGCATGTGCAGCTGTACACGGCCACGCACGCGCCGGATCCGTCGGACCGGCTGCTGCCGGACTGGCAGGAAAAGGGAACGGCCTGGTTTCGGACGTATGCAGAGCCGATTACCATTGAGGACGGCGTCTGGCTGGGCGGCGGCGTAATCATGCTGCCGGGCGTCCGGATCGGCCGCAACAGTGTGATCGGCGCCGGCAGCGTCGTCACTCGCTCCATACCGGCAAACTGTGTGGCCGTCGGCAACCCCTGCCGGCCGATTCGGTTTTTTGAAGAGGAAAAAGAAGAGGAATAGGATACGAAGAAAGGATTTTATCAAAAGGAGTTGGGTTTTGCGGGAGGGTGTGATATACTGAATCCAAATTGAAACGTACGACAGGAGAAAAAATGACAACCTTACCGATTGATATTCAAACGATAGCCGCCGGCCGGTTTGATCCCGCCGCGGCCGTGATTACTCAGCTGCGGCACGAGGAGGACGATGAGCCGTATTCGGTGTGGCGGATCGAGGCCGGGAGCCAAAGCTTCATTCTGAAGGAGGCCAAGGAATATGAGAGCGAGGTATACCGGACGTTTTTAAGTGACGCTTCGGGGCAGGTGCCGGCGATTTACGGGGCGGAAACGGTTAACGACAAAACCTATCTCCTGATGGAATATATCGAGGGGCGGGACCTGTGCCGGTGTGACCGCCGCAGTCTGCAGCAGGCGCTGGATGCGCTGATTGCGCTGCAGCAGACCTATTGGGGCGAAACGGAAAAGGCGGACGCCGGGTTTTCGTTCGAGAAAAGCCGGGCGGGCCGAAAGAAGCGCGGAACATTTTTGAGGGATGCCGAGCTGGAGGAGGCCTACGAAGGGTATCTTGCCCTGTATGAGCGGGTGCCGCGGACGTTGTGCCACGACGATCTGCTGCCGTTTAACGTGCGGATTGACGAGCGCAGCGACCGGGGCGTGCTGATCGACTGGGAATACGGCGGCATTCTGCCGTACCCGACGTCGCTGGCGCGGCTTCTGGCCTTCGGGGAGGAGAAGGAGGACGCCTTTTTCTATATGAAGGACGAGGACAAGGCCTTTGCGTCCGATTATTATTACGAAAATCTGCTGAAGGACAAGGGCATTGCAAAGGAAGAGTGGCAGCGGACGCTGGCTTATTTTCTGCTGTATGAATACTGCGAGTGGGTGGCCGTCGGCCATCAGTACGAGGAGCCCGATAACGAATATTTTATCAAATACCAGCCGGTGGCCAAGGCACACGCGAAAAGGCTGCTGCATATTTCCCGGGAAATGGAGGCGTCAGCAAGATGACAGAGGTAGTAGCAGCTCTGATATGGGACCGGAATCGTTTCACGATTTGCCAGCGGCCGGCGCATAAGGCGCGCGGGCTTCTGTGGGAGTTTGTCGGCGGCAAGGTCGAGCCGGGGGAAACAAAGGAAGAGGCATTGATCCGGGAATGCCGCGAGGAGCTGGCGATAACGCTGGCCGTCGGGGAGCGGTTCATGGAGGTGGTGCATGAATATCCGGACCTGACCGTGCATCTGACGCTGTTTCAGGCAGCCATTGCCGAGGGAACGCCGCAGCGGCTGGAGCATAACGATATCCGCTGGATTACGCCGGAGGAAATACCGGCCTATGCCTTTTGCCCGGCGGATGAGACGATTCTGAAGAAAATAACCGAGACCTATGGGAAAACCGGAAGTCTTCGGGAGGAAGGACATAGAGAATGAAACGGGAATTGATGCATGATCCGATTTTTCTGGCTGGCCGTTCGAAACCGGCCGGGCCGGAGGACCGGGCGACGGCGCAGGATCTTCTGGATACGCTGATAGCTTGGCGGGACGTTTGCGTAGGAATGGCGGCCAACATGATCGGAGTGCGGAAGCGCATCATTGTTTTCATGGATGAGAGCGGAGGAAAACCGGTGTATCAGATTATGCTGAATCCGGAAATCGTTGAGCGCTCCGGCGCCTATCAAACGGAGGAAACGTGTCTGTCCCTGCGGGGCGGCCCGCGGACCTGTACGCGGTATAAGTGCATTCAGGTGCGGTATCAGACGGCGGATGGAACAAAAAAGATCCAGACCTACACCGGCTGGACGGCGCAGATTATCCAGCATGAAGTGGACCACTGCAACGGAATTCTGATATAAAAACAATTTTGGAGAGAGGCTCTTCGCGTATGCGGAGAGCTCTGTTTGTTTTTGACGTGGGCCTGCCCGGCGATTCCTGCATAAAATGAAATAGGTACACCGAGGAAAGGATGGTAAAAATGAATGGTTATAACGGCAATAATTATACAAATCGGAACGGCTGCTCCGCCGCCGCTGTCGAATGCGGCACATATGTGACCGTGAAAGCCCCGGTCGGCCCGATGGGGCGAGCAGGACGCTGCTTTTGTAACGAAAAAGCGAATAAAAATGGACAAATGAGTAACAAAAGTTGCATTTTTTCATTTTTGCGCTATAATAAAAAAGAACAAAAGGAGGAAAACTATGGATACAGGTTATGCGTTTTCATATGACAAGCTTTGGCATCGGCTGATCGATCTGAAGCTGAAGAAAAAGGATCTGATGAGCCGGACACAACTCAGTGCCAATGTTCTGGCCAAGATGGGGCGCGGGGAATCGGTAACTCTGGAAACCCTGGCCAAAATCTGCATTGCCCTGAACTGTGAGGTCGGGGACGTTGTGGACGTCATCCGAAAATCGAATCCGAAAAACCAATGAGACGAAGGAGATGAAGGTATCATGAAAGAAGTCAAATCCCCCCGTAAGCCTCTTTTGTATTACTACGGCATCGCGCTGCTGGGCATTCTCATCTTCAATATGGTGGTATCCCCGCTGCTGATTCAGGCCCGCGTGCAGGAGGTGGATTACGGCACATTCATGAAAATGATTGAGGAGAAGAACATCGGCAGCGTAGAGGTGAACGATTCCGAAATCCTTTTCACGGATAAGGAGAATCAGCAGATTTATAAAACCGGAGCCATGAACGACCCGACGCTGACCCAGCGGCTGTATGATTCCGGCGCTAAGTTTACCCGGGATATCGAGCAGGGAACATCGCCGCTGCTGAACTTTTTCCTGACGGTGATTCTGCCGATCCTGATTTTCGTTGCTCTGTTTGCCGCATGGGGGATCAGTTACGACGGTATCGGTTTCACTGACGGCATGATTATGATCCTCGGCGTGTTGGGCGGTGCGTCGCTGTGGTGGTTTACACTGACTTTCTGCGTCAGTCTGCTGCGCAAGAAATTCCGTCCGCGTCACCTGTTGTGGATCAACCGCGTCACGGGGGCTGTGATCGTCGTGCTCGGTGCGGTGGCTATTCTCTCTATTTTTATCCAAATACAAGTTCCCGTACATGGAGTCCTTCCCCCCCAATAAAAAGAAAATCATTATCGCGGTCGACGGATTCTCGTCGTGCGGCAAGAGTACGTTTGCCCGTGAAGTAGCCGCACGTATCGGCTATATCTTTATCGATACCGGTGCGATGTACCGGGCCGTCACTCTGTTGGGGCTTCGCCGCGGTGCGATCGGTCCGGACGGAGTGGATGAAAAAGCATTGACAGACTTGTTGTCCGAAGCCGATATATCGTTCCGTTTCAATCCGGGGCGGGGCGCCAGCGATATTTACCTGGACGGTGAGAATGTCGAAAGCCGGATTCGCGGCATCGAGGTAAGCAATAGCGTCAGCCGTGTCAGCAGTATCGGCGCCGTACGCGAGAAGCTCGTGCATCTGCAACAGCAGATGGGGAAGCAAAAGGGTGTCGTGATGGATGGCCGCGATATCGGGACAGTGGTATTTCCGAATGCCGAACTGAAAATTTTTATGACAGCCGATCCGGCGATCCGTGCCCAGCGCCGTTATGCCGAACTGACGGGCAAAGGTGAGCAGGTCACGCTTGAAGAGGTGATGCAGAACCTGCTCGAACGCGATCATGCCGACCAGACGCGCGCGATCAGTCCGTTGCGCAAGGCAGATGATGCCATTGTCTTGGACAACAGTTTTATGACGATCGGAGAAGAGCTCGAATGGGCACTGGAGCTGATCGGTAAGCTGACTGCCTGATTTTACTCCGGTGGTGCAGACCGCATCTGTCGGAAGTTTGCCTTTGTCCGGAAGTTTGTCCGGATTCAGGTGGGCAAATCGTGTTGCATATTTTCCCAAATCAATGAAATGAAAATCGAGATCGACGATAAATCGGGTTTTTGCTTCGGTGTGGTGAAAGCGATCACCAAGGCCGAAGAGTCGCTTGCCAGCGGGGAGAAAGTTTATTCGCTCGGCGATATCGTGCACAACCGGGTCGAGGTGCAACGCCTCGAATCCCTGGGGCTTGAGACGGTATCGCATGCCGATTTCCCGCAGCTCATCGGCCGGACCGTGTTGATCCGTGCGCACGGGGAACCGCCTTCGACCTATGAACTGGCACAGCGGCACCGGCTCAAAGTGATCGATGCGACCTGTCCCGTGGTCGCACATTTGCAGAAAGTCGTAGTCGAGGCACACCGCAAGATGCAGGAGTGTGGCGGCCAGGTGGTGATCCTCGGCAAACGGGGCCATGCCGAAGTGGTGGGTTTGACCGGTCAGGTGGCCGGCGATACGCTGGTGGTCGAACGGTTGGAAGACCTCGATACGGTCGATTTCAGCCGACCGGTTTACCTGCTTTCGCAGACGACACAGAGCCTCGAACTGTTCGACCGGATGAAAGAGGAGATTCTCCGGCGTGCGGCCGATCCTGCGAAAATAACCGTGCACGATACCATCTGCCGCCAGGTGTCGAACCGTAATCCTCACCTTCAGGAGTTCGTACGGCGGTTCGATGTGGTCATCTTTGTCTGCGGCAGGAAAAGTTCGAACGGAAAAGTGCTTTACCAGACCTGTCTTGCACACAATCCGCGCAGCTATACTGTCGAGGATGAGACCGAATTACAACCCGCATGGTTCGACAATTGCCGGTCGGTCGGCATCTGCGGTGCGACCTCTACCCCGAAATGGCTGATGCAACGTGTCGCCGAAAACATTGCACGACTGACCGGATCGGTTACTGAATAACCTGTCTGCTTTAAAGGTGTGTCAAAGTGCTCTTTCAGTGTTTGCAACCAAAACTATGAAGTCCGGGAATTGTCTCCGTTCCCGTTATTTTGTTTTTGCCGGGCGGTATCTTCTTACAGCTCTTTTTTTAGATAGACCATATCCTTAAGCGTGATTCCCTCTTCGACGATCGAATTGTGGTAATGGTCGGTGAAAAAATCCGGTATACGGTGCGAGCGGACGAATCCGCACGATTCGTAAAAGGAGAGTGTGCCGGGCGTTTCGCCCGTACCGACGAGCATGGTCCGGTAGTGTCCTCGGTAGTATTGCGAGATGTGGCGTATCAGTGCCCGTGCGTATCCCTGTCTCTGGTATGCGGGCAGTGTGGCGAGGTTCTTCAATTCGCAGGTATCGGATGTCTCTTCGGTTACCACGCAGACGCTTTTGAGACCGCCGTCGTACAGTGCGAACAGTTCGCCCCGGTCAAGGTAAAGGTCGATCATGTTCTCCTGTTCGTCGGCCAGCAGTAGCAGTTCCAGAAAATCTTTTTTCCGTTCGCGGATAATCCTGATCTCGTGGGGCATTGGGGCATGTTTTTCTTTGTAAGGTCGGCAATTGTTTCGTGGGGCAAGATCCCCTTTCGTACGAGGTTACTTGCGCAAGGTAATAAAAAGAGCCGTCCTCCAAGACGGCTCTTTTTATTTATTAAGTACAGGAACTTATCCCAGGTAGGATTTCAGCAGTTTGCTGCGTGTGCTGTGGCGCAAGCGGCGGATTGCCTTTTCCTTGATCTGGCGTACACGCTCACGCGTCAGGCCGAACTTTTCGCCGATCTCCTCGAGGGTCATTTCCGAGCAACCGATACCGAAGAAGTACTTGATGATGTCGCGCTCACGGTCGGTCAGCGTCGATAAAGCGCGATCCACCTCGGTGCTCAACGATTCGTTGATCAGGCCTCGGTCGGCGATCGGAGAGTCGTTGTTGACCAGTACGTCGAGCAGCGAGTTGTCCTCGCCGTCGGCGAACGGTGCGTCTACCGAGACATGGCGGCCCGAAACGCGCAGCGTATCGGTCACTTTCTCCTTCGGAATATCCAGTTCGTTGGCCAGTTCCTCGGGTGACGGCGTGCGCTCGTGTTCCTGTTCGAAGCGGGCGAACGCTTTGTTGATCTTGTTGAGCGATCCCACCTGGTTCAGCGGGAGCCGCACGATACGGCTCTGCTCGGCCAGTGCCTGCAGGATCGATTGGCGAATCCACCATACGGCGTAGGAGATGAATTTGAATCCCCTCGTCTCGTCGAATTTCTCCGCGGCTTTGATCAGACCGAGGTTTCCCTCGTTGATCAGGTCGGGTAGCGACAATCCCTGGTTCTGGTACTGCTTGGCCACCGAAACGACGAAGCGCAGGTTCGCGCGGGTCAGTTTCTCGAGTGCCTCTTTGTCCCCTTTTTTGATGCGTTGGGCCAAATCGACCTCTTCCTCGACGGTGATCAAGTCCTCTTTACCGATCTCCTGCAGGTACTTGTCCAGCGAAGCGCTTTCGCGGTTGGTAATCGACTTGGTGATTTTTAGTTGTCTCATGTTATTTTGTAGGTTAACCTGTTTCGTTTTCCGCCTCCGGGGAGGATGGCCGCCTCCCCGGAGCATTGCGGGAAAACGGGTTATTTGCCGACGATCGAGTAACTGACCGCACGGCCGTCGGGGTAAATTCCGTCGATCGATTCGATCTTCGAGGTAATCCGGTTCAGGTCGGTTATGCTGCGTACCGGACGGTCGTTGATCGCGGTGATGATATAGCCGGTGCGGATGCGGGCTTGTGCCAGCACGCCGTCGCCGCTGATGGCTACCACCTGTACGCCTCCGTTAATCTTCAGCTCTTTGCGTGCGCGGTCTGAAATGTCGGCGAATTGTCCGCCCAGCGCATCGATTGCTGCGACGACGTCGCTCTTGACGATTCCTGTGTTACCAGATTTATTACGCAGGACGACCTCCATTTGTTTCACATCCGAACCTCTTTTTATTTTTACCGTGACTTTGTCGTTCGGACGGTGCTTGGCGATCTCTTCGAGCAGCTTCGACGAATTGTCGATGGAGAGTTCCTGAATACCGATGATGACGTCGCCTTTACGGATGCCGGCTGCATGGGCTGCACCTTCCGGATCGACCTCCACCACGTAGACGCCCCCTTTCTCGTTGATACCGGTCTCCTTACCGCGCTGTTCGATGAACGCATCGTTGATCTCCTGGAACGTTACGCCCAGCATGGCCCGCTGTACGACGCCGTACTCTTTCAGGTCGACGACTACTTTTTTGACGATCGAGGTGGGTACGGCGAACGAGTAGCCTGCAAAACTGCCGGTGGGCGATTTGATTACGGTGTTGATACCGACCAGCTCTCCGCGGGTGTTGACCAGTGCGCCGCCGCTGTTGCCGGGGTTGACTGCCGCGTCGGTCTGGATAAACGATTCGATGCGGAACTGGCTCGGGATAATATCCAGGTTACGTGCTTTTGCGCTGATGATGCCTGCCGTTACGGTGCTTTGCAAACCATAGGGGCTGCCGATGGCAAGCACCCATTCGCCGAGGCGCAGCGCATCCGATTCCCCGAACGGAATATTCGGCAGGTCGGTCGCGTCGATTTTCACCAACGCGACGTCCGTGGTCGGGTCGGTGCCGATCACTTTGGCCGTGAAGGTACGGTTGTCGTTGAGCGTTACCTTTACTTCGGAGGCGTCTTCCACCACATGATTGTTCGTGACGATGTATCCGTCGGGACTGATGATGACGCCCGACCCGCCGCCCCGCTGCTGCTGCGGTTGCTGGGGTTGTTCGAAACTGCCCTGCGGGATGCCGAAGAATTCGAAGAACGGATCAAATCCGCCTCCTCCGCCGAAACGGCTGTTACGGCTCGATTTGACCTCTTTGGTTACTTCGATGTTCACGACGCCTTTGACGGCGTTCTCGGCCGCATAGGTCAGGTCGGGATACTTGTCCGCTTCGTATGAGGTGAAATGATTGCCTGCCTGCTCGCCGAATGCGGCGGGGGTATAGGTGCGGGTATCGTTGCCGGCTACTTGGCCTATCGTATAGGCCGTCACGCCTCCGGCCAGCATGGAGGCTGCCACTACCGTTGCAAATAATGTGACCTTTTTCATAATTAGAAATTGTGTTAGAATTGGCAATTAATAAAATAAAAAGGGTCGAAATTGTTTCACGCGTATGTCGGTTAGTCTGTGAATCGTAATTGTAAAACCGGAGTCCGGTTGTGTCAAAAACGTGCGGACCGGACCTTTTGTTGTCGCCGGTCCGCACGCTTTCAGTTCAAACGCAGTTACGTATTTCAATATTGTATGCGGCGGGGATAAATCCTTTTCATTGAATTTTGTTCCGGGCGCAAGGGTATTCGTTCCCTTTTGCCGGAAATGTTCGGTTGCTTATACTTTGTGGTCGCTTCGGTTATTTCAGTCCGAACTCGGCCCGGATCTTATCGACCGCATCGAGCTTTTCCCAACTGAAGAATTCGACGGCTTTGGTCGTCTCCCTGCCGTTTTCCCATACGGTTACCTCTTCGGTGTAGGGCCGTCCGCCGAAGTGACCGTACGAAGCGGTCGCCTCGAAAATCGGATTGCGAAGCCCGAACCGTTCGACGATTTTGGCCGGGCGCAGGTCGAACAGCTTGCCGATCCGTTCGGCGATTTCCCCTTCGCTGATCGCGAGGTGGTTCGTGCCGTAGGTGTCGACATAGATGCTGAGCGGCTGTGCAATGCCGATCGCATACGAAAGCTGGACGAGGATCTCGTCGGCAACGCCTGCGGCGACGAGGTTTTTGGCAATGTGGCGTGCTGCATAGGCGGCGCTGCGGTCCACTTTCGAACTGTCCTTGCCCGAGAAGGCCCCGCCTCCGTGTGCCCCCCGGCCGCCGTACGAATCGACGATGATCTTGCGGCCCGTTACGCCCGTGTCGCCATGGGGACCGCCGATCACGAATTTTCCGGTAGGGTTCACGTGCAGGATATAATCTTCGCCGATCAGTTTACTGAGGCAGTCGCCGGCCCGTTCCAAACGTGCTTTCGTGCGCGGAATCAGGATCGTGCGGACATCTTCTCGGATTTTCGCGCACATGGCCAGTTCCGCCTCTTTCTCGCTGCGGGTGCCGTCGGGCCGGATGAATTCGTCGTGCTGCGTCGAAACGACGATCGTGTGGACCCGTTTGGGCTGTTTGTCGTCGCCGTACTCGATCGTCACCTGGCTTTTCGAGTCGGGACGCAGATAGGTCATCTCTTTGCCTTCGCGCCGGATGACGGCCAGTTCTTTTAGGATGACCTGTGCGAGGATCAGCGAGGCGGGCATGAACTCTTTGGTTTCGGAGCAGGCATAACCGAACATGATACCCTGGTCTCCCGCTCCCTGCTCCTCTTCGGTCTCGCGCACAACGCCCTGGTTGATGTCGGGCGACTGTTCGTGGATCGCCGAGAGGATGCCGCATGAATTCGCGTCGAACATGTAGTCGCTTTTGGTGTAGCCGATCCGCTGGATGACGCGGCGCGCTACGGCTTGTACATCGACATAGGCTTCCGAGCGCACTTCGCCGGCCACGACGACCAAACCCGTCGTGCAAAGCGTTTCGCAGGCCACTTTCGATTGGTTGTCGTGGCGCAGGAATTCGTCTAGAATGGCGTCGGAAATCTGGTCCGACACCTTGTCGGGGTGTCCTTCGGACACCGCTTCAGAAGTAAATAAATATCCCATTTTTATAAATTTTTACTGCCTGCGGCCGGCCGACTAACGTCCTGCAAGGCGTGCCGGAAACTATATTTTCGGCAGGAAGCATACGGTACCGGCGGCCATGCCGGCAAAATCAATAAAACGGGAAAAACTTAGCTGTTGGGGAAAACCAAATACTAGAATTACAATTTTAGCATTTTTTCGAGTGGTTGCAAGCGGCCAAATCTTTCCACACTGTCTTAAACGTTCCGTTGCGGGAAATCGTTTGTACAAAGGTACGAAAAAATCGGCATATTTTGAAAAATATTCAAATCCGGAGTGGAAAACTCCATGCTCCATGCCGTTGCTGGGGAAATGAAACAGGGAGGTTCTCCTTTTCCTCCCTGCCTCATTTAGTATGTTAGACTTTCAGTTATTTCGGTTGCTGTTTCCGCCCGACGATGAAAGTGCTTTTGACCGCCGGAAGCGTCAGGTCGAACCGGGTATAATCCTTGCCGTCGCGTGAGACGGTTTCTGCGGGAACAGCCGCTACCTTTCCGGTATAGGGGTTCCAGGCTTCGAGTGTCAGGCATCCCTCCAGTTCGACCGGGGTGGTTAAGTTGTCGTCGGTCGAGTTCGAGAAGAAGTAGATATCCTTGCCGTCGCGTTGTTTGTGGATGTAGTTGAATACGCCGTTCCCGCTGTGACGGAATGTCGTGTCGACAATGTTTACATCCGGGGCGATACCCAGCCTGTCCAAAGCGTTTGCGAGGGTGCCCGCATCGGGATCGGGGACAAAAAGGGCCATCCCGCCGCGCGCATTGGTTCGCAGCTGTCCGTTGTCCTGCTGCTTTTTCGGTCCGAAAATTTCCGCGATCAGGTTGTTTATTTCGGCGTCACGGCCAAATTCGGCCGATTTGGTGGGGAGCGCCGTCGTGGCGAGGATCTTTCCGCCTCCGTCGTAGTAGGCTTTGATCTTTTTCAGCGTTTCGGCCGAAAGAACTTTCCCGCCCGGAATGATCAGCAGGTCGTACTCCTGGTGGTTGACCCTGTTGTGCAATACCAGATTTCCGTCGTTTCCGGTAATCCGTCCGTCCACCAGCGATTCGGGATGGATGAAGGTGAAATCGCGGTGCAGGCGGTTCGTCAGCAGCGAGCCTACCGCCTGGAAGTCAGCTTCGGCCGGGACGTATTCGCCCCAGGGACGATAAACGGCAATATCGAATTTGTGGTGTCCTTGCAACGAGGTGATCGGGTAGAGCAGTGCGATCTTCGATACGCGGCGGCCGCCTTGCAGCATGTAGCAGCTGCGGGCCACGAAATCGCTGTATTGGGGCAGCGTTGCAGCGAGAGCCGGGTTGTAGGACGAGATTACGGGCGGAATGTAGACCTTTTCGGGACGATTGTCGTACCACATACCGTGCGGAATCAGGAAGTTGATTCCCCGCGAGAACATGTCCATCGCCACCCGGTAGAGCATCAGCGAATCCATGTCGGCCTTGAACGCACCGTTCACCTCGGCGCCTACCATCGGACGGTCGTAGAGGTCGGCGGCCGAGCTGATCTGCTTGTGCCCGTCCCGGCCGTAACCGTAGTAGAAGATGTAATCGGCCAGCGGAATTTGTGAATGACGGTAGAATTTGAGGATGTCGCCGTGCAGCTCGGTCGTGTTTTTCGTGTAATTTCCGGGCGGGTGGCCGATGCTGCTTACATTATGATCGGCGCACCAATCGGCCACCAGGCGCGGATAGCCCTCGGCCATCAGTTCCGAACGGATCGTATGGAACGCCACGCGTGCCGCTTCGGTTTCCGGGCCGATGTCGTAAAAGAGCGCGGGGTAATACAGCGCCGCATTCTTGCCATAGCTCTTCTCGAATATTTCGGTAATCGCGGGTGTCCAGGTCTTCTCCATGCCGTTGAACCCGATGTCGTCGTAAAAGACACGCTTGACGGTATTGCCCATGTATTTGCCGTAGCGTTTGCCGTATTCGTCGTAATTCATCCGGATGAACTTGCGGACGGCCGTCGTGTCCATGTAGTCGACCTGCGGGCGGACGTTGTACCGGCAGCAGAAAAACATGACCCGCCAGGCGCCGGGCGGCACCTCCCACGTTACTTTTCCGTCACGGATATGGTCCCTGAGATCGATCATCTCGTACGTGTTGATGTTCATCGCCGTGGTAGCCATCAGCAGTTTTTCCGTGCTGTCGGGCAGGATCTGCGTGAAGGTCGCGGGGCCGGTAATGACATATTCGTCCTTCTCGAGGAGCTTGCGCGTGTCGCGCGGATATTGGGCCTGCAGTCGTCCGCCGGCTGTACCGCTCGGGAAATCGATGTCGTCGTAAATGATCAATTCCATGCCGTTGCGGTGCATCGTTTCGATCATATCGTCGTATCGCTCGAAATAGGCGTCGGTCAGGTACTCGGGCCGTGTACCCGAGACCGGCAGCACGGCAATGCCTCCGAATCCGGCTTCGCGTTTGGCCCGGTTGATTTGCTTGACGATCGTGTCGCGCGTGAGCGTGCCGTTCAGGTGCCAGAACGGCATCGGCCGGTATTCGTTGGCCGGGCGGCGAAAGGCGGCCGCGTCTTTGTCAGTGGGTTTCGCTGCGGTCCCCAGCAGCAGGATCAGGGCGAAAAAAGGGAACAGACGTTTCATGGGAGAGGTTGAAGGTTCGATTAAAGATTTTATTAAAGCTGTTTAAGTCAATAAGGGAATGATTCAGTGTTGTTGCCATCGCCGGCCAGCGTTATTTGTCCGATTTTGTAGCGCTTGTGTCCGTCGCAGCCTTCGTAGGGCAGTTCGTAAAGCGGGGTCCCGTCGCGACGGCCCACCGATACATACAGGTCGTATGTGCCCGGCGCGCAGGCGCGGAAGAAACAGTGGCCTCGTTCCGTAAACCGGGGGGCGATCGTGAAAGTCGAAGCCAGTGCCAGCGTTGAGGCCTGTTCGGGCGCTGCTACCGGCAGAGTGCCGACATCGAGCGAGTCGTCGACCAGCACTGAAACGATACCGCCCCGTGCGTCTTTCAGTGTGAAACAGGGGAAGCCCCCTTTGTAACACGGTGCTACGCCGGCGTTACTCCAGGCCGATTCTATTGTGAACGCTTCTCCGAGCGCCACTTTTTGCGGCCAGGAAGCATTGTCCATCCGGAGCCGGTAGCCGATGCGGCGGTTGATCCGGTCGATCGCCTCCCGGCATTCGGCCAACTCTTCGCGCGGCCACCAGTGGATCGACATGTAGGAGGCGTGGTAGGCTTCGACCGATTCGACGAGCAGTTCGGAATCCCAGTTGCCGCGCTTTTTCGACAGGCCGTAATGTTCGTGTTCGAGCACGACCGGCATCGCGGGCCAGAAAAGTTGTGCCATCTCGTCGTGGTACCACTGTTCCGGCGCTTTCGAGACGAGGATACTGTCGTCGCGCATCGTGACGCCCTTCGAAAAGGCGTAGTCCATGATCGGAAACCGTTTGCCGCGCAGGAACGGCCCGGCATAGTCGTCGGAGATGGCAAGCTGTGTTTTCGTGAAATGGCGGCAGTAGAGATCGATCATCTTTTTCTGCGTTTCGATGCTCCAGGAGTGTCCATGCTTGGGCGTCGTGGCGACCGAATGGCCTTCGCCCCACATCCCCATGTGCCCGATGTCTACGAATGCGACATTCGGATTGCCGTTGTAACGCTCGGCCATTGCACGCACGAAGTTTTCGACTTTTTCCAGGAAAACGGGATCGTCGTAATCGGGTTCGTAGGCCCAACCCGCGGCATCGTATCCTTTGGCCCCGGCATCGAACACCCATTGCGGGGTGGCTTTGTACATCCACGACTCGAGCGCCGAAATGCGGAACGACACCTGCATTCCCTTGTCGATCCATCGTTGTGCGGGCGTGTCGAGGGTTTCCCAGATGAAATGTCCCTCTTCGGGCTCGACGAAAGCCCACGGAATGCGCAGGTAAGCGCCGCCCAGGCCCGGGAAATCGTCGAGCGTATCGGACGGGGCCAGTTTGGAGCCGTAATTTTCGAGTTGGTTCGAATAGAAGTGCATCGTCCAGCCCATATTCGGATTGCAGAGCGCACGTCCATGGTCGCTCATCGCGGCGTACAGGCGTTCCCCCGAAGCTGTGACGGCGGCACTCGTGCTGTTCCCGGAATGGGTTGCGGGATCGGTTGAAGGTGTTTCCGAAAGGGGCGAAGCAGAAGTATTTGCCCGAAGGTATGGAGCTGAAACGAGCCCTGCGGTAATCCAGCCCAATTTACCGAGGAAAGATCGTCGGTTACATTTTTCCATGTGGGGTAGAGTTTAGGGATGAGGGCTAAGGTAATACTTTTTGCGGAAAAAGCCGCCCCCAAGGGCGGCTTTCCAATTAAATTAAACAGTATGTGGCCGGATACTATTTGCGCTTTTCCTTGAATTTTTCGATTTGCTTTTTGATAGCGTCGATGCATAGGTCTACCGACTCTTCAAAACTCTTGCTGCGCCGATCGGCTACCAACTCGCCGCCGGCTACGTTCAATTTGACGATAGCCACCTTGTTGCCCACCTCGTCGTCCTTATCTATTTTCAGCGTCACGTCAGCAGAGAGGATGTTGTCGGCGAACCGCCCGATCTTCGAGAGTTTGAGTTGGATGAAATCGACAAGTTTCTGGTCGGCGTCGAACTTTACGGATTGGATTTTCACGTTCATAGTTTGTCCTCCTTATTTTTTATGTTTCCGGCCCTGGGATGGGCCTTGTTATACACTTGTTTAAGTTGTTCTATACTGTTGTGTGTGTATATTTGCGTTGCTCCCAACGACGAGTGCCCCAGCAGTTCCTGGATCGTCCGGATGTCGGCCCCGCTGTTGAGCAGGTGCGTGGCGAAAGTGTGCCTCAGGACGTGCGGGCTGCTTTTGCCTTGTACCCCCGCTTCGCGCAGCAGCGTGTGGACGATCCGGTACACTTCGCTGCGGCTTATGGGGTTTCCTTGTTGAGATAAAAATAGGTAATTTATCCCGCTTTCACAAATGTTTTCGGTCCGTAAGAGTTCCAAATAGTGGACAATTTTGGCCGAAACAGCTTCGATGACCGGCACGACCCGTTCCTTGTCCCCTTTGCCCCGCACTTTCAGCAGCGAATAACGGTCCGAGAAATCTTCCAGCTTTATGTTAATCAATTCTGCAAGACGTATGCCAGTCGCATAAAAAAGCAGCACGATCAGAGCATCGCGTTCGGTGAGAAAATCATCCGTCGGGGCGACGATCGATTGCAGGATGCCTTGCATGCGGCTCTCCTCGACGAACGAAGGAAGCCTTTGCGGGGTTTTCAGGGCACTGATCCGGACGAAAGGGTCACCCGCGACAATTCCTTTTTTGCGCAGGTAGCGGTACAAAGATTTGACCGAAGAGATTTTGCGGTTTACGCTCCGGGCGCTGAGATTTTTGGTCCCGGTCAGGTGCATGATCCAGCCGCGCAGGTCATTGCCCTCGGAGAGCGTGGGGTCGAACGAGCGGAGGATGTCCGCCTCCTCTTCGGGAGTAGGGGGGGCGGTTACCCCACAGCAAAAAAGAACGAACTGACGGATGTCGTCGCCATAGGCGCGTACCGTCAGTTCGGAATATCGTTTCTCTGAGCGCAGATATGTCAGGAATCCCTCGATCATAACTCAAAGATAGCCTTTTATTTTAAAGAGAACCTCTCTTAAGGCCGGTGTCGTGACCCGCAAAGCGGGGCTTTGGAACCTTGCAGTTAGAAGGGAGGCTACTCTTCTTCGCGCTGCAGCTGCTCGACGTAAATCGCGTGCAGCTTGTTGACACGGTTTACGACAGAGGGTTTGGTGAAGTACTGGCGGCGGCGCAGTTCCTTCAGGACACCGGTTTTCTCGTATTTGCGTTTGAATTTTTTGAGGGCTCTTTCGATGTTTTCACCCTCTTTGATCGGCATGATAATCATGGTCTGTAAATTTTTTGCCTAAGGCAGTTTAAAATTCGGTTTTCTATGGATCGTTCGGGGCTAATGCGTCCCGAAGCAGAGATACGGTTCCAGCCGTTCGGCCTCTTCCGCTGATAAAATATGTTGCTCTATCAAATCTCCGGTGTCGCTCCAACCTCCTTTCAATTGCCTGAACTTCAGGATTCTGTTTAATGCCTTGGGCGGTAAATAAGGGTGACCCTGCATCCGCTTCGGGGACGCAAAGTTAATATCAATTTTTTGAATTTTGCTACAATCGACGAAAATTTGTTGCAAAATCATCTGGTAGTTCCGGTCGGTCATACCCGTAACCTCCTGTAACTGGCTGACCGAGGCGAATCCGCCCAGTGCGTTTCGGTAGCGGATGATGCGTCCGGCCGTGAGTGGACCGATGCCGCGGATGGAGACCAGAGCGGCGGAATCGGCGCTGTTCAGT
>ERZ825137.3476-NODE-3476-length-16829-cov-10.018481_pt1 | contig 16829 bp, 21 predicted proteins | sample MGYA00519873_ERZ825137 | MGnify/ENA primary metagenome ERZ825137 (study PRJEB31778, sample SAMEA3449190) | human gut metagenome | biome: human gut; feature: human-associated habitat; material: faeces | place: United Kingdom | collected 2010/2012 ...
ATAGCGTCGGTTGAAGCGACGGTATTTGCCCAATCGCGCAGACGATGACAGCAGCGCCCGCAGGTGCTGTGGCATTGTCTGTCGCTTTCCGCAGAAAGCGAAATCCCCCTCGGAGAGCGCACGATGCCGTAGGCATACCACCGCCCCTTCGGGGTGGTGAGTAAGTGCGCCCTTTGGGAGAAAAAAGAGGAAGGTCCCCGGTTTCCCGGAGACCTCCCAGCAGATTCAATCGTGCTGCGGCAGCTTCTGTATCAGATAATCCTCCAGTACAGTCGGCTCCATCGTCCGCACTTCTGGCAGCACCTTTTCCAGAATTGCGCCCTCCTGAATGAGCCTGCGTGTTCTGGCTTTGCGCTCCTTGACCCGATCCCGCGCCTGCGCTTCTTCCAACCGGTGCTGTGCCTGCAACAGTTTCTTTTCCGCATCTGTCATCATGCGAAAGCCCTCCTTATCTTCGTTTCTGCCAGACGATTTCATAGCCCAGCGCGTCGGCAAGCTGGACAGCTTCGACATAGCGCAGGGATTCCCGCTGGAGCTTATTGGACAGGTTTGATACGCTGTCAGACCAGCCGTGTTCATCCCGCAGTAGATCGACCACTTCCTGCATGGTCATGCCCTGACGGACGATGTACGACTTGATCTCATTTCTCAGATTGGATTTCATCAACTTTTTACCTCCATAATTTCGTGATATTGGTTTTTGAGCAAGTGAACTGTGTGCGCTTTGCGGCGAAAAATCTGCCGTGCCGCAAATCCGCTCAGATTTCCGTCCATGATGCCCTGTTCGTAACAGCACCCTATCGGATTCATCGTTCGGCATGGGAACATACAGAACGGCAGGATATGCCGCAGTCCGGTGCAGCAGCTTCACGCTTCGGTAAATCACCGGATGGTGCAGCGCGTTCGACCTACGGCGAAAATCTTCACGGATTTCACAAGCATTGATTTGATGGCTGCAAAATTGAGCCGCCCATGTACGGCTCGGTACAGAAAAACACCTTGTGTACGCTTCTGTACACCTGTTTTGTGTACCAGCCGCCGATTCAGCGGCAGACTTTACACTCCACCGTGAAATGCTTCACGGCAAGCACAAGCAAAAGCGGTTTTTGAGAATGGAATCAAAAACCGCCGTACAGAGTGTACGGCGTGTACGGCAATTTTGAAGTCCAAGCTCCACTTTTAATACGGCAGCGGGTTGACCACCTCAATACCCACAAAGCCCCGCACCCGCTTGCCGCCGACATGGACGTTGTTGGTGGCCTCCACATTGTAAAGCCGCTCATTTTGTGCAAGCTCAGAGCTGACCCGGTTGGCAGACATGGGCTTCTGCGCATTATCATCGCACCATCTTGTGTAGGCTTCATAGATCGCCTTGGAGCTGGCTTCGCTGTCGGCTTTGAAGCGAATGTACCGTGATATTTACGGCAATCAATATGAGCATCACAAGCCCATCACAATAACGGTTGATAGGAAGAATTGTGGAATTCAGATTGCAGAAGACACTACGCATGCATTGACAAAAGAAGCGGCCCTCAATGCCGACAGTTGAAAGAATTGGCAGAGAGGTGGACTTTGACGACGCTGGTGAAGATTATGGAATCTTGGTCGACAAGAGAGACACCGCAAAAGTTTGAACGTATTCGCTGTTATGGACGGGTCACAACGGAACAAAAGAGGATCGCCCTCGACGGAGGGCGATCCTCTTTTGCATCTACAGGATATCCTGTTGGGTGTTCTTTTTCTGTCTGGTGCCGGATGCGGTGTAACGCTCATCCTCGGAGTAGCGGTCAATGGCCTCCAGGCGCTGCGCTGTGTCCGGAGTCCGTTCCGCGATCAAAGTCAGCAGATATTCGCAAACGGCGGAGATCCCTACCATGGAGTTGAAATAGCTGGTACCGTCTGTGCGGACAAGCAGAATGTGATCCGCGTATTTCGTGACCGGAGACGGTGCCGTATTGGTGACCAGACACAGCCGCATACCGGCGGCCTTTGCGGCCTCGCAGATATGGACGTCGGTCTTGTAGAAGCGGGAGATGCACAGATAGACCAGCACGTCCTGACTGCTGGCGCCATAGAGCGCTGGGTAAACATCATTGGTGTGCTGGAGGAAGATCACATTGTCCTTTACATAGCGGAGTCCCCGCGCAAAATGCTCTGCTGCGGAGCGTGCGGCGCGGTTTCCGAAGATGTAGATATTCCGGCTGGCAGTCAGTGAGGAGGCAATGTGTGCATAGGTGTCACCGGAAGTCGCGGACAGAGAACGCTCTACGTTTTCCAGAGAGACGCGGAGGAAATCCTGAAAGGCGTTTTCGCCGTGTGCCGTTCCGCTGCGCAGCCGTGAGCCAAGATCCAGAGAGCTGTGGCCCGTGTTGGCACCTGCCTGCTCCGCCAGATACGCATACAGCGCTGCCTTAAAATCATTATATCCCTCAAACCCGATGGCGCGCGTAAAGCGAAGTACGGATGCATCGCTGACGCCGGCCTCTTTCGAGATATCCATCAAAGAACGCTGGCAGATGGTATACTGATTCTCCATCATGTATCGGGCGATCCGCTCCTGTCCCTTCGTCAGCGGGATGCCTTTGATCCGATCAATAAAGAAATTGTCCATGACTTCCCCCATGTAGCTAGTTTTCTTGTATTCTACCACACAGAAGGGAGGTTGTAAACACTTCTTTTGAATCTTTGTGAATTGGCATTTTAGAAGTGAATACAACAAAATGCACAAATTTGAAGTGCCGCTTTCTATGGAATGCACTATTGACTTATGGCCTGTTATCTGCTAATTTAACATTAGCGAACACAACATCAACATTATAAAAAAGCAGTAAACACAACACGGAGGTAGAAATGGTCGTATACTTAAGTGAATATATCTATCCCAAGGCGGCTGAACTGCTGCGACAGCAGGCCACCGTCGTGGATACCTTTGACAACATCGAGGAGATTGATGCCATCATCGTCCGCGGCGCATCCGTGACGGCGGAGATGATGGACCGGGCGAAAAAGCTGAAGGTCATCGCCAAGCACGGCATCGGCTGTAATTCCATCGACGTGGAGGCCGCTAAACAGCGCGGCATTCAGGTGATCTACACCCCCACCGCCAACGCCGATTCCGTGGCTGAGCTGACGGTGGCACTGTTCCTTCTCCTCCAGCGCCGCCTGTATGAGGCAAACGAAGGCTGCCGTGCCGGACGCTTTACCAGCATCGCGCCTCGGGATTTTCTTGGCACGGAGATTCTCGGCAAGACCTTCGGCCAGATCGGCATGGGCAATATCGCCCAGCGTATCGCCCATATCATGCACAACGGCTTCGGCGTGAAGGTACTGGGCTATGATCCGTTTATCGATGCAGAGGAAGCTGCCCGCCGCGGCTTTGAAAAGGTGGATACCATGGAGGAACTGCTGGAGCGTTCTGACATGGTGAACATCAATGTTCCCCTGGTTCCCAGCACCAAGGGTATGATCTCCCGTGCGATGTTTGATCACTTCAAACCCGGTGCTGTATTTGTCAATGCCGCCCGCGGCGCTGTGATCGACGAGGACGCCCTGTACGATGCGCTGGTGTCCGGCAAGCTGAAGGCCGCCGCCTGCGATACGTTTATCAACGAGCCGCCTACCGGCGAGAATAAGCTGCTGAGCCTGCCGAACTTCAGCGCCACGCCTCATATCGGCGGCAACACCAATGAGGCGCTGGAAAAGGCCGGTATGGAAGTCGTTACCGAAACGCTGCGTGTTCTCAACGGAGAAAAACCGATTCATCCTGTTCATCTGTGATATAATACGACATAAAGGAGTGTGACTACATGGGCCAGATCCAGATCAACGGCGGACGGCGCTGGGCAGAAGACCGCTTTGTCCCCAATACCTTCCTGACATACGAACTGCCCGACGAGCCGACAGATATTTGCCTGCAGCTGGGGGAGGAGGATCTTATTCTCCCGGGACTGCTGGATATGCATACACATCTGTGGGCGCCGCCCGCCGTTTCCTCCTTTGGCATTGCGGAGGAGAAATACTACGCCACGGGATTTGTCGGGGCGCTGGACGCCGGAACCTACGGCGTAGACGGCTGGAAAGCCGCCGACCGCTTCTGGCGGAACGCCGGTCATATGCACATCAAGTCGTTCCTGTCCGTCCTGCCGGAGGGCCTGACCATCTTCCCGCCCAAAACACCCACCATGCCGGAGGCCATCGATGTCGACCGGTATGTGCAGATGATCCGCGGCAACAAGGGACGTGCCCTGGGGGTAAAGGTGCAGCTGGGCTGGCTCCCGTACAAGAGCGTGACCACGGATACCCAGCTGCTGGATATCTGTCGTGCTATCGCCGACGGTTCGGACAGCCACATGATGGTGCATATTTCCGGCCAGTGCATGGATCCCCGGGCTTCCATGAATGCTATGCAGACCGGCGACATCATCACCCATCCCTACTCCGGATTTGCCCATACAATTCTGGACGAGCGCGGAAGGGTTTATCGGGAAGTCTTTGAGGCGCAAGAGCGCGGTGTTCTGTTTGATGTGGGCTATGCCGGTAAGCATTTCTCCTGGAAGGTGTTCAAGGCCGCGTGGGAGCAGGGCGTGGGCTTCGATACGCTGGGCTCAGATATGGCCACCATGACATATCGCACGGAAAACAGCATCGTAATCGACCAGTTCCACATCCTGTCCGCACTGCTCAACTGCGGCGTCGATGAAAACACGGTGTTTCGTGCGCTGACGGTGAACCCCGCGAAGTATCTGGAGTATACGCCTGATATGGCAAAGCACTGCGTTGTTCTGAAAAAGCACGCGGTGGATACAGTCGCGATCGACGGTCAGGGCGACAGCATCCCCATGCACTTCGCCTATGCACCGGCTGCCGTGATCCATGAGGGGAAGCTTCTGCATATCTGATGGCAGAAAAAATCATACGACACAAATAACAAAAAGGAGAGACAACATGAAGACGATGAAAAAGCTGCTGGCCGCTGTGCTGGCAACGGTCATGCTGCTGGGCGTGACCGCCTGCGGAAACAAGAACGATACACCTGCCGCCGACGGCGACAACACCGGTACCACGAGTACCACTGTCCTGAAAATGGGCCATGTGTACAGTGAAACGTATCCCATGCACCTGGCGATGCTGGCCATGGCTGATGAGGTCTACGAAAAGACGGAGGGTCGCTACAAGATCGAGATCCATGCCAACTCCTCCCTTGGCAACGAGAGCGACCTGAACGAGGGCGTCAATATCGGTACCGTGGATATGGCCTTCACGGCTACCACGCCGCTGGCCAACATCGTGCCGGATCTGGCCTGCCTCGATCTGCCCTATCTCATTCAGGACTCCGCCCATGCGGATGCGGTGTTCTTCGATGAGAGCAGCCCCATTCGTGCGTCCCTCATCAACTCCATCGACAGCGCCGGTTTCAAGACGCTGGCTCTGGTGGAGAACGGCTTCCGTCAGCTGTACACCAATAAAAAGGTAGCCTCCACGGCAGACCTGAAGGGCCTGAAGATCCGCGTGATGGAGAACCCCCTGCATCTGGAGCTCTGGAATGCGCTGGGCGCTTCTCCCACGGCAATGGCTGCCTCTGAGGCGATGACCGGCCTGCAGCAGGGCACCATCAACGCTGTCGAGATGTTCCACACTGCATATGCCACCAGCGGCTTTGCCGAGCTGTGCAAGTACTATGTCAACACCAACCACATCTACACCTGCGGTGCGCTGCTGCTGTGCGCAAAGGTGTGGAACGGTATGTCCGAGGCGGATCAGAAGGTGTTCACCGATGCAGCTGCGACCATGGCAGCCACCACGAACAGCCAGCTCCGTGATATGGACGAGAGCAACCGCGAGAAGATCGTCAACGAGCTGGTAGAGGAGGCCTTTGACCTTGATAAGACCGAGCTGCGCGCCATGGTCCAGCCCGTCTATGATGCACACCCCGAGTACAGTGACTTCGTTGCGCAGGTCGACGCGCTGGCCAAGTAAAAATATCTTCTTTTCGGCGGGGGACGAATCCTGCGTCCCCCGCCGCATTCTATGCGAAAGAGAGGCGAATAGACGTGTCAAAGGTCTGGAAGACCATTCAAAAGGTGACATATGCGATCTCCGGTTTTTCCATGTTCGCGGTGATCATTCTGATTTTCATCAATTCCCTTTGTCGTTATATCTTCAAGTACAGCATTCCGTGGTGTGAGGAAATGACGCGCTTCATGTTCATCGCTACAATCTTTTTTACGCTGAATATCATGGTGGCCAATAAGGCTGCTCTGCGTGTTGATATTCTGGACAACCTCCTGCACGGCACCGCCAAGTTCATTCTGGAACGCATCATCGCCCTGTTGACACTGGCGGCACTGGCGGTCTTCACGCTCAGTGGTATCTCTCTGGTGCAGGCGGGCAGCCTGTCTGTCAGCCCCAGCCTGCGGATCCCCATGTACTATGTCTACGCACTGCTGCCTTTGGGATATTTTCTGGCACTGATTGAAACGATTCGGCAGGAAGTCCTGGCGATCAAAGAGTTCTGCACGAAACGGAAGGAGGAGAACGCATGAGTACGCCTGTCGTATTGTTTGTCAGCCTGCTGCTGTTCATGATTGTCGGTGTTCCGGTGGCGTGGTCGCTGTCACTGTCCTGCATTGCCGCTCTGCTGACGATGGACGGAATGCCGCTGGTACTGTTGACACAGCGCGTTTTTACCGGCGCCAACAACTTCAGTTTTCTGGCAGTCCCCGCCTTTATCATCGCCGGTGAGGTGATGAGCCAGGGCGGCATCTCCAAGCGTCTTGTGGATATGACCTCGGTGCTGTTGGGGCGTGTCCGCGGCAGTCTGGGTATTATCTCCGTCGTGGCGTCCACCATCTTCGCCGCCCTTTCCGGCTCCGCTACCGCTACAACGGCGGCTATCGGCGGCCTGATGTATCCGGAGATGGAGCGCCGCGGCTATCCCAAGGATTTCTCCGCTGCGGTACAGGCCATCGGCGGTACGCTGGGACCCGTGATCCCGCCCAGCCTGATGATGATCTTCTACGGCGTCGCCACAGGCGAGCCGATCACAAAGCTGCTGATGAGCGGCGTTGTCCCCGGCATCCTCGCCTGTATCCTTTTGTGCCTGATGGTGTACATCATTGCCAAGAAGCGAGATATGCCTGTGGAGGATGAGCCGTTTTCATGGAAACGGCTCTGGGATGCCACCAAGGATTCCGTTCTGGCACTGTTGATGCCCATTATCATTCTGGTTACGATCTATTTCGGCATTTGCACCGCCACGGAGTCGGCCGCGATCGCTGCCGTGTATGGCATTATCATCGCCAAATTCGTCTACCGTTCCGTTTCATGGAAAGGATTGTGGGAGATCTTCAAAAAGAGCGCCCTGCAGACAGTGGTCGTTTCCATCATGGTGGTCACGGCACAACTGTTCGGCTGGATCGTCACCTACTACAATATTCCCAACCTGCTGGCCACATCCATCCAGTCTATTGCTTCTTCCGCCACCGTTTTTCTGTTCCTTGTGTTGGTGATGCTGCTGATCGCAGGCATGTTTATGGAAGCACTGTCCGTGGTGATCATCGTGGCACCTATCCTGCATCCCGTTGCGCTGGCCTATGGTATCGATCCCATCTTCTTCGGTTTCTTTACCGTTTTCGTTATGTGCATCGGTATTGCTACGCCGCCCTTCGGCCCCTGCCTGTTCGTCTCCTGCAGCCTTTCCCAGCGTCCCTTTGTCAAGGTGTCCAAGGAGATACTGCCCTTTATCGCGGTGGAGATACTGGTTGCCATCATCCTGATCTTCCTGCCGCAGATCGTTACATTCCTTCCCAATCTGGTAAAATAAGAGGCTTACTATGAAACTGTTTGATTGTACGCTGCGCGACGGCGCAAATGTTGTCGGCAACGGCTTTTCGCCGGAGCTGACGGAAAGCATGGTAAAGAATCTGCTCCGCTGCGGCATCCGGGATATCGAGCTGGGCAACGCCAAGGGCATCGGCTCCTATGATGCTGGCGCCACGGCCCCGCTGGACGACGAGGGGTATATGCGTCTAGTGGAGCCCTATACGGAGCAGGGACGACTGGGTATGTTCTTGCTGGCGGCAAAGGCTACGCCGCAGCGTGTGGCGCTGGCTGCCGCACACAAGCTGTCTTTCCTGCGTGTCGGTATTGCCGCCGGCGACGGCCGGAAGGCGGTAGATGCCGTACACATGGTAAAGGATGCCGGCCTGACCTGCCGCTACTCTCTGATGAAAGCCTACATCTGCACGGCGGAGGAACTGGCGGATGAGGCCGCCATGCTGGCCGCCGAGGGCGTGGATCGCATCACCATCATGGACTCCGCCGGCACGATGTTCCCTGACGAAGTCTCTGCGTATGTCACGGCTATGCGGAAAAAGGTTACCATTCCCGTGGGCTTCCATGGCCACAGCAACCTGGGACTTTCACAGGCTAATGCACTGGCAGCTGTGGCGGTCGGCGCCGAGGAGGTCGACTGCGGCCTGCTGGGCATGGCACGCAGCGCCGGAAACTGCTCCACGGAAGTGGCGGCTGCCACATTCCTGCGGGAGGGGCTCCTCGGCGGTGTGGACTTCTATGGACTGCTGTCCTATTTGGACAATGAACTGATTCCCGCCATGCAGCCCTATGGCTATCGCCCCGCCGTACTGCCGGAGGATCTGATCCTCGGCCTTTCCGGCTGCCACTCCTCTTTCCTGAAGCTGTTCCATCAGATTGCACAGGAGGAATCTGTTCCCGTTTACCAGCTGATCGTGGAAGTTTCAAAGACTGACAGAAAAGCCCCCAGTGAAGAATTGATCCGGCGTACAGCGCAGGCTTTGAAGCATACGCTGACAGCCTGAAGGGAGTCCAGCCATGCCGTCTGTACAAGTATACGTCAATCGGAAACTGTCCGATGTGCAGAAGCACGGGGCTGCGTCCTGCATCATCCGTGAGATATCGGACAAGCTGGGAAAGCCAAAGGAACTGGTAGCGGTATTCTTCATGGAAACGACGGGGGATATGGCGTTTTCCGGCAGCATGGACGGAGCCGTCTGCCCCACCGTGCAGCTTTGCGCCGGAGGTGTCTCCCCGGGAGCCGTTTTGGACAGCTGCATGGTCGGTATTGCGGCTGGCTTTCAGCACAGCGGGATATGTCCCGCCAAGGCTGTGCGGATCTATGTCACGCCCCCCGAAAAGGGCCGGTTCTGCATGGGAGGTGTGCTGGTATGATGTGGCTGACGGTGCGCTGTACGGAGGAAATATCCGTCTCGGCGCTGGCAAAATTAGCGTTTGCGATCACTGATGCTGCCCATTGGGAGACCGGTGTTCCCATCGGGGATATCCGTGTTGAATTCCGGTCATACATTCCCGACAGCACCTATTACACCGGCGCCAATACAGAAGCTCTGCAATAAGCAAGTGCAATAGAGATTCTCCTCAAACAGAGACACGCCTGCGGCACAAGGCCGCAGGCGTGTCTCTGCCTATTCGGAGGATCGCAGGAGGTAGACATTGTAATTCTTTCCCGTTGACTTCCTTCCGCTTCTGTGATACTTGTTTGTCGCAGGAGGTGATGAGTATGTACGAAACTCTGAAGGACCTGCACCGAAAATTCTACACAAGGGCGGTCATGCCGGAACTGAAATGCGATTACGATGACGCATTTCAGCAGTTGATGTCGCGGCTGGCAAAGCCGGAACGAAAGCTGGTACTGAAGGCCGTTGATACAAAAGGCCTGATGATGGAGCGTGCCGAATTGGACAGCTTTGCGTGTGGCTTTCGGCTGGCACTGGAACTGACAACGGAATCACAACAACACAAAAAAGAACGGTCAGAGGAAGCTCTGGCCGTTCTTTGCGCAACGGAGGAGGAACAAGATGCACACTAGAATCATGTTATTGACAATCGGTGCGGCGCTGCTGCTCACGACCTGCGGACAGATGCGGAACAGCTCAATAGAAAAGACATCGCCGCCAACACCGGCGGTGCAGGAAGAAGCGCGGCAGCCACAAGCAACACCTGAGCCAACAATGACAGCGCAGGAACCGGACACAGTGCTGATCACAGTGCAGGAGCAACCACCAAAAGAGAATACACATCAAGAGGAAAGCACTCCGCAAACCGCGGCTACCCATGAACCCGTCGCGGAACCTACCCATTCAGAGGACATCCCCTCCGAGACCGTCCACGCAAAAACAGGATATGTTGAGCCAGAGCCTACACCAGAACCTGAACCGGCATCCACGCCATCTGAGCCCGCAGACCGTCAGGCGGCCATCAATGTCGCCAACGCCTATGCGGTCACACAGTACGGCGTCACCACAGACACAAGCCTGACAATGGACAACAGTGCCTACCGATTCCCGGCGGCAGTACCGGTGGATGTCTTGCGGGAAACACTGCAAGCCAAGGCGCGGGACATGGTAGACTTTACCTTCCACCAGCTCATGATGCAGACGGGCGTGGACAGTCTTGCAGATGCCGGATTCCGCTGCAACGTCTGCATCGTGGAGAACGGTGGAAGTCTGCTTATCTACGCCCTCTACGCAGGGTAAGCGGCGCAAAACCTGCGTCGGTGTAAGCGAAGAATAGGAAAATAGTCTCTGCTCGATTTGAGCAGAGACTATTTTCCTAAACCGGTCAAATCTGCTTCAATTTCTCCAGATACTCGGCATCGCTCATTCCGCCTGCTAAGAACGCCGCCTTCACATCCTGAATATACGCCACTTTATGGTTCCATTCCTCTGCATTGAGCTTTCCCCGATACTTCCATGTTTTCAGCCGGTTATATACCTTGGTGTATTCACGGTAGGCAAATTCCTTGCCGTTCTTTTCCTTCTCCTTGCGGTGAGCGCCGACCTGTCGGCAGGTGCGTGTCTCCTCTCCCGGCGCTACCCGTTGGCAGTACACTGTGTCGTATGCCCCTGTCAGCAAAAACCACCTGTCGCAGTTGTGACATAGTCGCGGGACGTTCCCCACCGCCATGCCACGGTACAGATCCATGTACAGAAAGCTGACCAAGTCCTCGAAGGTCATTTTTTCTGCGATGAACGGCAGCCCCGTTTTCTGGTTTCGCTCCACCACGAAAGAAATGTTCACCGGAAAATTGTCCTTGTGTTCGTCTATGTACGCAAGATCCTCTGCGTCCTCTGTCTGCGAATAGATATCCCGGAAGGACTCCATACTCTCCTCAAATGCTGCCGCATAGGCCTCCGGTCTGCGGGAAGGCAGCTCCTCAAAAAAGTCGGTCAACATGTCGTCCGCGTCATACTGGAACCGCTTGAGGTCATCGGCCATGCAGCTATATCGCCCCTGCCAGCGCCGCAACAGTTCATTCTCCCGCGTCCCGACTGTGAGCATACGGTTATGCTTCGCCGCATCCTCACGCAAGTCGTGGATCATGGAGCTGACAGCGCTGAGTTTTCCATGCCAGTACGGGATTTTGTTATACAGCGGGAGCTGCTTGACAAGCGCCCACGCCCTGTCCAATTCCTGAACCGCCATACCTGCACTGGACGCTGTCCGTGCGTTCAGAAATACATTGAATTCCTCGTTGGCCACTTGGGTCAAGTCTTTTAATTCTGCGAGAAGAGCATCGTCTATCTCCAGGGCTTCGGCGGCAAAATATCCCAACGGATATTCCTTGCCCGCCACGATGCAGCTTTTCTTTCCGAACAACACTTCAAACCACTCAAAGAGACTGTCGTTCTGATAGCTCATGTCTCACCCTCCGTTTCCGATGGAGTTTGTGTTGTGTACCCAACAACCGCCAGAGCTATTGCGCCTGATTTTCGGCTGAGCTATGCTCACATTGTATCTGATGGATGGCCGCAAGTCAATCAGATACGATTGCGGTAATTCAAAAAGAAAAGGTAACGCAAACATGAAACAATCGAAATACACTACCTACGACGAGCTTCCGCTGTTCCTCAACGCGGAAATGGTGGCAAAGGTGCTGGGCATTTCCATCTCCAGTGCCTATGAGCTCATGCGCGATGCGAGCTTCTCTGCCCTGCGTGTGGGCAGCCGCATTGTTGTCCCCAAGGAAAAATTCTGCCAATGGGTTGAGACGCAAACGGGCGGTGCGCGATGACCCGCACCCTGCCGTGGCAGAAACCCGCCCCTGCCAAGAACTACTACCCCGCGCCGAAAGTCATCTGTCAACTTGGCCTGTCTCCCGGCGAGATCGCCGTGTACTCGTTTCTGCTGTTCTGTGAGGATCGTAAGACCTACCAGTGCTATCCCAGCTACCGCACTATCGGTGATGCGGTGGGCATGAGCCGCAACACGGTGTGCAAATATGTGCGGTCACTGGAGGAAAAGGGCCTCATCCGCACAGAGCGTACCACCGTCACATTGAAAGACGGACGCAAACGGAACGGCTCACTGCTCTACACGATCCTGCCGGTGGAGCAGGTACTGGCGCAGCACAATCAACACCAACTGCACCTCGCGGAGATGGCCGCTGAACGTCACCGCGCCCAGCAGAAACTGGCGGCACAGGCGACAGAACCCCCGTGTTCGCCCCTGTGAGCCGCTGTGTGCGATTACAGAAGCCTAAGAGGGTAACGATAGCGGCCCCAGTTATTTGAAGCGCCTTTAGGCGGGATTTCAAGGCTCTGCGGAGGACGAAAGAAAAAGCAGGATAAAGGGTTGGCGTCGGAACCGACGCTCCGCCCGGTCACTTCTGCCCGCAGTGCGGGCTGCCACGGGGGGGTTGCGGGATTTTGAGATTGACGCTGATTTTCAGTCTCCCAATATGCTTTGGCGCTATTCTTTGGAAAAATGCCCGTTTGCCCCGTGTTTTCAAGGGTTTTGGGCGGCGCAGACATACGAAAAGGGAGGAATTTTTAATGGACAACAACGGAAAAAGCCGTCACTCCGTGTGGCTGTCAGACGAAGTGTGGCAGGAAGTGGACGCATTTTACAAGCTGGATAATTGCCCCACCCGCAACGAGTTTGTGGAGAAGGCCCTGCGGCAGTATTGTGGCCGCCTGCACGCCGAACGGTCGGTCGCATACCTGCCCCGTGCACTGCAAGAGGTGCTGAAGGGTACGCTGGGTGTGTTCGGTGAACGGCTGGGCAGACTGCTGCTCAAGCTGGCGGTGGAGCACAACATGACCAACCATCTGTTGGGCGGCGACATGGATATGACCCGGGACGAGTACAACAAAATGCGCGGCAGCGGCGTCCGCGAGGTGTCGGCGACCCATGGAACGACCTCCTTCAAGGATGTGCTGCTGTTCTACAAAGAAGACTGACCGACGCAAAACCTGCGTCGCAGTAAGCAAAGAGAAACACGAGAACTAATTGATAACTTTCCCTTAACTCTTAATTTCGGCGGTGGCTATTTAGACTACAGTGTGGTATGTATGTTGGCTAACAAAAAGCAAAGGAGCTGATTCAATGGCCAAGAAACGCGCCAATGGTGAGGGTAACATCCGCAAACGCAGCGATGGCCGCTGGGAGGGCCGCTACACCGCAGGCTACAACTCAGAAACCGGCAAGCGCATCATCAAAAACGTTCTCGGCAAAACGCAGGCAGAGTGCAAAGCGAAGCTGGCCGCCGCTATGGAGGCCACCAAGGGCGTCGATGTCAGCCGTGCCGACGAGTATACCGTGGCCACATGGCTGCGAAGTTGGTACGATATCTACGCCAAACCCAACGTGCGGGTGGCCACGGCGGATCGCTACCGTCTGATGATCGAGCAGTACACCATCCCCCGCATCGGCAGCATCAAGCTCACAAAGCTGGCCGCTCACGACCTGCAAAAGCTCTACAAGGAGTTGATGGAGAGCGGCCGTACCAACCGAAAAAGCGGGCACGGCAATCCGGGACTCAGCAGCACCACCGTCCGCAGCCTGCACCTGATGCTCCACAATGCCCTGAACCGCGCCGTAAAAGAACGCCTGATCCTCCGCAACCCCACCGAGGACTGCATCGCACCGAAGGTGCAGAAATTCGAGATGCAGATCCTCCAACCGGAGCATATCAAGACCTACCTCGATGCCGCGGATAAGAGGGGACTGCTGCCCATGTTTTATCTGGAACTGGTCAGCGGACTACGCAAGGGTGAACTGACTGCTCTCCTGTGGAGCGACCTCGACATCCAAAACAAAACCATCTCCGTCAGCAAGCAGTACGTCAAGAATCCCAATGGCGAACTGACGCTCTCACGTCCCAAGACAGAAACTTCGGTCAGAAAGGTATCTATCCCGCAAGAAGCTGTTGACCTGCTGGTTGCCGAGCACAAGAAACACCCCGGCAACCCGTATATGTTCCCGTCGCCCATCACGGGTGAGATGTACTACCCCGACGCCATCGTGAACTTACATAAGAAAATTCTAAAAGACGCGGGCCTGCCGCACATACGCTTTCACGACCTCAGACACACATTCGCCACGTTAGCCCTGCAAAACGGCGTGGACGTCAAAACCGTCAGCAGTATGCTGGGCCACTACGATGCGGGCTTCACTCTCCACACCTACACCCACGCAACAAGGCAGAAGCAAGACGAGGCCGCACAAACCATGGGCAGCTTCATGACGCAGGTGATGTGAGTCAATCTGAAAGAGATGAGCGGACGGAATATCCGTCCGATCATCTTTTGCCCTTTCCGCGCATTTCCGCGTGTGGGTCACGGTGTGGGTCAGGCAGTTGCCCCACATTTTGACCCACGCCTAAAAGTGCATTTTTACAGCAAAAAAGCACCGAAAACCGAAGTTTTCGATGCTTTTTGTCATGCCATATCAGAATAGATTTCCCGCCTTCCGCAAGAAGAATCACTTGATTCTTCGTCGAATAACAATTGGAGCATATGCGATGCTTCCTTTCCGGCGGGCAACTGCTTACAATAGTCTTATTGCTTAAAAGGAGATGAGACTATGCCAAAAGAATATCCCGCTGAATTCAAGACCAAGATTATCAAGCGATACCAAAAGGGAGAATCCATTCAATCGCTCAGTCAGGAATTGCATATCGCGCAAAGCACACTCTACGACTGGAGAAGAGAATACTGTTCCATCAAAACAGCAAATCGTACCTACACGCCAAAAGAGTTCGACACCCTTTCAAGGCGGCTGGAAAAGTTGGAGCATGAACTGGAGATCATTCGGCTCACTGGGTACATATCAAATGTGCCCTTACAGAAAAAGCTGGTCTTCTTGGAAAGTCTCTACCAAAAGCCAGACAACCCGTATAGTGTCCACGAGCTCTGTGAAGCGTTGGATGTTGCCCGCGGCACCTTCTACAACCACATCTTCCGCCGTGCCGACCGCAGCAAGCGCGATCAAGAGCAGGCGCGGCTTATGCGGCTGGTACAGCAGGTTTTTGATGACAGCGCCCAGCGATTCGGCGCCGAAAAAATTCGCATCGCTCTGGCCGAAAGCGGCATCCGGGTCAGCACCAAACGCATCGCGGCGATCATGCAGGAGCTTGATCTGCACAGCATCCGCCCAGACGCAAAAAAGCAATTCAAGAAGCGTCAACAGTACAAAAAACAGAATCTACTGGAGCAGCAATTCATCGCGGAGCGTCCCAACCAAATCTGGGTCAGCGATATTACATACTTCAAAATCAACGACTACTGGCTCTACTTTTGCATGATCCTCGACCTTTTCTCCCGCAGGGTCATCGGCTATCGGGTGTCCCGCAACGCAAGCACTCATCTGGTCACAAGCACCTTCCGGGACGCCTATCAAGCACGAGGCAATCCCATCGGGCTGACCTTTCACAGCGATCGCGGCGCACAGTATACCTCAGCCACGCTTACGGAACTGCTGCAAAAATGCGGTGCGAAACAGTCCTTTTCCGCTACAGCACGGCCCCATGACAACGCGGTCGCCGAAGCGTTTTTTGCTTCCTTCAAAAAAGAGGAGGCGTACCGCAGGGAGTACACCTCGGAGCAAAGCTACCGCAAAAGCGTGGCGCAATATGTCCAATTCTATAATGAGCTGCGTCCCCATCGGACCTTAAAATACAAGACCCCACAGGCATTTGAGGAGGCGTACTGGACGAGTTTATCGTAAAACCGTGTTCAAATAACGACCTTGCATAAAAATAATCATTCCGCATTTTGAGAGTTTTTCTGTGCATGCCTCCAATCAGCAAAATAAAAAAGCCCAGGGCCGCCGCCAAAAATTGGCCGGCAGTCCCGAGCAATCAAATCCTAATTTACCGACATCCCGGCAATAAACCGTCGTCTGTTAAGGTTCCAGCCAGCTCTCTCCCCAGAACAAATCCGGATCCAGAGAAACACCGGAAAGAACCGCCTGTGTTCCAAACCATGCGCCATCTTCTTCCTGTGCCCAAACCGATCCCAATATCTCGCCGGCAGCAATGGTATCGCCCTGCTCCACCGTTACCTCAGAAAGGCCATAATACCATGTAAAAAGGCCCAGTCCATGCTGCACAACCACCGTCAGGCCGCCTTGATCCAGACGGTCGGCAAAAACCACTGTCCCTGTGTTGGAGGCCGCGATCTGTGTATCCTCTGCAAGGCGCCACCATACCGAGCCGTTCATCTGCGCCGGCTGCTCCTGGAAGTTTTGCTGGTACGCAAGCAACGGCTCGCCTTCCAGCGGAGCCTGGAAAGAACCGCGCCAGGCCTTTCGTGTGCCTGCGGTCGACCGAAAGTTCTGCCAGACTTCTGCAAAGGACAGTACCGTCTCCTCTTCTTCCGCCGTCAGCGGAAAAAGCAATTCCTCTGTTTGTGGAATAGCAGCGGACACCTCAATTTGATGCTCGCCGCTGACTCCCGTTCCGGACACGAAAAGAGGATACTTTCCTGAACGCTGCGCCGCTACCAGGCAAGCACACACACCCTCCTGCTGTTTGACAAACGCGCTTGCCT
>ERZ825137.3490-NODE-3490-length-16775-cov-2.966806_pt1 | contig 16775 bp, 11 predicted proteins | sample MGYA00519873_ERZ825137 | MGnify/ENA primary metagenome ERZ825137 (study PRJEB31778, sample SAMEA3449190) | human gut metagenome | biome: human gut; feature: human-associated habitat; material: faeces | place: United Kingdom | collected 2010/2012 ...
TTACGCCCCACTTTTATGCTCATATTGGGGCGGGTCACAAGGTCATTCTACCACTCGTGTGCGAGCACACGTGGTGTCAGACCTTTTGACCCTGGTATCAAAAAATGAAGTGAGAAAGGGTGACAGAATTGGCAAATAAAATCTCAGACGAAACGATAGAATATGTGGGAATCCTTGCAAAACTGGAACTTTCGGAGGAAGAAAAAGAAGCCGCCAAAAGCGATATGGAGCAGATGCTGGATTATATAGATACTTTAAATGAACTGGATACTACCGGGATTGAACCGATGTCTCATGTATTTCCGGTGCAGAATGTATTCAGGGAAGATGTTGTAACAAATGGTGATAATAAAGAGAAGACGCTGGCAAATGCACCGCTTCGGAAAGAAGACAGCTTTGAAGTGCCGAAGACGATAGGTTAAAGGGAGTGAGATGAAGATGGATTTATTAAAACTTACAGCCCTTGAACTGGGCAGAAAAATAAAAGCCGGTGAGGTGACAGTCAGAGAAGCAGTCCGGGCAGTAATCGAGCAGGCAAAAGAAGTAGAGCCAACAATCAACAGTTATGTGACACTGGATGAAGAAGGGGCCTATGCACAGGCAGATGAAATTCAGAAAAAGATTGATGCAGGAGAACTGACCGGCCCGCTGGCAGGAGTTCCTGTGGCGATCAAAGATAATATGTGTATTGAAGGACAGCTTACAACATGCAGTTCCAAAATTCTTTCCGGTTTTAAGCCGACTTATACAGCACAGGCGGTTGAAAACCTGAAGAATGCAGGAGCCGTCATTCTCGGAAAGACGAATATGGATGAGTTTGCCATGGGAAGTACGACGGAGACTTCTTATTATGGACCAACGAAAAACCCTCATAATACAGCTCATGTTCCGGGAGGTTCTTCCGGTGGTTCCTGTGCGGCAGTGGCTGCGTGCGAATGTTATTATGCACTTGGTTCTGATACCGGTGGATCGATCCGTCAGCCAAGTTCCTTTTGCGGAGTAGTGGGACTGAAACCGACGTACGGTACAGTTTCCCGTTATGGACTGGTGGCATATGGTTCTTCACTGGATCAGATCGGACCGGTGGCAAAGGATGTGGCAGACTGTGCAGCAATCCTGGAAGTGATCGCATCCCACGATGAGAAAGACAGTACGTCGATCGAACGGGATGACTGTGATTTTACAGAAGCACTGGTGGAAGATGTAAAAGGACTCAGGATCGGAATCCCGAGAGATTATATGGGCGAAGGACTGGATCCCGAAGTAAATCAGGCAGTCATGCAGGCAGCGAAAGTGCTTGAGGAAAAAGGTGCAGTGGTAGAGGCGTTTGACCTGGGACTCGTAAAATATGCGATTCCGGCATACTATACGATCGCAGCAGCAGAGGCAAGTTCCAACCTGGAACGTTTCGACGGAGTAAAATATGGATATCGTACCAAAGAGTATGAGGGACTTCACAATATGTATAAAAAGACCCGTTCCGAAGGATTCGGAGCAGAGGTAAAGAGAAGGATCATGCTGGGATCTTTCGTATTAAGTTCAGGATATTATGATGCCTATTATCTGAAAGCATTGAGAACAAAAGCCCTGATCAAGAGGGAGTTTGACCGTGTATTTGAAAAATACGATCTGATCTTAGGACCTGCTGCCCCGACAACAGCACCGGAGCTTGGAAAGAGTCTGGATGACCCGATGAAAATGTATTTAGGAGATATTTATACGATCTCTGTCAATCTTGCCGGACTTCCGGGCATGAGTATCCCGGTAGGAAAAGACAGCAAAGGGCTGCCGGTGGGAATGCAGCTCATTGGAAATGTATTCGACGAAAAGACGCTGATCCGTACCGCATATACTTATGAATGTGCGACAAAGAAAGTGCATGAAGTTCCTGCACAGATCGGACGGACAACGGAAAAGGAGGTACAGTAATCATGGCAAAGCAGTATGAGACAGTGATCGGGCTGGAAGTGCATATCGAACTGGCAACAAAGACAAAGATTTTCTGTGGATGCAGTACTGAATTTGGTGGGGCACCGAATACGCATACCTGCCCGGTCTGCACCGGTATGCCTGGGTCGCTTCCGGTATTGAATAAGCAGGTTGTAGAATATGCGATGGCGATCGGACTTGCAACAAACTGTAAGATCACGCAGGTATGTAAATTTGACCGCAAGAACTATTTTTATCCTGATAATCCGCAGAACTATCAGATTTCCCAGCTTTATCTTCCAATCGCACGAGATGGATACGTAGAGATTGAAAGCGGAAACGGAAAGAAAAAAGTGCGGATCCATGAAATGCATATGGAGGAAGATGCAGGAAAGCTCGTTCACGATGAATGGGATGATACATCACTGGTTGATTATAACCGAAGCGGAGTTCCGCTGGTAGAGATTGTATCAGAGCCGGATATGCGTTCCGCTGAGGAAGTGATCGCATATCTTGAGAAACTCCGTATGATTGTACAGTATCTGGGAGCATCGGACTGCAAGCTGCAGGAGGGATCTATGCGTGCGGATGTAAACCTTTCTGTTCGGGAAGTTGGTTCGGATACATTTGGTACAAGAACGGAAATGAAAAACCTGAACTCCTTTAAAGCAATCGCTCATGCAATTGAGGGAGAGCGTCAGAGACAGATCGAGCTGCTGGAAGAAGGAAAAGCAGTGACCCAGGAGACAAGAAGATGGGATGATAATAAAGAACATTCCTATGCAATGCGTTCCAAAGAAGATGCACAGGATTACCGTTACTTCCCTGAACCGGATCTTGTTCCGATCGTGATCAGTGACGAATGGATCGAAAAAATCAGGGCACAGCAGCCGGAACTTCGGACAGAGAAGCTGGAGCGTTACAAAAAAGAATTTGACATCCCGGAATATGATGCAGAGATCATTACAGAATCCAAGCATATGGCAGATCTTTTTGAAGCGACGACTGCGATCTGCAATAAGCCGAAAAAAGTATCCAACTGGCTGATGGTAGAGACGATGCGTCTGATGAAGGAACACAGCATGGAAGCAGAAGATCTGAAGTTCTCACCGGTGAATCTGGCGAAGCTGATCGAGCTTAATGATGCGGGCACAGTAAATAGTTCTGTGGCAAAAGAAGTATTTGAACAGATCTTCCTGAATGATATTGAGCCGGATGTATATGTAGAAGAGCATGGACTGAAGACAGTCAATGATGCAGATGCACTCAGAACGACGCTGGAGAAAGTCATTGCTGACAATCCACAGGCAGTCGCTGATTACAGAGGAGGAAAAGAAAAAGCACTCGGTGCATTGGTCGGACAGACGATGAAAGCCATGAAAGGAAAGGCAAATCCGGGAATGGTCAACAAAATGCTCCGGGAAATGCTGGGATAATAACTGAAAATAGTTTTTCATCATTTCTAATAATAAAGTAAGGTGTTTATGACCTGTCTCAGATAATCCGATGCATAGGATATCAGGTCATAAGCACCTTTATTAATATACCAGTCTAATCAAATCCCTTTCACTAAACGGATGCGAGACAGATCCGAATAGTTCCGAATCAGACAAAAAACAGCAAAAAAATGTGGGGGGGGGTGACAAGATTTGAGAGGAAAAAAGAGATACAATAAAGTAGGATGTATCTTAATATAAATAAGATACTCACGAAAATGGGAGGAAGGAGATAAGTTTCTATGATGAAAGGGAAACTAAAAAAAGCGGTTGCACTTGTGACAGCATTAAGCTGTGTGCAGATTTCACCGCTTGCAGTGACTGAAGTAGAAGCCGCACAGGATGCAGTCAGTGCTACGAAGAGTGGAAATATTGTGACCATTGGAAATGATAAGCTCAGCCGTGAGTTCAGTATTTCTGATGACAGGCTTTCCACGACAAAAATTGAGAACCTGCTTGGAAATTCAGTGTTCACACCGGGAGAAAATTCAGAAGAATTTGTGATTAAGACGCTGGATGAGACAAGTAACGGGGCAGTTTCATTGGAAGAATATACGACCAGTGAGGGAAATAGCAGTCAGATATTAGACGGGATTACCGATACAACAGGCAATTTCTGGTGTTCTAATTCGGATGATATGAAACTGGTAGTAAATTTTGGATCAGAAAAAGAAGTAAAAAAAGTGGTTTATACACCGCGTTATGATAATAGTGCGAAGTATAACTGTACCGGACGTCTGACCAAACTGAAGATCCAGTACTGGGATGGCAGTGCATGGCAGGATGCAACGGTTGGTGGAAATGCAGAAATTTCACTGACAACCGATGCAAATACAAAGCCGGATGCGATCGAGCTGGATGAAACAGTGACGACATCCAAGATCAAACTGGTTGGTATTGAGTCCTACCACTGGCAGGATGCAAACCGGAATAAGTTTATGAATGTCGGAGAACTGGATGTGCAGGATACAGCCGGAACAACTGTTCTTGACAAAGGTACACAGATTGCCGGAAAAGAAATCAAATCCAGTGAACTGACACTGAAATCGACTTCGATTGATGATACAACAGCAGTGATCAATGATGTCAATAAGACCGGTAAGATGATTACTTTTGAATTTGATCCGGTTCAGATGGGAACAGGCGAAGCCAATATTACAGAAAAGATTGTCATGTATGATGGGGATCATTTCATGCGTAAGTTCCTGGAGATTGACAGTGAAGATAAGGATGTCCGCATGGATTATATCGATGGCGAGCATCTGACAGTCACAGACAGCGATAAGACATGGACTGTTCCGAAGGGAGTCGGCGGTGTTGTAGAGATGAGCGAATATAAGGCAAATCTCGGACAGCCGATCTATATTGATGGAATGTTTGTGGGATCAGAATTCCCGGAAACTGATACACAGATTGAATCAGGTTTGGGACATGTACGCTACTATACAGGAAAGAATTTTACAGATTTTGAGAGAGACGGACAGCTGACTGAGGATGGAAAGTATATTTCCTGGCAGACCGTTGTTGGTGCAAGCCATAGTGACGGAAGTGATCAGGGAGTCATCCAAAGTGATTTTTATGATTATATCGACAGTATTGCAACTCCGTCAGATTTCCGTCTGCAGTACAACTCCTGGTTCGACAACATGATGAGAATTGATGATGATAATATCCTTTCCTCATTCATTGAAATCGAGAAGGAACTGACACAGACCGGAGTTCGCCCGATGGATTCCTATGTAGTGGATGATGGATGGAACAACTACAATAATACATCAGTTGTAGATTCCGTACGTTCAGGAACGACCCTGAATACAACAGGATTCTGGGAGTTTAACTCCAAGTTCCCGAATGGACTGACGACATCCAGTTCCCTGGTAAATAAACTGGGATCTGATTTCGGTGTATGGATTGGACCAAGAGGAGGATACAACTTCTTCGGTTCTCTGGCAGATATCCTGACAAAGAGCGGAACAGGAAGTAAGTCCGGTGGTTCCATTGATGTTGCAGATGCAACTTATGTTCAGAAGTTTGAAGAAATGGCGATCAACTGGATGCACGACTATGGAGTAAACTACTGGAAGTGGGATGGATTTGCAGATGTTGCACAGTATAATGCATTCCCGTCAGGAGAAGGCATTGTAGGATACAGTGAGGAACACCGCCATATGTATGGTGGACAGAATCAGATGTACCATGTGACAGACCTTTGGGAGAAATGGATCGTGCTGATGGAGAATGTCCGTCAGGCTGAGAAAGATTATAATATTAAGAACTTGTGGATCTCCCTGACCTGTTATGTCAACCCAAGTCCATGGTTCTTACAGTGGGCAAACTCTGTATGGTTACAGTGTGCAGGAGACCGTGGAGAGATCAGTAATGGTACACTGAATAATAAGATGGACAATATGCTGACTTACCGTGATGCGAACTACTATGAGTTTGTTCAGGTACACCAGTTTCAGTTCCCATTGGCAAATCTTTATAACCACGATCCGATCTACGGAAGTGAAGGAACAGGAATCGTAGCTGACTCCATGACAGCAGAACAGTTCAAGAATTACCTGTATATGATGGGAACAAGAGGAACTGCATTCTGGGAGCTTTATTACTCTGATTCACTGCTGGACAAGGATAAATATCTTGTAAATGCAGAGTTCCTTGAGTGGGAGGAAGAAAATTTCTCCAAGCTGAAGAATGCGAAGATGATCGGTAGCCATCCATCCAGTGCAACAAGACTCAGCACTTACAGAAATGGTGGAATGAGCAGCGGTGAAGTACAGAATCCATATGGATTTGCATGCTTCGATGGAAATGCAGGAATCATTTCCATGAGAAACCCGTCTGCAACAGAGAAGACGATCACATTTACACTGAATGATGCAATCGGAGTTACAAAAGCCGGTACTTACCACATGAGTACAGTACATACTTATTCTCCGAATGGAACGATTGCGACAGCAAAAGATACTTATACAAAGGGTGAAGAAGTATCTGTTACACTTCAGCCGGGAGAAGTACAGGTATGGTCTCTGAGCCAGGATGCAGATACAACTGCACCGACATTCAAGAGCCTGACAAGTGTTTCAGGAACAGAGCTTCAGGTGCAGTTAAGTGAAAAGATCAAAGGAAATGCAGGCCTGAAAGTAAAAGTGAATGACAAAGTAGTTGATAATGTGACAGTTTCAGAGTATGCAGACCTGCGTACATTTAAACTGACATTTGCTACAGCACTGAATGATCTGCTCCACTCTCTGCGGATACCTCTACAGCACTGAATGATGGTGATGTTGTAGAGGTATCCGCAGAGAGTGGAGCAGATGCAGCCGGAAATCAGATCACAGGAAAGATCTCAGATCCATACTATGCAGAGAATAAGATTGCAGAGAAAGAAACTGTAGAGGGAAGCAATAGCGAGATCAGTGGAAAAGACCGCAGCGTAGAAGGAACCAACGGATTCACAGTAGCAGCACAGGTTCAGACAGCAGACAGAGGCGTTGTCCTTGTAAAGCAGGGAGATGCTTATGAACTCGGAATTAATGCGGAAGGACATCCGTATTTCACGGTAAACGGTGTGACAGCAACAGCTGATGCAGTTATTTCCGATGCAACAGAATCTATGATCGTTGGTGTAAAAGAAAATAACGGACTGGTTCGTATTTATGTAGACGGACAGATAAGTGCGTCTGTATATAATGCAGAGAACAAAGAGTTCGCAGTTCCTGCAGCAAAGATCGTTGGTAATGGTGTAAACGGAGCTGTGACAAATGTAGCAGTTTATGACAGAAGTCTTGGTTACGATGAAGTTCCGACATCAGGACTGGCAGAGACTGTGAAGAAGATCACAGCAGAAAAAGATAACTGGACAACAGAGTCCTGGACAGCAGCCAATATGGATACGCTTCTTTCCAATGCAACGAGTGCCATCTCAGGTGGAGATGCTTCAGCGATCCAGGCAGCAAAAGAGGCACTGACAGCAGGTTATGCAACACTTGTGCCAAAAGTAGTAGAGAATCTGGCATATCAGAAAAATGTAACATCTGCATGGGTAGACCCTGATGAGACAACAGATATGACCAATACAAGAAGTCCGCTTTCCAATGCAGTAGACGGCGTTTACAATAATTCTGATAAATATGCAATCTATGGAAAAGATGGAAAAGATAAAGGTTCTTATATTACGATCGATCTTGGACAACAGTGCAAGATCAACAATGTAAACTTATGGCGTTACTGGTCTGATGGAAGAACTTATAAGGCAACCGCACTGGTAGTATCTGATACAGCAGATTTTGCGAAGAAGACAGTTCTCTATTACAGTGGAGATTCTGATGTATATAATTTAGGTGTGGATCCGACAGATACATTATATGCAGAAACTTCAGCAGGAAAAGCATTATACAGCGGAGAAGCTGTGACAGGAAGATATGTACGTCTGTACGCAATGGGTAAAGTTGGAAGTAATACTACAAGCGGACATGAGAACCATATCGTAGAGATTCAGGTAAATGGAAGTGCAACAGATTCAGATCCATACGATCTGACAGAATACCGGAAGATATTAAAAGAAGCAAAGACAGAGGCGGCAAAGGATATTTATACAGCAGAATCTGTAGCAGCCCTGAATGAGCAGATCACAGCATCTGAAGCACTGATTACAGAACTTGATGCAGCGATCAATGCAGGAAATCAGCCGGATAAGTCCTGGTCTGAAGTAGCCAATGCGAAGGCAGCTCTTGAGGCAGCCGTAGCAGCACTGGCAAAAAATGACGGACCGGTTGTAGAAGAAGATGCAGATTATACAGCAGTAAATGCAGCAAAAGAAAAAGCTGCAGGAGTAGACAGAAGCAGATATACAGATGAGAGTCTGAAAGCACTGGATGATGCAGTTGCAGCGGTAGTAGAAGGACTGAAGAAATCCGAGCAGAGCAGAGTCGATGCAATGGCAGCAGCAATCAATAATGCGTATGCAGCACTGGTTGAAAAACCGGCTGTAGAAGAGGATGCAGACTATACAGCAGTGAATGCAGCAATTGCAAAAGCAGATAAGATTGACAGAAGTAAGTATACAGAAGAAAGTCTGAAGGCTTTGGATGATGCAGTCGCAGCGGTAGAAAAGGGTCTGAAAGAATCCGAACAGGATAAAGTTGACGCAATGGCAGCAGCAATCGAGAAGGCACTGGATGGTCTGAAAAAGAAACCGGCAGCTGACGATGATAAGAAGAATGATTCAAAGAAAGATGATTCAAATAAGAATGACTTAAATAAGAATGATTCTGATAAGAAGGCAGATGCCGTTAAGACTACTACAGTGAAGACCGGAGATGCAGCCAATGTAATTCCATTCTTCGGAATGACATTGCTTGCAGCAGGTGCAGTGATCGTAATTGCATTTAAAAAGAAACGCAGAGCTTAAGAAATGCAGACAGGATGAAAATGAACTGAGCTGCGAAAAGCTTTGTTAAAAAGAAAAGAGTCTGGATATACAGAAAATGTATGTCCGGACTCTTTTGTTATCCTCCCCCAAAAAAATTATCCACAATTTTATCGACAAAAAAGATGAGTTATGAACAAAATACAAATTGCAATTCCAGTATTTGTCATGTATTCTGTAATTACTCCGATTCATGGAGCATCTGAATTCAGAACAAGGTCAACTGCTTTTATTCAAAGCATCGATTCAATGTAATTAAAATAAATGGTCAAAATGAAAATCTGCAGAGAACAGTCAGAAAAAAATCATCAGAAGAAAGGAATTGCCTATGAAGAACAAACTGCAAAATTATTTTCCAATCATAAGGACAAGAGGGGAGGTGCTTGAAGAATTAAGAGAAAATAAAGAGTTGTGGAAAACTTTTTGTGGATGGAAAGAAACCTGTCAGCAGGAATATCTCGATCTATGTACGGGAGTGAAGGGAATCAAATTATTATATGATACTTATTTTAAAGCTATTATGAATCCTGATACCAGACCGGATCGGTTTAATGATTTTATATCAGAGATGTTGGGACAGAGAGTGAAAGTATTAAAGGTACTGCCAAATGAGTCTGCAAGGATTGCGGCTGAAAGTTCCCTGCTGGTGATGGATGTTGTAGTACAGCTGGAGGACGGAAGTATTGCAAATGTAGAGGTGCAGAAGATCGGGTATCTGTTCCCGGGAGAGAGAAGTGCGTGCTATTCGGCGGATCTGCTACTGAGACAGTATAAAAGAGCAAGGGAGGAACTGGGTGCAACATTCAGCTATAAAAATATAAAAAAAGTATACACAATCGTCTTGTTTGAAAAGAGTGGCAGTGAATTCAGAAAATTTTCAGCAGAGCTGTACCTGCATCGATTCCGACAGACAAGCGATACCGGCGTGGAGATCAATCTATTACAGGAGTATACATTTGTATGTCTTGACATTTTTAATAACATCATCCACAATAAAGATAAAAAGATAGAGAATAAATTGGAAGAGTGGTTGGTATTTCTAAGTCAGGATGATCCGGATATGATTATGAAACTGTTGGACAGGAATCCTGAATTTCAGAAAATTTATGAAGAAATCTACACTCTGTGCCTGAATATGGAAGGGATGATGGAGATGTTTTCAAAAGAACTGGAAATTATGGATCGAAATACAGTAAAGCTGATGATCGATGAGATGGAAGAAGAACTGAACGAGACAAAGCGGAAAGCGAAAAAGGAAGTTGATGAGGTGAAAAGGAAGGCAAAAGAAGAAATTGAAGAAGCGGAAAAGCGTGCAAAAGCAGCGGAGGAAGAGACTGAAAGATTACGCAGGACTTTGGAGGAGCAAAAAGGTAAGAGGGATATTTCTTGACAGATCTTCAGGGAAGGTGTTAGAATATCCCCGTTACAATTAAATGAAAGATGCGTAAGGTGTCAGTCGGACAAAATGTCAGGACTGGTGAAAAGGGAAACAGGTGCGAATCCTGTACGAACTCGTCACCGTATTTCGTGAGCAACAGCCGTAAGACCACTGGGAGACCGGGAAGGTAAGCTGGATGCGTCTGAACGATCAGCCGGGAGACCTGCCTTTCGCAGTACAGGAACGAAGAGTTCAGGCCACGAGGAATTGGCGGTACGAAAAAGATGACAGACTGTTTTTTATAAGAAGACGGTTTATTCGTGCGAAGCAGATGTTATTTGAACCCTCGTTTTTTAACGGGGGTTTTATTTACTTATTTATGCAGACAAAAGCCAGAGTCGGTGTATATCTGTATATCTGAACCGTTCTGTTCCAAAAAGCATTGATCAAAGATCAGGGAGGAAAAGATGAAGAAAAAATTATTGACAGCATTTCTGGTAACTGCACTTGGAATATCCATGTTAAGTGGATGTGGTGGAAAGAACAGTGACGACAATTCAACCAAATCTGAACAGTCAACCAAAGAAAAAGATCAGGAGGCGGCAGATAAAGTGGCAAAGCTGATTGATGATATTTATGTGCAGGAGAGGACAGACAAGACAGATGAGCAGTGCGAAGCTGCAAAGAAGGCATGGGATGCATTGACAGATGCACAGAAAGAGTTAGTAGAAGGTGAAAATGCAGACCCGGATTATTTCGGAAGAGATACGGGAGACGCATCAAAAGATGATCCACTGAATGAGGATGAGATTGGGGAAAATGAACTTTTAGTTGTAAGTTTCGGAACTTCCTTTAATGACAGCCGTGCAGAGGATATTGGTGGAATTGAAAAGGCACTTCAGGCAGCTTATCCTGAGTGGTCTGTAAGAAGAGCATTTACGGCTCAGATCATCATCAACCATGTTCAGGCACGTGACGGAGAAAAGATTGATAATATGGATCAGGCTTTAGAAAGAGCTGTAAAGAACGGTGTCAAGAATCTGATCGTGCAGCCGACGCATCTGATGCATGGTGCAGAATATGATGAGCTGACAGAAGCAGTGGAAAATTATAAAGATAAGTTCGAGTCAGTAAAAATTGCAGAGCCACTGCTTGGAGAAGTTGGTTCCGATGCAACTGTGATCAATGCAGATAAGGAAGCCGTAGCAAAAGCGATCACAGCAGAGGCAGTAAAAGTAACCGAGTATGAAAGCCTGGATGCTGCAAAAGAAGCAGGAACAGCATTTGTATTTATGGGACATGGAACATCCCATACAGCAAAGATCAGCTATTCCCAGATGCAGACGCAGATGGAACAGCTTGGATATGAGAATGTATTTATCGGAACAGTAGAAGGTGAACCGGAAGAGACTTCCTGTGAGTCAGTGATTGAAAAGATCAAAGCAGCAGGATACAAAAATGTTGTACTTCGTCCGCTGATGGTTGTAGCAGGAGATCATGCCAATAATGATATGGCAGGCGATGATGATGATTCCTGGAAGAGCCAGTTTGAAGCGGCAGACGCATTTGACAACATTGAGACTCAGATTGCCGGTTTAGGTGAGATTAAAGAGATCCAGCAGCTTTATGTAGCTCATACAAAAGCAGCAATGGATGCAGAATAGGAGATTATTTTTCATGAGAAAAAGACTGTTGGCAGTGACACTTTCTGTTATGATGACTGCCTCAATGCTTGCAGGATGTGGCGGTAAGGCAGATACGAAAGATACTAAGAAAGTACAGACAGAACAGGATTCTTCAAAAGAGGAAGGAACGGCAGAAGAATCTTCGGAAAAGAAAAATGCAGCAGAAGATGCAGGACTGGAAGATGGTGTATATACTGCGGAATTTCATACAGACAGTTCGATGTTTCATGCAAATGAGACAAAGGATGGAAAAGGAACTTTGACTGTGAAAGACGGAAAGATGGTCTTTCATGTCACCCTTCATTCAAAGAATATTGTCAATCTGTTCCCTGGTAAGGCAGAGGATGCCCAGAAGGATGGAGCAGAGCTTCTGCAGCCGACCGTAGATACGGTGACCTATTCCGATGGAGCTACGGAAGAGGTTTATGGATTTGATATTCCGGTTACAGTGATCGATCAGGAGTTTGATCTGGCTCTGATCGGAACAAAAGGTGTGTGGTATGACCACAAGGTAAGTATTGAAAATCCAGTAAAAGACAAATAAATCTTCTTAAAAAGCAGATTTGTACAGATGGCAAAGTCGGGGGCTTTTGACCCCGACATCTATGAATCTGTATAAAGAATAATTCGAGCTTAAACGGAGCATACTGAGTACGATAAAAAGGAAAGGTATGCTCTTTTATTATGAAAAAATCGCATCTGTATGATTTCTTATATAATATAGCAGGAAGTATTTTGTATGCGGCAGGGATTGATACCTTTGCCGGGGCAGCAGGATTTGCACCGGGCGGTGTATCAGGACTTGCCCTGATTCTGAATCATCTGTGGGGACTGCCGGTGGGGATCATGACCCTGGTTTTAAATGTTCCGTTAGTCCTGATCAGCTATAAAGCAGTAGGAGAAAAATTCCTTCTGAAGACAGCGGTGACCATGCTTATTTCAACATTTTTCCTGGATATTGTATTTCCCTTTTTTCCGCTGTACCGCGGACAGCGTCTGCTGGCAGCAGTTTATTCAGGAGTCTTGCTGGGCGGAGGAATGGTGTTGTTCTACCTGCGGGGTTCGTCCTCTGGAGGAATCGATTTTCTGACTATGGCAATAAAAAAGAAGCATCCGTCGTTTTCGCTTGGGAAAATCACCCTGATGATCGATCTTGCAGTCATTCTTCTTGGCTGGCCGGTATTCGGGGATGTGGATGCAGTGCTGTACGGACTGATCGCTACCTTTGCCTCGGTGGTGGTGATCGATAAAGTTCTTTACGGGATCGGGGCAGGAACACTTGCGATCATTATTACGTCTGACGGGAAAAAGATGGCAAAAGTGATCCGGGAAAATGCAGACCGTGGTGTGACACTTATAGAAGCCATCGGAGGGTATACCGGACAACAGAAAAGTGTATTGCTGTGTGCCTGCTCCAAATCAGAAGCATATACGGTTCAGGAGGCAGTGAGAAAGACGGATGAGACCGCATTTCTGATGTTCACCGAGACGAGTGAAGTATTCGGGGAAGGGTTTAAGCATCCCTGAAGAAATGGGAATATCCGGAGAAGGCTTTCGTCATTCCTAGCTTGCAAATTCCCGTGTCATACCGTACAATAAAATCCGTTGGATAAAAGAAATTGGATAAAAGAAATTAGAAACTTGATGAAATACGATTCAGGAGAGGCGGTATACCATGGGCATGATACGTGCTGAAAAGCTTGTATTTGAATATGATAAACGAGACGAAGACGGCAATGTGATCGGAAGCCGCAGAGCCATTGACGGAGTGGACATCGACATTCCGCAGGGGTCTTTTGTGGCAGTGCTGGGGCATAATGGTTCAGGAAAATCCACACTGGCAAAGCATATGAATGCAATTCTTGTTCCGACAGACGGGACAATGTGGGTGGACGGAAAAGATACGAAGGATATGGAGAAACTGTGGGAGATCCGGCAGAGTGCCGGAATGGTCTTTCAGAATCCGGACAATCAGATCATCGGAACGGTGGTAGAAGAGGATGTCGGATTCGGACCGGAAAATCTCGGAGTTCCGACAAAAGAGATATGGAAAAGAGTAGAGGACAGTCTGCGTGCTGTCGGGATGCTGGATCGGAGAAAAGATTCTCCCAATAAGCTTTCGGGCGGTCAGAAGCAGAGAGTGGCGATCGCAGGAGTGATCGCAATGGAGCCAAAATGCATTGTACTGGATGAGCCGACTGCCATGCTGGATCCAAATGGAAGAAAAGAAGTAATCTCTGCAGTGGAAAAGCTTCGGAGAGAAAAAAATGTGACTGTGATCCTGATCACTCATTATATGGAAGAAGTGGTGGATGCAGATCAGGTCTTTGTCATGGATGATGGTCGGATCGTTATGCATGGCACACCACGGGAAATTTTCAGCCGGGTTGATGAACTGAAAAAATACCCGGATAAAAAAGTGTTTTGCATAGGAGGCGACAGTATTTATCACGCCATGTTGCCTTACTGCAAAAAAGCCTATGTTACAAAAATATATAAAAATTTAGGCAAGGCAGACAGCTTTTTCCCGAATTTGGACGAAAACCCCCGGTGGCAGCTGACAGAGCAAAGCGAAACCAAACGGTGGGAGGGCATGGATTTTGCCTTTTGCACCTACGAAAAAATTTAATAACAAAAGGCGACCTGTAAAAGGTCGCCTATTTTTATCGGTGAAATATCAGTCGCCGATTTCTTCTTCGGAGCTGTCGCCGCCCTCAACTGTTTGGTCAACGCTGCCGCCGTTGCCTGCGTATTCAAACTTTTCATATTCGTCCAGGTCAACAATGCCTATATATGATTTACCGCAGTTTACCTTCAATGAATTTTCGTCCATGTCTGTAAATTTTAACATATCGGTAGGGCCGCCTTTAAACCAGCGGATTTTTTCCACATTGCCATTGCTGAAATAGTAGCCTATACCGCCGTATGAATAATCAACTTTCTGATAATCCGGGTCGCCTTTGTCATTGCCGTTGGCATCAAGGTTTCCGCCCGGGTACGGGTATGGCTCAATGTCCGCAAAAAGAACAAACACATTTTCAAAACTGAGCTGTGTGCCGTCATTTTCGTCTTTTGTCTGCTGAACGCTCTTTGCTCTTGAATTCCACTGGCTCATATCATATTTGCCGGTGCTTTCATTATAATCAAAATAAGTTGCGTAACTCTGTGAATGAGTGATAGAAACGCTTGTTGCGCTGTCTCCTGTAAGCTGTCTTATACCGTTATTTTCGTCATAGCGAACAAAGTCAAAACATGGGCTGCCGTATTTGTATGTTGTTTCGTAATCATACTTCGTAAACAAGGAATTAAGTAAATCTGCCGTTGTAAATGCGGTGTGTTCTGTTGCGTAACCCTGATTTAAACGGTTTTGGTCACGGTATGTAAGATTTTTTACATAACCGTCGGCGTCGCTGTCATTGTATTCATAGGTGTCTATCATAGTCTGTGTAACGCCGCTTCTGCCAACGTGAATATACAAAGCGTGCCAAGGCATTGCAAGCTGTAAAAACTGGTCTCTGCCGCTGCGCACAGGGCCTATGTCGCCGGTTACATTTTCATAATCGCTGTAAACCGCCATAAATCTTGTAATGCCGCCCTCAACCTTGCTCTCCACCAAAATATCCGCCTGTGAAAGGCCTCTTTGCGGTCTTGCGGCTGTGATATTGTTTACCATAACAGCTACCGCACGAGGGTTGGACTTGTCGGTTTTTTCATAACCGGTGAAAAACTCCGGGGTGTAAGCCGGCTCTACGATTTCCGGCGTGTTGTTCTGTCCGTCGTCTCCCGAAGTTTGATTGTCACTGCCCTTTACGCAGGAAGAAAGAACCAGCGCAAGGCAGGTGAGGCATAAGAATGCCGAAAAAAGTTTTTTCATCTAAATATAAACCATCCATTCTTTTACAAAGGCCTAAAATTTTAATTATCCTTTGCTGTTTATTATATAATATCATTACAGAAGATTATCTTCAATGATTTTTGATATGATTTAATAATTTGTTCATATTTAAAAATTTAATTTATACGACGAATAACATATAAATCACTTAATTACGAACATACAAACTCAAATTCATCGGAATCCATATCGAATTTTTCTATAAGTGATTTTATGTATCGTAAAATTGTAGACGCACTTAAATTTGTTTCATAGAAAGTACCTGTGTTTAAAATCTCCCTTGGATTTCTTAAATCTTTTGGGTCTGTACTTACAAATGCCCTCACTCCACTTGTTGGGACAAATTTGTTTTTTGCCAAATCAATCATTGTTGACGGTGACAGACCATAAAGGGTTTCTGTAAGGGATTTTAGCATATCTGCATAGCTTTTAACGGCAACCATTTCGCCGTAGAATGTATATGATGTGGGTTTAGTGCCGGTAACAATGTCCGTATCGTCAAGTGTATGTATCTTTTCGGATGGAATAGAATTGATTTTTACCAAAGGAACAATATCGTCTATTGCAAAAATTTTTATGGTTTTGTCTGCAAGGAAATTTGCTCTTTTCAAAATATTTTTCTCATTCCATACATCGCATGATAAAATCATTTTGTTCAGCGTATTTGCTTTAGAATACTCATCGATTATTTTCTTTTTCTCTATGAAGCTTTTTGTGCCAAGCTCACTGTTGTAACCGGTTATTGTCAAGTTTCCCAAAGTGTGAAGATATTTTTTATATGTGTTTTCGTATTCGTCATTCAGGGCGTTTTTCCAAACAACGGCATTCTCCTTTTGGGGAAGTATGTGTTCAATGGTCATACTCTCAACATCTATTATCTCATTTGAATTGTAATTTTCTATCGATGAAAGGATATATTTGCATATCTTTTTCTTGGCATATAAGTTTTTGTAAATCA
>ERZ825137.3491-NODE-3491-length-16771-cov-2.639687_pt1 | contig 16771 bp, 17 predicted proteins | sample MGYA00519873_ERZ825137 | MGnify/ENA primary metagenome ERZ825137 (study PRJEB31778, sample SAMEA3449190) | human gut metagenome | biome: human gut; feature: human-associated habitat; material: faeces | place: United Kingdom | collected 2010/2012 ...
GTGATATTTGCATGGGAACGCCTTTTAGGTTTTTCGAATGGAAAATTCGCATCCGCAATATTGTTGGTTATAGAAACCGTATTCTTTTAGCAATTCGTTGCGCCGCTCGTACAGGCCGCCCTTGCGCCAGTTTTGCGCCCAAAAAAATGTTTGCGGGTATTTTCCCGAGGCTGCTTTCCCCGCCGAGTTTATTTGGGAAATGTCTTTCCAACGCGACGACGCAAGCGTTGTTGCGAAAACTTTAAAACCGTTTTCAGCCGCGTATTTTGCCACATACAGCGAGCCGTAGGCCCAAGAAACAAGGTTTGCAAAGAAGGTGAACATCACCATCAGACCCACGATCAGCACCAGCGTGCCGTCGCCCGCTAGGTAAATCAGGCTGTCCAGCAGCCCGGTGGAGGTGGAAAGCTCGCTCACCGGAATGGCTACCCCAATGCCGAACGAGGCGAACATGTAGAACAGCGAAATAATGATCCCGCCCAACAGCAGCGCCTGGGGGATCTGCTTTTTGGGTTTTTCCATATCCGAGGCCAGGGTGGTCACGATCTCAAAGCCCACAAAGTTGTAAATGATGATGGACACAAAGGACAGGCTGCTCAGGTCCATGCTGGGGAACAGCGAGCGGAAGGTGAACTGGGTGGCCATGCCGCGGGTGGCGGCCACCCAAATGCCCAGCCCGCCGATCAGCAGCATGATGAACACTTTGAACACCGCCGCCGTGTTGATCAGCCACTTGCTCTCGCTGATCTTGCCCTTGCCCATCAGGATGACCACCCAGATAAAGGCCAGCTGAATGGCAATGCTGGCCCACACCGGCAGGTCCCAGCCGGTGATCTGGGTCAGGGTATCGTTGAACAGCACCGCCAGGCTGGCGATCCACAGGGCCACGTTGATCCAATAGTTCCAGGCGATGCGGCAGCCCCACTTGTTTCCATAGGCAAGGCGCACCCAGTCGTAAATGCCGCCCTCGCCCAGATAGGTGGTGCCCAGCTCGGCGCTGATCAGGCCATAGGGCACGAAAAACAGGATCAGCATGCTGATCCACCAAAAATATTGCGAGTTGCCCACCGCGGCGGCCGGCGCGGCCGACTCCACCGTCAGGATGATGCACACCGAGGCCAGCACCGCGTCGAACAGGCGGAACTTTTTCTTTTTGGCCGGCATGGGGGTCTCCCCTCCTTTTCTATCAGGGTCCCACTCTCAAAGAAACCGGGGCGGCGCGCCGGGGCACTGGGGCTCGGGCGCGCCGCCCCGAAAGGTGGAACGAAAGCGTTATTTCTTCAGGGCGGCAATGGCCGCCGGATCCGGCTGCTGCAGGGCCATGCAGTGGATGTTTCCGCCGCACAGCGACCATTCGCGGGTGTAGATCTTAATGATCTCGCGCTCGGGCATCAGTTCCCTGAACAGCTGGCAGGCCACCTCGTCCATGGGGTCGCCGTACTGGGGCACCAGCAGGCCGCCGTTCACAAAATAGCAGTTGATGTAGGTCACGGCCAGCGGCAGGCCCCCCTCGCGGGAGGCTGCACTCTCGCAGATATCCACGCCGGCGCTCTCCTCCTCGGAAATATGCATCACTGCGGGGATGGGGATCTTGTGGATCTCCAGCTTGCGGCCCTTGGCGTCGGTCTGGCCGTTCAGGGTGTCGTAGGCCGCTTTCAGGTTGGGGTACTGGGGGTTTTCAGGATCGTCGGTCCAGGAAAGGGCGATCACGCCGGGCCGCACAAAGAAACACACGTCGTCGATGTGGCCGTCGGTCTCGTCAAAGGCCATGCCGTCCTTCAGCCAGATCACCTTTTCCAGGCCCATGTACTCTTTAAAATAGTTCTCGACCTCTTCCTTGGTCAGGTCCGGGTTGCGGTTATGCACGCTGTTTTCGGTCACGATCAGGGTTCCCTCGCCGTCGATCTGCATGGCGCCGCCCTCAAACACCACCCTGCGGGCGTCGTAGCGGTCGTAGTTTTCCAGGTCCAGCAGCTTGGTGGCAAACTCCTGGTCGCGCTTCCAGGGGAAGTACAGGCCTCCCTCCAGGCCGCCGTAGCAGTTCCAGCCCCAGGTCACGCCGCGCATCTCGCCCTCGTCGTTCACCACATAAAAGGGCCCCTTGTCCTGCGCCCAGGCGTCGTCGACCGTCATTTCCACCACCCGCACCTCCTCGGGCAGGCGGGCGCGGGCGTTCTCGTACTGGTCGGCCGAACAGAACACGGTGAGAGGCTCGTGCTTGATGATCTCCTTTGCCACCTCCACCAGCACCTTCTGCGCCGGCTTGCCGCCCATGCGCCAGGTGTCCTGCCGCTCGGGCCAGATCAAAAAGTCCTGTTTGCGGGGCAAAAATTCCGCGGGCATGTAAAAGCCGTCTTTCTTGGGGGTACTCTGGATCGTCCTCATCGTTCTGCGCTCCTTTTCAAAAAGTTTTGTGCGCCGCTCTGCGGCCGCTCTTTCTGTTTTCATTGTAGCCCAAACAGCGCCCGCCCCGCCATTACCCGGGGGCACCGTTCTGCAGGGTGGTACCCGCGGGTACCACCGGTGTGCCAAACGTGCCAATTCGCCTTTCTTCCGTTTACTATTTTTATGCGTTATGCTACAATGGAGGCATCCAAATCTCCCCGTGAAAAGGAGGCGTTCGCCATGCCGCATCTGCCGGGCGAAGTGTGGGAGGCCCTGGACCCAGCGATTCTGGAGCTTCACACCCAGGCCGACCCCAAACAGCTGCAAACCTGCTTTCTGCGCCGGCTGGAGGCGCTGATCCCCCATCGCCGCTCCTTTTTTGATCTGTGCGCGCCCCAGGCCGGGCGGCTGGTGTTTTTCAGCCCGGTTTCCTTGAACATGAGCGAGGCCGAACTCGCCGCCTACTACCAGGAGTACCAGTATTCCGACTATGTGGCCTGGAGCTTTGCCAGCGACCAGCCCACCGTCTACCGCGATTCCAATATGATCAGCCCCGCCGCGCGGGAGAGCGCGGCGATTTATAAGCAGTGGATGCAGCCCATGGGGGTCTATTGGAGCATGGGCAGCACGGTCATGGGCGCTGCCCACCTGCTGGGCTCGGTCACCCTGTTCCGCAGCAGAGAAGACGGGGACTTCACCGATCAGGAGGTGGAGCTGCTGCGGGTGCTCAACCGGCACCTGTCCGCCCATTTTGCCTTTTTATGGCCCCAGGGCGTCGCGCCGTCACAGGAAGGCCGGGCCGGCACGCTGGCCTCCCGCTTCGGCCTCAGCCAGCGGGAGCGGCAGATCGCCGAGCTCGTGGCCGCCGGCCGTTCCAACGCCGAGATCGGCGCCGCGCTGTTCATCAGCGAAAACACAGTCAAAAAACACGCGGGCAGCCTGTACCGCAAGCTCGGCATCACCAGCCGCACCCAGCTGCTGCGCCTGGTGTTCGATTGCCCGTCGGTGGTGGTGGCACCCCCTGGTGAGTAAAAGGCGCCGCCGGAGCGCCCAGGGGGCAATGACCCATTACAAAAGCGGGGAGGCACTTGTACAAGTGCCTCCCCGCTTTGCTTGTTATTCTGCCGTGCCTTCCCCTCTGGCCGCCGGCACAAACGCCAGCCGCCCCATGGCGGGCAGGCACAGGCGGTTGAACAGCGCCATCACCCGGCCCACCCCCAGCATGGCAAGCACCGTGCCCAGGCCGATGCCGCACAGCGGATGCCCCATCACCAGGCCGAACACCAGGGTAATGCCCACGTTCGCGGTATCGAACCAGTTTTTTGTAAAGCCAAGTTCCCGGCCGGTACGCTGTGCAATGGCCGCCACAATCCCGTCGCCGGGGTTCGGCACCAGCTTCATATCCACGCTCATGGCCGCTCCCACACCGGTGCACAGAATGGCTGCCGCCAGCAGGCACAGCCGGGCAGGCATCCCTTGCGGCGCTGCCGGCACTGCGCCGTCCAGCAGGTTCAGCACCCGGGTGAACACCAGGCTCAGGGGCAGCTGAAGCAGGTCGGCCCAGCGCACAGGTTTTCCCTTTAGTAAAAATTGTATTGCAACAAACAAACAGTACGCCGCCAAGGTGGCGTCCCCGAAATTAAACCCAAATACCTGCGCAATGCTGTAGGGCACCGAGATGATGGGCGTTACCCCCAGGCCCGTCTTGGTGTTCAGGGTCAGCCCCAGCGCCAGGATAAACAGGCCGGCCAGGTAAAAAAGCCAGCGGTAGAACTGCCGCATGCGCCGTTTCCTCCTTAAAACAATCTGCGGCAGTACCGCAAGCCACTTTCTTTTTGTGCTTTTTATTCTTGGCTTTACCATAAAACCTTATTTAAAAGCATCCGGGTCTCGCCGCTAAAGCGGCAGCCGGGCCGCATGGCCAAAAAACAGCCTTCGCTTCGCTGTCGTTATTTTTCAGTATAGCGTATATTTTTATCGGACACAATAAATATCTTTACTTTTTTACTGTACAACATCAGACAGTTATAAAACTGTTTTTTAAAGTTTATCCACTAAAAGAATGAGATAGGCAATCCTTTTCGGGAAAGCCTATCTCATATTCAATAGGGATATCTTACAACAATTTCGTTCTATTTTTTCCGGTTTTATTGCCAAATCAGGAAGTCATAAGTTAATAAATACTTTCGTCCGAATCAATTCAGAATAGCGTTATCAGAATAGCGTTATAAGTTACACCCACATATCAACAATAAGGAAATCAATCGTTGCTCTCGAATTGGAATTATTATTGATACGAATTTCAACTAGTCCAGAATCCCAAGGCGTCCCAAGACTAATTTTTTCTCCCTCTGTAATCGCTCTAGAGGTCCAAAACACGCCGTTCCGGTATACCTCTACATCAACTTTACGGCAAGTAGCACTTGAAAAAGACATTTCAAGAACACGATTGGTCTTTCTGTTTTCAGAATACACCCATCCTGACCATTCGTAGGGATCCAAAGTGACAGTCTTTGAAATTATATCTGCCCGAGGAGATGGTTCTGTTATCACGTTTTCAGGTAAACTTTCCGGTCGGAACTCGGAAGGATGCTCTACCCAAAATCGTGCCTTTTTTGCAAAAAGTATATTTTTGGAAATAAATATATGATATAATTTTAAAAATTCCACTTTTTAAAGGGGTGTTGAATTTGTCTGGACTAAAACGCTTTTCAATTCTTATCCTTTTTTTAACAGCGACGATCGCCGCATTCTATTTCGTGGTGTTTAATGGATGGGCGCAAATAGGATTTTGCTTGATCTTCGTCACCGGGTTAGGATTTCGCCTTATACTAAAACGTCTTTGCTGGCTCGCTATGTTTGCTCAAGCCATTTGTTTTGGAATTCTAAACTATTTTGCTGTCATTACAGTGGGACATACATCGCTCTCCCTGCCGATCAAGGATTCGCTGTTTACAGCACTCTTGTGCGGGCTGGCCTGTTGTGTGGGGATCGCAGGGGGCCGCCTGCTTATTGCTGTAACGAAAAAATCAAAAGAAGAAAACCTTTAGAACTGTAACAATCGTTTCTTGATCAGCCCCGCCGGGATTCTCTCGCCAAACCGCCCACCAAGTTAGTTGGGCCAACATAAAAGCCTCAGGCTCCACGGCAGTTTCCGCCGCAGAGCCTGAGGTTTTTTATGTGATTCCCGCATGTCTTCAGCCTGTTATCTTTTATCTTTCAGCCGGTACAAAGTATAGCCGGCGTACTCCTCAAAGCCGGCAAACTCGCTTGCCGGCGTGTACTTTTCTTCCAGTAATGCCGCCACGGCCGCGTTTTCCACCCCGCCCGCCGCCACCCATTTGGGCGGGGCCTCGCGGAACAGGCGCGCGATCTCGGCCTGCATGGCGGGGTCCGCAGCAGCCTGCCAGTCCTGGTGGATAAAATATTTCTGGCAGGGCGCAAGCTCCGCCGCAAGGTAAAACTGCGCGTCCACGTTGTAGGCCAGCACTGAATCCCGCTCATTTTCGGGGATCAGCTGCGCCATCTGCCGGGCCACGGTGTTGTAGTGCTGCACCTCGGCCGGGTATTTTGCCATAAAACTGTCGGCGCCCCAGCGGGGCAGCCGCGCCGCCAGGCTGCACACATATACACCGCACAGCGCGGCGCAGCACAGCGCAGCGGCCCGGCGCGCGCGCCCGCCCTTGCGGCCCCGCCAAAGCTCCGCCGTAAGGCATGCGGCCAGCGGCAGCAGCGGCGCCACGATCATGTAATAGTGCACGTAAGGCCGGTTTGAAAACAGCAGGTACATGCTGCCCGCCGCGCTCAGCAGCGCCCCCCAGGCCAGCGCGGAGCGGGGCTTTTGCGCCAGCGCCGCAAGGCAGAGCACCGCCAGCAGGAACAGGGGCGCGCCAAAATCCAAAAAGACCCGCCGCAGCGTGCTGGCCGCCCAGGGGTTGCCTGCGTAATAGTCCCGGATGGAAAAGCGGGTGGCATAAAACACATTGTACCAAAGCGTGCCGTACAGCGCCTCCCCCAGCGCCCCCTTTGCGGCAAAATAGATCGCAAAAGGCCCGGTGGCCGCTGCAAAGCCGCCCGCAAAGCCCAGGGCGTTCGCCCCAAGGTTCTTCCATTGGCGGGCGGCCGCCAGCCGGATGCAGATCACCAGCACAAAACAGCACAGGCTCACCGCGCTGGTGACCCGCAGCATCAAAATCGCACCGAACGACAGGCCGTACACCGCCGCGTACCGCCACGGGTGCGGCGCCGCGCCGCCAGTTTCCTGCGCGCGGCGGCAGTACCGCGCCGCCAGCCACAGGCTCACCGCCAAAAAGGGCAGGCTGTACTCCTCGGTCATGTTGCCCTCGTCAAAGGTGCGTGCCAGATACACCAGCGCCAGGCCCGCGGCCCCCAGCGCCCAGGGGCGGGGCAGATATTCCCGCCCCAGCCGGTACAGCCCCCAGGCGGTCACCGCAAGGCTCAGGGTCTGCACCACCAGGATGCCCGCCCTGCCATGGATCAGCCAGCCCAGCATGTCGATGAAAAAGATCAGCGGCCCCTTGTGGTCGAACAGCCCGGCATAGGGCACCGTTCCCCCGGCCCAGGCCCTGCCGATGAATTGAAAGATCGCGGAATCGTATCCGTAATAACCGGGCCACACAAAGCTGGTGGAATAGGAAAAACGCAGCACAAACGCAGCGCTGCCCGCCAGCACCGCCAGCGCTGCGGCGCACTGCCAGATCCGGCGTTTCGCCCCTGCCTTCATCCTTCCTTTCCCCCTTTCGCACAGCATAAACGCACAAAATTCTTTTAAAAGAGTACCACAAACCGCTGCAAAAGTAAATCAGAGGGCATTTTGCACAAAAACAAGCTCATCATTTTGTGAATCTCGTCGTTTTCCCATCTGTGAAACCCCAGCCGCCGGGTGTATAATTTCGGTGATTTCAGAGAACGCGCCCTTTGCGGGCGCCCCTGGGGAAAGGGACAACGCCTTATGCAAACCGAACGCCTGCAGCCGCAATTTTCTCTGCTGCGCATGACCTGGCCCATCTTTGTGGAACTGCTGCTCCAAATGCTGGTGGGCAACATCGACCAGATCATGCTCAGCCGCTACAACGGCACCGCCGTGGCCGCGGTGGGCAACGCCAACCAGATCATGACCACCCTTATCCTGACCTTCAGCGTCATCAGCCTTGCCGCCACCATTCTGCTGAGCCAGTACCTGGGCGCCCGGGAGCAGGGCAAGGTGCAGCAGATCTACACCCTGGCCGTGGGGCTGAACCTGATCCTGAGCTTTGCCATCACCGCCGGGCTGCTGGCAGGGGCGGACGGGCTGTTCGCGCTGATGCGCCTGCCCGCAGAGGCCCTGCCGGAGGCCCGCAGCTACCTTAGGATCGCGGCCGTCAGCCTGCCCTGCCAGGCAATGATGCTTACCTTCAGCGCTTTTTTGCGGGCCCACGCCCGCATGCTGGTGATCATGTTCAGCACCGGCTGCATCAACCTTGTAAACATCCTGGGCAACACCGCGCTCATCTACGGCGCGGGGCCGCTGCCGCGCCTTGGGGCTGCGGGCGCCGCCCTTTCCACCAGCATCTGCCGCACCCTGGGCATGGCCCTTCTCATGGCCGCCTTTTTTCGCAGCGTCCAGGGCGCAAGGGTGGATGTGCGCCTGCTGCGCCCTTTCCCCAGGGATCTGTTCCGGCGCCTTTTGGGCATCGGCCTGCCCGCCGGGGGCGAGGGGCTCTCTTATAACCTGAGCCAGTCCACAAGCCTGGTGTTCGTGAACATGATCGGCACCTATGCGGTGACCGCCCGCATGTACATGAACATGTTCGCACAGATCTGCTACATGCTGGTAAGCGCAGTCAGCCAGGCGGCCGCCATCCTGATCGGCTACTGCATCGGCGCAAAGGATTACGAGGGGGCCGACCGGCAAAACTGGCGGGTGCTGCGGTTTTCAGCCCCGGTCACGGTGGGCACCGCGCTGCTGCTGGCCCTTTTTGCCGAGCCTCTGTTTGGGCTGTTCAGCAGCGACCCGCAGGTCATTGCCCTGGGCAGGCAGGTGATGTGGGTGGAGGTGGTTCTGGAAGTGGGCCGCAGCCTGAACATCGTGCTGGTGCGCAACCTTCAGGCGGTGGGCGACGTAAAATATCCGGTGCTGCTGGGCGTGTGCAGCCAATGGGCCGTGGGGGTCGGCCTCGCTTATCTTCTGGGCGTTCAGCTGGGCTGGGGGCTGGCAGGCATCTGGGCCGCCTTCGCCCTGGACGAAAACCTGCGGGGCATTCTGTTCGTGCTGCGCTGGAAGCGCGGCAAATGGCGCGGCATCAAAACCGTTTGAACAAGGTCACAGCCGCCCGGGCCTGCCAGCTGGCAGGCCCGGGCGGCTGTGTATCATCATTTTTCCCTTTGTCAAGCCTTTTGCGCAAGTGCAGGGCGTTTCAGCGCAAATGCAGGGTCCCGCCGCCTTTTTTACTCCTGCGGCGGCTCCGGCGCAGGCGGGGTGTAGGGCCCGGTGGTGAAAAAGCCGTCCCTTGCCTCAATCTCAGCCCGGGGGTGGGCGTCGAATTCTTCCCGCAGCCAGGCAATGGCCTGGTCCACGCTTTCCTGCTGTTCCTGTTCCTGCTTGTCCGGGAAGGCAAAGCGCCGCTCCTTCACGTCCTTTGTTTTTTCCATGCACCAAACGCCCATCCAGCACCAGGCGGCCAGTTCGCCCCCCTGGCGCAGCACCTTGTAATTAAACTGCCCCGCATTGCCGGATACCGGGTTTGCATTCCGGTACCACTGCAAAGGGTAGTGGGGGTAATTGAAATGGATCATAGGGCGTCCGCCTCCCATTCGCTTTTTTTGCGGCTGCTGCCGGCCTTTCGGTGTTCCTTCATTATAATGGCTTACGCCGCAAAAGTCCACCCGGGCGGCTGGGGCCCGGCCTGCGGCGCCCTGGCCTGCCGCAAAGTTTTGCGGCGCCGTCTTGCGCTGCCCTGCGCGCGTGCTATAATAAGGCGTGAACTGAAATGAAACAGTTTTTTTGACTGCGGAGGGGCGGTATATGGACGGGCCGGAAAAGGAAACCGTATTCGAAACGGCGGCGCTGGCGGGCGAGATCCTGCTTGCCAGCGGGGCCGAGATCTTTCGGGTGGATGAAACCATGTGCCGCATCGCCCGGGCCTACCAGTGCGGGGGGCTGGAGCCCTTTGTGCTGAGCAACGGCATTTTTTTGACCTCCGGCGGCGCGGGGGGCGAGCATTACCGCGCCAAGGTGCGGCATATCCCCCTGGGCGGCAGCCGGCTGGACCGCATCGACGCGGTGAACCAGCTCTCCCGCGAGATCGAGCAGGGGCTGCACACCCCCGCCCAGGCGCTGGAGGAACTGCGGCGCATCCGCACCTCGTCCCAAAAGCCCGCCTGGCTCCAGGTGCTGGCCAGCGGCCTGGGCAGCGGTGCTTTCTGCTTTTTGTTTGGGGGCAGCCTTGCCGACGCGGCCGCGGCATTTTTGGCGGGGCTTGCGCTTTACAGCTACTTTTTGTTCGTGGTACGGGGGCGGCTGTCCAAGATCGCGCTGAACATCAGCGGGGGCGCCCTTGTAACCCTGCTCTCCATCCTGCTGGTAAAGCTGGGCCTCGGCGCCCGGCTGGACATGGTCACCGTGGGGGCCATCATCCCCCTGCTCCCCGGCGTGGCGTTCACCAACGCCATCCGCGACATTGCCGACGAGGACTATATCTCCGGCACCGTGCGGCTTTTGGACGTGATCCTGGTGGTGGTGTGCGCCGCCTTTGGGGTGGGCCTTGTAATGGCGGGCTACAACGCCTGTATGGGGGTGTAAATCATGCTGCGCTTTGCATGCGAAGTTCTGGCGGCCGGCCTTGGCACCCTGGCGTTTGCCGTGCTGTTCCACGTGCCGGGGCGGTATTACCTGCGCTGCGCCCTCACCGGTGCCGCCGGCTGGCTGGCATTTTTGGCGCTGCGGCCGGGCCTCACCGCCATTCCCGCCACCTTTTTCGCCACCCTGGCCGTGGTGGCGCTCAGCCGCTTTTCCTCGGTGCAGCGGCGCTGCCCTGTGACCATTTTTCTGATCTCCGGCATTTTTCCGCTGGTGCCGGGCCTCGGCATTTACCACACCGCCTATTACACTGTCACGGGCGATCTTGCCGCGGCGGGCAGCACCGGCTTTTTCACCATAAAAACAGCGGCCGCCATGGTGCTGGCCATTTTATTGGGCTTCGAACTGCCCGCCGGGCTGTTCCGGCGGCTGGCAGGCGCACCCGCCCCAAAGCCCCGCGTTTGAGCCCGCCCTTTCTTTGGGGGCTGCCGCAAGCCAGCTTTCAATCTCCGGCTTGCAAACACAGCCGCCGGCTGGTAAACTGAAAACAAATACACGGGCTGTGCCCGGGCTTGCGAGGAACGCAACATGGAACGTTTGAACATTGCCCTTTGCTGTGACTACATTGGAAAAGACGAGGCCTTCTGGCTGGCCTGCCAGCGCGCGCTGGATGCCGCGGCCGGTCTTGCGGGGCTCCCCGAAGGGCTGGGCGCGCTGCGCGCCGCCCTGCTGCAGGCGCACGATGCTCCCCGGGCCGGCCAGCTTTTAAAGCAGTTCACCTTGGCCGCGGCGGCCAAAGGGCAAACGACGGCCGACCTTTTCCCCTTGGGGGCTTTGGCCGCCTGCCTGCCCGGCGCGCTGGAGTATCAGCGGGGCATGGGCGCAGGCGAGGCCCAGCTTCGGGCCACCTTCGGCGACATGCTGCGCTGGGAGGCCTGGTTCGAGCGTGAAACTGGCCGCCCCGGCCTGGCCGAGCTGCACTGGGCGGTTCTGCCCTATGCGGGCGATCTGTTCGAGATCGGCAGCCTGCAATACCAACCCATTGAAAGCCGCTTTTCCGTTTACGGCTGGGCGGCCCCCGGCGGCGGGCTGCTTTTGCTGGCGGGCGGCGGCCTTCCCGTGGATGCCCAGGGGCACGTTTGCCCGCCGGAGCATGCGGTTTTCACCACCGCATACCGGCAGGAGGGGGAGCTTGCGGCCGGCCACCTGATCGATCCCCTTTCCGGCTCCATCTCGGCCCAGCTCACCGAGCTGCCCGTGGCAGGCCTTTCCCCTGTGCTGGCCCCAGGGCTGCGGGTGCTGAACCTTCACATTCCGGCGGGTGCCGACCTCTCCCCCACCGCGGTGGACGACAGCCTGCGGGCGGCAAAGCGCTTTTTCGCGGCCGCGGGCCGGCCCGCGGCGCTGGCGGTGTGTCATAGCTGGATGCTGGACCCCCAGCTGGCGCAGTTTTTGCCCCCCTCCAGCCGCATTCTGCATCTGGCAGGCCGTTTTGCCCGCTTTTCCCTGCCGGGCGAGGGCTCGGCCGCCCGCTTTGTTTTCCGCACCGATACCCCGGTGGACCGGCTGCCTGCCTCGGCCGCCCGCACCAGCCTGCAGCAGGCCGTGCTGGCCCACCTGACCTCCGGCGGCAAATTGTTCGATGTGGGCGGCGCCATGCTGCTGTAAGGCTGCCCGCCCCTGCGCCGCTTCGGGGGCAAGAACCATATTTCAAAGCAATCGAAAACGCGCCCCGGTGGAAGCGGCTTCCACCGGGGCGCGTTTTGTCCTTTTTCAGGCGAGTTTGCCCGCCTCGGCCTGCCGCAGCAGGTAAAGCTGCCGCTCTTTGCGCACCAGCTGCTCCACAAACGGGGTTGCCGGGGCCCGCAGGATCTCCGCCGGCTCTGCGCACTGCTGCACCCGGCCCGCGTCCATCACCAGCATACGGGTGCCCAGCTTTACCGCCTCGGCAATGTCGTGGGTCACAAACACCACCGTAATGCCCCGCTGCCGGTGGATGCGCAGCAATTCATCCTGAAGCTGGCCCCGGGTGATCTCGTCCACTGCGCCGAAGGGCTCGTCCATCAGCAAAAGCTCCGGCCCCGCGGCCAGCGCCCGGGCAATGCCCACCCGCTGGCGCTGCCCGCCCGAAAGCTCGCGCGGGTAGCGCTTTGCCAGCGCCGGGTCCAGCCCTACCTGCCCCAGCAGCTCCTCCACCCGGGCAGGGGTTTCCCCCTTCTGCCACAGGCCGCCCAGCGAGGGCACGTAGGCCACGTTTTTTTCCACCGTCATGTGGGGGAAAAGCCCCACCCCCTGGATGGCGTAGCCGATCTGCCGGCGCAGCGCGATCTGATCGGCCGCGGCCACGTCCTGCCCCCTCACCAGCACCCGGCCCTCATCCGGCGTGATCAGCCCGTTAATGAGCTTCAGCGCCGTGGTCTTGCCGCAGCCCGAGCGGCCGATCAGGGTCAAAAATTCGCCCTGCTGTACCTCCAGCTCCAGCCTGTGCAGCACCGGCTGGCCGCCGTACAGCTTGCTTACCGTTTCAAACCGGATCACCGGCTGTGCCATCTGCTTACCCCTCCAAAAGGCCTTTTTCCACCAGGAAATCCCGGGCCGTCTGCTTTTCGTCGGCGCCTTCCACCTCGACCTTATAGTTGAGCTGCGCCATTTCGCCGTCGCTCAAAATACCGTCCATCTTCATCAGCGCCTCCTCCAGGCCGGGGTATTTTTCCAGCGTATCCCTGCGCACCACGGTGGAGCAGAAATAGTTCACCTGCAGGTGCAGGTCATCCTCCAGGGTTACCACGTCGGCGTTGGCCAGTTGGGCGTCGGTGGTAAAGGCGTTGGTCACGTCGATGTCGCCGGAGGCCAGCGCCTGGTATTTCAGGCCGATGTCAATGTCCGAAACGCTCTTGAAGCTCAGGCCGTAGGCCTCGCACAGCTTGCCGAAGCCGTCCTCCCGCTCAATGTAATCCGGGTTGCCGCCAAAGTTCAGCTCGCCCGCCACGGCGGTCAGATCGCTGGTTTTTTCCAGGCCGTACTGCCGGGCCGCCTCGCCCCGCACCGCCACCGTAAAGGTGTTGTTAAAGCCGTACAGCCCCACCCAGGTCATGTTGTACTTTTCCTCGTACTGGGCTTTGAGCTGCGCGAACATTTCCTCGTCCGTCACGCCCTCGGGGCTGTTGCCCAGCACCATCACCCAGCCGCTGGAGGTGTACTCCGGATACAGGTCAAACTCGCCCTTCTCCATGGCAGGCTGGATGTTGCTGGTGCCGCCGCCCACGCCCTTGGTGATCTCCACCTTGTAATCCGTGCTGTTTTCGATCAAAAGCCCCAGCATTTCCCCCAGGATGTACTGCTCTGTCATTGGCTTTGTTGCAATCTTGATGGGGCCGGACGCATTGCCCTTGGCGCAGCCTGCGGCCAAAGCCAAAAGGGCTGCCGCCAGCAGGGCGGCGCTGATCTTTCGCAATGTTTTCATGGGTCAGGTTCCTCTCTTTTTAAAATATTTTTCCAAAAGGCCCAGCAAAAAATCACAGCTCAGGGCCAGCAGCGCGATCAAAATACTGCCCGCCGCGGTCATGGCGGGGTTATAAATGGTGATGCCCCGGTAGATGGCCACCCCCAGGCCCCCCGCGCCCACAAACGAGGCGATGCCCGCCACCGACACGGTCATCACCACCATGTTGCGCACCCCGGCCAGGATCACCCCCGCCGCAAGCGGCAGCTTGACCCGCGCCAGGATCTGCCATCGGGTGCTGCCCATGCCCCGGGCGGCCTCCAGAACATCCAGGTCGATGGAGGTAAGGCCCGCGTGGGTGTTGCGCACCATGGGCATGACCCCGTAAATGGTCAGGGCGATTACCGCGGTCTTGTTGCCAATGCCCGTGAACGGGATCAGGATGCCCAGCAGCGAGATGGCGGGGATGGTGTAAAACACGTTGCACACCCCGATCACAAAAGGGGCGGCCTTGGGGTGCTCGGCCACCCACACGCCCAGCGCCAGCCCAATGGCCCCCGCCATGGCAATGGCGGTCAGGGCCAATTTTATGTGGCTGCCCAGCAGTTCCGCAAACCAGCCCGCGCGCTCAGCGTACAGGCTGAAAATCTCATACACCAGCTCCATCGGCATTCACCTGTGCAGCCGGCGCACCGCGCCCGCCGGGCACACCTCGGCGCAAAGCCCGCACTGCAGGCAGTGCTGCGGCGCAATGGCATAGGGCTTGCCGGGCGCAATGCACTGCTGGGGGCACGCCTTGGCACAGGCGCCGCACCCAATGCAGCTTTCCCCAATTACAAAGCCGGCCGGCTCCGCTGCACCGCCGCCATAGGCAAAGCTTTCGCGGTTGATGGGGTAATTCAGCAGGTCGAACCACTCGCCCTGCCCCTCGTAAATATGAAACGCATCCAGCGCGTAACGGCTCTCGCCGGGATAAACCTCGTTCATTCCGGGGTTTTCCTCGAACACCCGGTCCACCCAACTCTTGTCCACCACCCGCAGCCTGCCCGTGAATTTGAGCGACTGGCAGTCCGGGCACATGGCGGCCAGGGCAATGCGGCCCGTTTCGGTCAGCTGCCTGTGGAAGGGTTTCCCCCGGGAGGTAACGATATACATCCCGTCGTCCCGCGCCAGCATCACGTTAATGATGCGCGCCTGGGGGCGGCCCGCCTCGTCCACCGTGGCCGCGGTGGCGATCTTTACTGTTCGGAACAGATCCACATATTTTTTTGCCGTTGCGTCCATGCCATCGACTCCTTTTTAAACCGGGGATACAGGGGCTGCCTCTTGCTTTTTAAGCCCCATGCTCTTATAATAGGGTTGTAAAGACTTTTTGTAAAGTACGCACATTTACGGATCATAGTATCCAAAAGGTACCAAAGGAGGCGCTGCAATGAAAAAAAGCGATCTGCCGGCCTGCCCGGTAGAGGCTACCCTGACCCTGATCGGCAACAAGTGGAAGGTGCTGATCCTGCGGGACCTGATGGGTGGTACCCGCCGCTTCGGCGAGCTGCAGCGCTCGGTGGGGGGCGTGACCCAAAAGGTGCTCACCGCTCAGCTGCGCGCCATGGAGGCCAGCGGCCTTCTGACCCGCAAGGTATACGCCGAGGTCCCGCCCCGGGTGGAGTACACTCTCACCCAAACAGGCTACAGCTTAAAATCGGTGCTGGACGCCATGTGCGATTGGGGCCTGGAGTACCAGCACAGCGCCGATTAAGCGCATCGGGCTCTTGAAACGTTCAGCAGGGCGCGGCTTTTGCCGCGCCCTGCCTGTTTTTGGCAGATACGAAGTAAAGTTCGTTGCAACGTGGGAAATTTTGGCATAAAATTTCAAGGGAGGAGGGAGTGTCATGCATACCCTGCGCTGGCGCACAGCCGCACCGGGCACCTACGCGCCTCCCGAACTTCTGCCAAAGATCCCGCCGCCTGGGAATTGCGGTTTTCCCGGCGTCCGGTTTGCAGAAGCAGAAGGGAGGGTTGTAGCAAAGTGAACTATCTGTATCTGCCTTTTGCGGAGGTCCTGCCCGGCGAGGACGGGGTCTGCTATGAAACCTTTGGCCTCCACTGCTGGCAACTGCAAAACGGCCGGCTTTCCCTGTGCCAAAGCATCCCCGACATTTCGCCGGACGAGCGCTTTGTCCGCGCGCTGGCCGGGCGCTTTACCGGCGGCCAGCTGGAACCGGCGCATTTTATGGACGCCGTGCTGGACCAGCTGCCCTGAAACGTCCCCCGCACACTCAATCTCCCTTTCCGCGATTTGCCGCCCTCACAACAAGAAGGGTCCGCTTCACACGAATGCCCGTATTTGTGATATAATGATGCCGAAATCACACGAAACGCAGAAATCGCGCGGCGCGCGGCTGTTTCTGCGGCGGAAAAGGGGCGGCGTGCATGGCCGGAAAGCGGCAAAAACCAGGGTTTACCCTTGTAGAGATGATCGTGGTGCTGGTGATCCTGGCGGTTCTGGCTGCGGCGGCGATTCCTGCTATGACCGGCTATATCGGTAAGGCGCAGGAAACCGTGTGTGCCTCCCAGCGCGCGGGCCTGCTGCGGCAGCTCCAGGCCGACGAATTGGCCCAAAAACAGGGCGACGGGGTTTTCAGCGCCAGCGAACTGGCGGCGCTGGCAGCCGCGGCCCAGTGGCATTGCCCCCAGGGGGGCGCTTACCGCGCGGTTCGCCACAGCGGCTCCATCCAGGTGAATTGCCGGGTGCACGGCAACACCTATGGCTCCAACTTTGCAGGCGGCGTCGACGATATGCTGAACGGCAGCGGGTACGCCCCGGATGTGCAGGCCACCATCGACCGCATCAAAAACGGCACCCTTACTGTGGATTCCACCTGCACCGACCCGATCCATCTGAACAACGTCACCGCCGCCCTGGAAACGCTGGGGTTCGATCTGAGCGACAGCGATATGCAGAGCTGGTCCATCCAGGCGCAGGGCGTTCTGGGCGGCAAGGGCGCCTATTACCTTTATTGGTCCTCGGTGGATATTTCCGCCTGCACACTGGGCCAAAAAGTAAAGGTCATGCGCTACAACTCCCGCTACGGAACTTACACCGCAGGCTATATAACCATCACCTCCGCCACCCTGAACAGCAGCAC
>ERZ825137.3496-NODE-3496-length-16750-cov-4.337826_pt1 | contig 16750 bp, 16 predicted proteins | sample MGYA00519873_ERZ825137 | MGnify/ENA primary metagenome ERZ825137 (study PRJEB31778, sample SAMEA3449190) | human gut metagenome | biome: human gut; feature: human-associated habitat; material: faeces | place: United Kingdom | collected 2010/2012 ...
AGCACCGTCCGGAAAGCCCAGAGCCATTGATATTAAAGGCTTTTCGGATAGTTTGCAAAATTTTTTTGCACCTACTTGACATAAAGGGACAATCTGGGGAGGATCGTGATTCCAAAGGAGATCTGCAGAACACACGAATCCGGGAATGAAATCCGTATGCAGAAGTGTTAGATGAACGCTGCAACCAACCATAGAATCCTGGAAGCAGTGTTCTGTCTGGCGCTTATGTCATGGGGATGACCTCGAATTCCTGATTCAGTAAGTCAAAAAAATACAGTGTTCCGGTTCTGACGGGGCGGTCGGTGAGAAACTTTACGCACAGGGAAACCTGCATAGAGGCGCACAGGGCGGGAGTGAAGCTCAGAACGCTCTTATTTTTGAGTGCAGCCCCGTCGGGGTACAGTAAGTCTATCAAATGATCGCCGGGGCAGGAGATTGCGGCCTGAGCGACCCAGCCGTTGACGGCACCGTAGATCAGGGGAATTCCAGCACGTTCACAGGCATTCGCGAGGATTTGCCGTGACTGGATATTGTCCAGACCGTCCAGAACCGCATCACAGTCTGTAAGAAGGGCGGCTGCGTTTTCTTCCGTAAGAAATTCCCCCACGGCATGAACCGCAACATCGGGATTCACACGCCGGACTCTTTCCGCGGCGGTCTGTGCTTTCCCAACGCCCAGCAAGGAAACTTCGGACAACAGCTGACGATTCAGATTGGAGGGCTCAAATACATCACCGTCCACCACCCGCACAGAGCCTATGCCAATGCGGGCAAGCATATCGATGAGATGCCCGCCCAGACCGCCGCAGCCAACCACCAGAACACGTTTGCGCCGAAGCAGCTCGCATTCCGCTTCGCTCAGGGCGGGGACATTGCGCGCATATCTGGGATCCATCGTTCAGCCGCCTCCCACCGGGGGAAACAGAGCCACGATGTCCCCGTCCTTCACTTTCGATTCCGGCTTGTGATGAAAACCGTTGATGAGCAGAATAGACACTTCTTCTTGGGGAATGTTCATCCGGTCAAGGATATCCCCAGCACAGGCGATACCCTCCGGCGATAGCAGCGTGACTTTATCCCTGCCTTGGCGCAAGGTTGCAAAAACGCGAACTTCAATCATGAAAATTCTCCTTTGCAAAAGAAATCGGGGAGGGGACTTGCCCCCTCCCCATTAATTATATTGTATCACTTGCCAACACACTCGTCCAGGCCCAGTTTCTTCAGGGTTTCATCGGTGGGGAATGCGTTGACCCAGCCACGAGCTTCGTAGTATTCGGGCAGAGTCAGAGGCAGCTTGGAGGTCATACCGGTGGAGGGGCCGTTTACAATTGGCTCTTCCAGCAGCCGCTTGGGCAGACGATCGTCCTCAGGCTTCATACCGGCAGCCTTGTTGAACATTCTCTCAATGTTGTAGATACGGTCGCCAATCTCCAGAACCTGTTCGATGGTCCAGTTGGTGCCGGTAGCGGCGTTCAGCAGGTCGGTGTACTCCTTGGCGCCCATGGCGAAGGAGGTAAACAGACAGTGACCCATGGAGTCGATGACAGCCGTCAAATCCTGGAAGGTCTTGGCCCAAGCTGCCTTTTCGTTGGTAACGGTACGATCCAGCTGCTGGGGCAGACCCAGAACTTCGGGAGAGATCATGTAGCCACGGACATGGGCCGCGCCGCAGTTAGCGGTGGCATAGGTGATGCCGATACCCTGAATGGCGCGGGCGTCGTAGGCGGGGATCTCCTGTTTTTTGACGCTCATGGAATACTCGGGATGGCCGTATGCCTCGCACAGGCGGGCGGAGCCGGAGCTCATCAGCCAGTCAAGCTCGGTTTCAGGATTGCCCATACGCTTGGTCCACTCCACCAATGCCCTGGTGGAACCCCATTCCAGAGGTACACCGGCGCACTCTTCCTCCTTGATGTAGCCTCTCTGGTACAGCTCCATGGCAGCGGCGATGGTGCAGGGGACGGAAATAGCATCCAGACCATACTCGTTGCAGAGCATATTGCACTCATCGATGACGTTCAGATCATTGTTGCCGCAGTTGCCGCCATAGGCCCACAGGGGCTCGTATTCAGGACCGCCGACGACCTTGCCATTGACATTGACCACGCGGCCGCAGGCGATGGGGCAGCGATGGCAGGCACCGGGCTTGACCAGGTATTTCTCAGCCAGAGTTTCGCCGGAGATATCGTCACCCTTGTCGTAATAGCTCTCCTGCCAGTTCCTGGTGGGGAAAGCACCGATGTTGTTGACAATGTTCACGAGAACAGCGGTACCCAGTTGCCGCAGGCCGGAACCGGTAACGGGGTTGGCCTTCAGAACATCCATAGCGTTTTTGGCTGCCACCTTCAGGGCATCCAGGTCTGCAATGTTGTCCAGTTTTTTGCGGGTTGCCTTGACCACGATGGCTTTCAGCTTCTTGCTGCCCATGACAGCACCGACACCGGAACGACCGGCGGCACGGTCCTTATCGTTCATAATGGCGGCAAGCAGCACCTTCTTCTCACCGGCGGGGCCGATGTTCAGAACGGAAACGTCAGCACCGTGCTTTGCCTTGAGCTGCTCGTCAATGGCTTCGCTCATGACACCTACATATTCCCGGGCATCCAGCAGCTCAATCTTATCGTCGTCAATGTTGATGTAGGTCCAGTCGGGAGCTTCACCTTCCACAATGATGGCATCCCAACCGGCGTACTTCAGCTTGGCACCCCAGATACCGCCGGAGTTGGAGCAGGCAATCATGCCGGTAAGGGGGGACTTTGTGCAGACCATGTAGCGGCCTGTGGAAGGGGCGGCAGCGCCGGTCATAGGACCGGTGATGTAGATCAGCTTGTTTTCCGGGGACAGGGGGTCGACGGTGGCAATGCCCTCGTCATAGAGCAGCTTGGTGCCAAGACCACGGCCGCCAATGAACTTGTGGGCAAGTTCCAGATCCAGAGGTTCCACTTTGATCTCGCCGGTGGTCAGATTGATGCGGGCAATTTTTTCGTAGTATGCGCCAGCCATATGCAATACCTCCATAAAAATTTGAAATTGAGCTTACAATTTGTATATGTTTATTATAGTGGAAATAACAGGGGTATCAAGAGCGGATGTGCATTTTTGTGTGAAACTGCATGAAACTGTATCATTTTATGCGAAGAGATTTTAGTACTTCGACGAGATGACGTACAAAATGGCGTGAAATCGCATAAAATACTTGAAATATTGCACCAAGCACTTGTGCAATTTGGAAAGATGAAGTATAATCAATAGAAAACGATTGCAAGGAGGCGGCAGTATGGCGCAGAATCAGTCCCTGTCTACCCAGGAGGTTGCAGACATTCTCCATGTCAGCAAGTCCACCATTTACGACCTGATTCGCAAGGGGGAAATCCATTCCTATAAAATCGGGCGAAAGGTTCGTTTTACGCAGGAGGATGTGGATGCCTATATTGCCCGCTCCCGGCATGAGCATTCCACTGCCCCGGTGCAGCGCGTCGATACCCACTCCACGTTGCTGACACCTGCTGAGGAAAAGGCGCCGGAGATGATCATCTCCGGGCAGGATGTTGTGCTGGACATTTTGGCAAATTATCTTCATCAGGAGAATATCAACGCCGGTCGTACATATCTGTCTAGCTTTGAAGGTCTGCTGGCACTGTATCAGGGAAAGGTGGACGCTGCGGCCTGCCATCTGTATGATGGAAAAGAGTGGAATGCCTCCTTTGTGCGAAGCCTGATGCCCGGGGTGTCCGCAGTGCTGGTGAACCTGTCCTACCGCACCCAGGGCTTTTATGTTCGCAAAAGCAATCCCAAGCACATAACTGGGTGGGAGGATCTGCGCCGGGCTGACATCTCCATCCTCAACCGCCGGGTTGGTTCCTCATCCAGGATTCTGCTGGATACCCAGCTAAAAAAACTGGAAATCCCCTCCGGACGGCTAAAGGGCTACGACAAGATTATGAGTTCTCACCTTACGATGGCATCTGCCATTGCCGCAGGGGATGCGGATCTTGCCATTGGCACGGAGCGGATAACGCATCAGCTGGAGGGGCTTGACTTCATCCCACTGCTGGAGGAACGGTTCGATCTTGTTTTGCAGAAGGAATCGCTGGAAAATCCGGCTGTAGTCAAAATGCTTGCAATCCTGTCCTCACCTGTGTTCCGCAGGGAGGTGACCCGCTTCTCCGGCAATGACTACCGGGACCTGGGTAAGATCATTATGGAGGTCTAGTATGCTGTATGTAAAAACGCCGGAAGAAGTTCTTGCGCTGATAGAATCGGAGTTTTCCCCCCTTGAACAGGCAGAATTTGTAGCTCTGTCTGCGGCTGTGGGCAGAGTTCTGGCGGAGGATATTGCGGCGCGGGAATATGTGCCGGATTTTGACCGCTCCACAGTGGATGGCTTTGCGGTTCGCGCCAGTGACACCTTCGGCTGCAGCGATGCCATCCCGGCGATCCTGCCCCTGCAGGCCACGGTGCTGATGGGCGAAGGCGCCGACTATCTGCTGAATGAGGGGGAATGTGTAGCCGTTCCCACCGGCGGCGCAGTGCCCAGGGGTACTGACGGTGTGGTGATGGTGGAATACACGGAGGACTACGGCGACGGCACCATCGGTGTTGCCAAGCCTGCGGCGCCGGGCATGAATCTGATTTTCCGGGGGGATGATGTGTATCCCGGAAAGGTGATTCTGCACAAAGGCCGCTCCCTGTCTTCTGCCGACATTGGTGCGCTGGCTGCCATTGGCCGGGTGCAGGTGCCGGTGGTGAAAAAAGTGACCGTGGGCGTCATTTCTACCGGTGACGAGCTGGTTCCTCCGGAGGCGCAGCCCGGCCCCGGACAGGTGCGGGACGTGAACAGTCCCATGCTGGAGGCAATGCTCTCCACATTTGGGTGCCATGTTGTCAACTATGGGATTGTGGTGGATGATGAGGCACTGCTTTCTCAAAAGATCAATCAGGCCATTGCGGAATGTGATGCCGTGCTGCTGTCCGGAGGCAGCAGTGTCGGAGTGAAGGATGCCGCCTGCCGCATCATTGAATCCGCAGGCCAGCTTCTGCTTCACGGCATTGCCATTAAGCCCGGAAAACCAACCATTCTGGGAAAAGCCGGGAAAAAGCCCATTGTGGGTCTGCCCGGGCATCCGGTGGCTGCCTACTTTATCACAAAACTTTTTGTACAGCCCCTGCTGGGACGGCTGATGGACCGGGACATGACTGCCTATACCGTTACTGCCAGGGTTACAGAGAGCATCAGTGCCAACCATGGCAGAGCCCAGTATCACTGCTGCCGGCTGACAGGAACAGGCGGCGAGCTTTATGCCCAACCCATTCGGGGAAAATCCGGCCTTATCACCACTCTGGCAGGGACCGACGGCTATTTCTGCATCAGTCGGGATTGTGAAGGCTTACCCCAGGGAGCGGAAATTCAGGTAACGATTACTTCAGGAGTGTAATTTTATGGGATTTGAATATTTGACCAATGTGCCGCTTGCGCAGGCACGGAAGGAATATCTGGAGCGGCTGGTAAGCGGCGGTTTTGGGTCAAAGACAGAAACCATTCCTGTCTTTGAAAGCTGCGGTAGGGTGACGGCAAAGGCAGTCTATGCCCACATCTGCGCCCCGCACTATGCCGCCAGTGCCATGGATGGTGTGGCGGTTTCCGCAAAAGAAACCTTCGGCGCGACGGAAACGACCCCTGTTACTCTAAATCCGGACCAGTTTCTTGTGCTGGACACCGGCGACCCGATTCCGGAGGACAAAGATGCAGTCATCATGGTGGAGGACATTGTGAGAAATGGAGATGGTTCCATCACCATTCACGCAGCCGCAGCCCCGTGGCAGCATATCCGCCAGATCGGCGAGGATGTATGCGCCGGGGAAATGATTTTGCCCAGCCATATGACCGTTTCCCCGGCTGCCATTGGTGCGATGATTGCCGGCGGTGTGCTGGAAATTGAAGTGATTCGCAAACCTGTGGTGGGCATCATCCCCACAGGGGACGAGATTATCCCGCCCTGTACAGACCCGAAGCCCGGGGATATTCTGGAATTCAATGGCTCCATTTTTTCCGCAATGGTGCGTTCCTGGGGCGCAGAGGCGGTGGTCTATCCCATTGTTCCGGATAAATTTGACCAGATCAAAGAAATGGTTGCCAAAGCGGCAGACGAGTGCGATATGGTAATTCTCAATGCCGGTTCTTCTGCCGGACGGGAGGATTTCTCGGCTCGGGTCATCCGGGAACTGGGTGAGGTAGTGTACCATGGCATCGCCATCAAGCCCGGCAAGCCTGCCATTCTGGGCTGCCGGGGAGAGAAGGTCATTCTTGGAGTGCCCGGTTATCCGGTGTCCGGCATCATCGTCATTGAGCAGCTGCTGAAGCCCCTGATTGATCACTGGCTGAAAGCACCGGCAGCCACTGACACATATGTGAACGCAACCCTTACCCGGCCTGTTGTCAGCGGTCTGAAATATCAGGAGTTTGTCCGTGTTCGCATGGGCTGCGTAGGCGGCAGGCTGATGGCCAGCCCCCTGAGCCGGGGCAGCGGCGTGGTTTCTTCTTTTATGAAGGCCGATGGCATTCTGGAAGTACCCCAGGGACTGGAGGGCTACGAGGCGGGAGAGGAAGTGAGTGTCCGCCTGCTGAGTCCCTTAGAAAAGCTGCACAATACGCTGGTGGTTATCGGCAGCCATGATCCGCTGCTGGACGAGCTGGCAGATATGCTCCATTTGGAGGACTCTGCCTTGTACATCAGCTCCTCCCATGTGGGTTCCATGGGCGGTATAATGGCAATCCGCCGTGGTGAGGCGCACATGGCTGGCTGCCACCTGCTGGATACGGCTGACGGCAGCTATAACAAGGCATTTATTCGCAAGTATTTCCCCAAAGGCGGTGTGAAGCTGGTTTCCTGTGTCGGTCGTCAGCAGGGATTGATGGTGGCAAAGGGCAATCCCCTCCAGATCCGGAAATTTGCGGATATTGCAAAGGATGGCGTGCGTTATGTAAATCGCCAGAAGGGATCCGGCACCCGGATCCTTGCGGACTATTTGTGTATGCGGGAGAATGTGGATACTGCTTCTGTCTACGGCTACGATCGGGAAGAACTGACCCACACTTCTGTTGCTGCCCAGATCGCCAGCGGCAGTGCTGATGTCGGTATGGGCATCTACTCCGCGGCAAAGCTCTATGATCTGGACTTTATCCCCATCTGTATTGAGGAGTATGACCTCATTGTCCCTGACCATGCTTGGGATACCCCTATGGTTCAGGCGCTTTTGCGCATCCTGAAGAGCGATGCGTTCTGGGAAAAAATCCTGTCCCTCGGCGGCTATACCGTGGATAACCCCGGACAGATTATCCCCCTATGAAAAGCGTAGATGCTGCGGTGATTGGGGGAGGGATTCTGGGCTGCTTTGCGGCCCGGAATCTGATGCGCTGGAATTTGTCTGTCGTGCTGATTGAAAAGGAATTGGATATCTGTACAGGCATTACCCGGGCAAACTCTGCCATCGTCTATGCGGGATATGACAACAAAACCGGTTCCCGGAAGGCGGAATTGACGGTTCGTGGAAATGCCTCTTTTGATGATTTGTGCCGTGAACTGGAAGTTCCCTTTTCCCGCTGCGGCTCCTTGCTGGTGACCTATGACAAGGAGAGCCTGGCCCAGCTCCGGAGAAAATGGGAGCAGGGTATCCGCAATGGCGTGCCGGGTCTGGAGCTTCTGACCGGGGCAGAAGCAGAGGCAATGGAGCCTATGCTGTCACCGGGTGTGGCAGGCGCGCTCTATGCCCCGACCACCGGAACGGTGAACCCCTGGCAATTGGGCATTGCCGCCTTTGAAAACGCTGCTGCCAATGGGATGGAACCCATGCTGGGAACCACTGTGGTGGGAATCCGGAAAACCAAGTTTGGCTATCTGGTGGAAACAGATCGCAGCGAACTGCGCTGCAGGGCTGTCATCAACTGTGCAGGACTTTCCGCGGATCGGATACAGGAGCTGTGCTTTCCCTCCGACACGCATCTTCTGATAGATGGAGCAGAATACCTGGTCCTGGACAAACAGGCGCGGAAGCCGAAGCGGGTCATCTTTCAGCAGGCACAGTCCTGCGGAAAAGGCATCACCGCTATCCCGTGTGTGGAAGGGAATCTGCTGCTCAGCGGGGTACGCAAGCCCGTTGGAGAACCCTTTGCCACAACAAAAGAGGGAATATCGGAGTTGAAGACAAGTGCGGTATCGCTGTTTCCGAATCTGAATATGCAGCAGGTAATCCGCTCATTCGCCGCCGCACGGCCAAATCCTCAGCGGGATGACGGCCAGAGCATTCCCGATTTCTCCATTGCGTACCCGGCTCCCGGATTTTTCAGTCTGATCGGAATCAAAACCCCGGGACTGACCTGTGCCAACGAACTGGGCAGGTACCTTGCGGAGAAAACGGCGGCGTTTCTGGATGCACACCCGAATCCACGCTTCACGCCCCACAGGCAGGCCATTGCCAAAACAAATGACCCCGAAATCATTTGCCTGTGCGAAGGCATCAGCCGCGGAGAGATTCTGGAAGCAATCCGAAGGGGAGCTTCCACGGTGGATGGGGTCAAGCGGAGAGTGGGAAGCGGTATGGGTGTCTGCCAGGGCAGCCGATGCAGCTTTGCCATCGAGCAGATACTCCGGGAGGTCAGGCATGGGGCACTTTGATATCCTGATTATCGGCGGTGGTGCAGCGGGAATTGCTGCAGCCAGAGCCGCAGCGGATGCCGGATGCAAAAGCATTGCGCTGGTGGAGAGAAAACAAAAGCTGGGCGGCATTCTCCTGCAATGCAGCCATCCCGGTTTTGGCGCCGGACTTACCGGAGGGGAATACGCCGCTGCGCTTGTGCAGGATTTCCCGGAAACGGTTACTCTGTTTTTGGGGACAACGGTGCTTTCGGTAGAACCCAATAAAACGGCCCATCTGTCCGGTGACCGGCAGATCTCGTTTTCTCAGCTGATTCTGGCAACGGGCAGCCGGGAGATTCCACTGGGGGCGCTGCCGATTGGGGGAACCCGTCCAAAGGGTGTCTATACAGCCGGTCAGATGCAGGAGATGATGAACCTCCATGGCTTTGTTCCCCAAGGTCCGGTGGCCATTTTGGGCAGTGGTGACATTGGCCTTATCATGGCATCCCAGATTGCGGCAATGGGGATTTCTGTTACTCTGGTGGAGCAGAGGGAAAACTGCGGCGGCTTGGTGAGAAACCGGCGCTGCCTGAAAGATAATTCCATCCGCCTTATTTGCAGCCAGACCATTGACGCCGTTGAGGGCTCTCCCGCACTCACAGGCTGCTGCCTGTCCGGCGGAGAGAAGATAGCCTGCAGAACGCTTCTGATTGCCGCGGGACTTGTCCCGGAGCGTGGGCTGCTGGCGGAATTGGGAATGCCGTCCTGGCTTCAGATGTGCGGCAACTGCAACACGGTGTACCCCATGGCAGAGGGCGTGACAGCCAACGGAAGAAAAGCGGGCATTGCCGCATTTCAAAAGATACGAGGTAAACTATGATTGATACATTTGGACGCAGCATCACCTATTTGCGCGTTTCTGTGACTGAATTGTGCAATCTTCGCTGCCGGTACTGTATGCCGGAGGATGGTGTCTGCAAGAAAGAGCATGCCGACATGCTCACGGAAGATGAGCTTATTCAGGCCGTGGAAGCAGCCGCGGCTCTGGGCATTACCAAGTTGCGCATTACAGGTGGAGAACCACTTGTTAAAAAGAATATCGTGTCTATCTGCCGCAGAGCATCCAGAGTTCCTGGAATTCGGGAGGTCTGCCTGACAACAAATGGCATCCTGCTCCCGGAGTTGGCAAGGCCCCTCAAGGAGGCGGGGGTCAGCCGGTTAAACCTGAGCCTGGATACCCTGGATCCTCAGAAGTATGCCCACATTACCCGCAACGGCAGTCTGGATGACTTCTGGAAGGGGTTTCATGCGGCCTTGGATGCTGACTTTCAGAAGATCAAACTCAATGCCGTGCTCATTGGCGGATTTAACGATGATGAGATCCTTCCGCTGGCGGAGCTTACCCGGAAGTATCCTGTGGATGTGCGTTTTATTGAAATGATGCCCATGTGCGACAGCTCCGGCTTTGGCCCGGAAGCGTATATTCCATTTACAAGGGTCTTGGAGGCTCTGCCGGAAGCGGTACCGGCTGCCAAAGATGGCGGTGTTGCCAAACTCTCCCACCTGCCTGGCGCACTGGGCAATATTGGCCTGATCAGCCCGGTGAGCGCCCATTTTTGCGGGGAGTGCAACCGCATCCGACTGACTGCAGACGGAAAAGTGAAGCCCTGTCTGCATTCCAATGCGGAGTATCCCCTGAAAGGGCTGGATTTCGATGGCATGAAAGCACAGCTGGAAGCAGCGATTTTGGGAAAACCCCAATGGCATGGGGATCTGGATGCTGCGCACAAATCGGGCGCCGGTCGGAATATGAATCAAATCGGAGGTTGAGTATGGCAGACTTTACCCATTTTAATGACCAGGGACGGGCCAAAATGGTAGATGTGGGGGAAAAGCCCATTTCTCAGCGCGTGGCCGTTGCGGCAGGCCGGGTGTTGGTGAATGAACACACATTCGCGCTCATTCAAAGCGGCGGCATGAAAAAAGGAGATGTGCTGACCGTTGCCCAGATTGCGGGGGTCATGGGTGCCAAGCGCACACCGGATATCATTCCCATGTGTCACCCCATTTTGATGGATGGCATCAACCTGGAGCTTTCTCTGGATGAGCACAGATCCAGCGTAGAAATCAAGGCCACCGTTTCCTGTGACGGAAGAACCGGCGTGGAAATGGAGGCACTTACCGCTGTCAGCACCGCCGCTCTGACAGTGTACGATATGTGCAAAGCGGTGCAAAAGGATATGACGATCACGGACATCCGCCTGCTTTCCAAAACCGGCGGAATCCACGGCGATTACAAACGGGAGGACGAATCATGGCGTATACAGCAGCAGTGATTACCATCAGCGATAAGGGATATCGGGGCGAGCGGGAGGACACCAGCGGCCCCAACCTGGTGAAGATTCTGACGGAGAAGGGGTTCGACGTGACCTATACCGCCATCGTTCCCGATGAGGCGGAGATGATCCAATCGGAGCTTTTGAAGTGTGCAGATGAAAAGAAGATTGCCCTGGTGCTCACCACCGGCGGCACCGGCTTCTCACCCCGGGATATTACCCCGGAAGCCGCTATGGAGGTAATCCAGCGTCCGACTCCCGGTATCCCGGAGGCTATGCGGGCAGAATCCATGAAGATCACACCCAAAGGCTGCCTGAGCCGCAGTGTTGCGGGCATTCGGGCACGCACCCTGATCATTACCCTGCCAGGCAGCCCAAAGGCATCGGCAGAGAATATTCTGGCGGTCATCGACCCGGTGGCCCATGGCCTGGATATGCTCTACAGCGAGGGCAGTGCGGACTGTGCAAAATGAAAGGAAATCCCATTTCCGATCAGGAAATGGGATTCAGAGTGTCGAAAAAGTCCAGTTAATGCTGGGCTTTTTCTATTATCCATGATATAATGGTCATGGGTGAAGAGAAATGCTAAAAAGTGGAAAAATGGAGCGAGGCGTGTTTGAAATTGTGGACACCGAAAGTCTGGTGCCTGCAGATCATTTGCTGCGAAAAATAGATGCTGCTGTCGATTTCGGCAAGATCTACGATATGGTAGAGCCGTTGTACTGTGCTGACAATGGTCGCCCTAGCGTAGATCCAGTTGTGCTGTTCAAAATGGTTCTCATTCAGCATCTGTATGGACTGACTTCTTTGCGCCGCACTGCGGAAGAAGTTTCTCTGAATGTGGCATACCGCTGGTTCCTGGGCTACCGCTTACAGGAAGAAACTCCGCATTTCTCAACCATTAGTTATAACTTCCGGCACCGTTTTACAACCGAAACCGTAGACCGGATCTTCAGCTGGATCCTCATGGAAATGGTGGAGGCCGGGTATGTAGCTCCCGGCGTAGTGTTTGTGGACGGAACCCATATCAAGGCAAACGCAAATCTCAAGAAGACGGTAAAGGAAGAAGTGCCCATTGAGGCAAAGCGGTACGCAAAGGAACTCATGGACGAGGTCAACGCAGACCGGGAAGCCCATGGGAAGAAGCCATTCTCGGATGATGAGAATGATGAAGATAACGAGAATAACGAGAATAACGATGAGCCACCTGCTTCTTCCAAAAAGAAGCGCGACAATACCTCTAGGAAAAAGCTGAAAAAACGAAAAAAGGAAGCAAAGAAGACAAAAACAGTTGTAAAAAGCACTACCGACCCAGACTGCGGGCTGTTTGTCAAGGGCGACCACAAGAAGCAGTTGGCCTATGAAGCACATACCGCTTGCGATGTTCACGGTGTCGTTCTGGCAGTAGAGGTTACCCCTGGCAATGTCCATGATAGCGTTGCGTTTGATGATGTATATGACCAGGTAGTTGAGCAGTTCCCGGATGTCCATGCCTTTGTAGCGGACAGCGCATATAAGACGCCCCATATCTGCAAGAAAGTCTTTGGCGATGACAGAGTTTTATCCACAGCCTATAAACGCCCCATGACCATGAAGGGTGGTCATGAGTGGTGGAAATATGTGTATGACGAATTCTATGATTGCATCATCTGCCCAGAGTACCAGGCTTTGAACTACAGCACCACAAACCGGAATGGATACCGGGAGTATAAAAGCGATCCGAAAATTTGCGTAAACTGTCCAACTCGCCATCTATGCACAAAGAGCAAGGACTGCGTAAAAACAGTCACCAGACATATCTGGAAAGACTATGAAGAATTGGCCGACGATGCCCGTTACACTCCAATCTACCAGCGGATGTACAAGGCTAGGAAAGAGACGATTGAACGTGTCTTTGCGGATGCAAAAGAGCAGCATGGTCTGCGATATACTCGATACACAGGCTTGGCTCAGGTAACGAACTGGGTGAAGCTTAAATTTGCTGCCATGAATCTGAAAAAGTACGCAAAATGGGTATGGAGGGATACATATCCTGACTGTTTTTCCTGTATTATATCGCTCGTTTCCCATTTTTCAGAACAAACCCCAGTTCTGTTTGACGCAGAACTGGGGTTTGTCGACACTCTGAATCCCATTTCCGAGCTGGAAATAGTATCAGTAACGCTCTATTTCCGTGACACACTCGTTTTTGATGCGACCCACCAGATATTGCAGAGCATCCACCACATGGGGGCGGATATCGCCGCCGATGAGCACATACATGATGTCGTCACCAACGCTCAGTTCCCCTTCGTTCAGCCAGACCTTGATGTAGAAAATACCGTCCAACTTATAGGTTTCTGCGATGATGGCATCCACAGCTTCCTGATTGTAGGAAAACTGCATCCCCACAACGGGCCTGGTATCGGCGGCACCCTGGCGTACTTTTGCCTTGGCACTTTCCCGGACAATGCCGTTATGGGTCAGATACATGCCAATCTTAGGGGCGCTTTCGTGGGCCTTGGCCTCTTTCAGCCAGGAATCCATGGAAGGACTTGTTTTCTTGCTCATATGATAAACCTCCAATTCTTATCCGCCTGCGGATAGAAATCGTAATTGAAACTGCCTGTAAATCAGAAGCGCGGAATCATCTGAACCTTCAAAGATGACTCTGGCCTGAGGCAGTGCCAAACCGGCGATCCTGCGGGGTGGGAGGACGGTCACGGTAATCCGGCAATCACGGAACCGGTAACCATCCGCAGTGGCATGAACCTCCCTATGATGAAGGAAAAAGGTTTCTATACGCTCTGGTTCCAAAGCCCACACTTCTTCTTTGAACATGCGATCCCCTCCTGTTTCATCTTATCATACTATGGAGAATAGTGAAAGAATTGTTTTGAATCATTTCATATAATTTCGTATCATTTCGCACAGTCTCTGAAAAGGACGGCTTGTATTATTTGTTCAAATGTGATATAGTATCAGAAATTGATTGGTCGGTTTTCGTGAAATTGACTGATTTCCAAAGTTTGCAAAGCGGTGGACGAGCCTCTTTCCAGACGCCATGATCGGGCGCAGCTTTCGGCTGTGCTTTTGGTGTTGCGGAAACTGGCTGGTCTTCTTTATATTTAGGAGGTAAGACAATGAAAAAGATTCTGTCCATGCTGCTGGTTTTTGCCATGATGTTTGGTCTTCTTGCCTGCGGCGCAAGCAAGCCTGCTGAGACGCAGGCTCCCACTGAGGCTCCCGCTCCCGCCACAACGGCTGCCCCGACGGAAGCCGCCACTGAGGTTCCCACCCAGGCCGGTCTTGTGGTGGATACCTGCATTCTGAAGGAAGCCGACGACAAGATGCTCAATACCTACACCGTTATCGCCGTAAATCCCGAGGCGCCTTTTGTGGATGCTGACGGCAACTCTGTCGCTGACGTTGCGGTGAATACCGCCGGTGCGGATGCCCTCATCCAGTGGTTCCTGACCCAGGAAACGTTGGACCTGGCCGCAAACTATGGCTTTAAAGAGTACGGTGAGTATCTGTTCTACGTCAAGGACGGTGCCCCTGTTTATACAGGTGAGATTGCGCCCGCTACCGAAGAGACAAAGGTCATCCGCCTTTCCACCACCACTTCTGTGAAAGACTCTGGTTTGCTGGGCTATCTGCTGCCCATCTTCGAGAGCACTTATGGCTACACTGTGGAAGTCCAGTCTGCCGGTACCGGCAAGGCAATCTCTGCCGCCAAGTTCGGCAATGCCGACCTGATTCTGGTCCATGCCAAGAGCCAGGAAGAAGCCTTTGTTGAAGAGGGCTTCGCCCGCACTGTAGATGGCTTCGAAGCAGAGCGCATTTCCTTCCTGTATAACTATTTCGTCCTGTGCGGACCTTCTGCGGACCCTGCCGGTGTTAAGGAGGCAGCTTCCGTTCTGGATGCGTTTGCAGCCATTGCGGAGGGCGAGTATCCCTTCATCTCCCGCGGCGACGGTTCCGGCACCCACACCAAGGAGCTGTCCCTGTGGCCTGAGGCTCTGGGTATCACGAAGGAGGCAGAGTCCTTCGCTCCCTACACGCAGTGGTACACCTCTGCAAACGCCGGTATGGGCGCATGTCTGGTGATGGCAGAGCAGATGCATGCTTACATCCTGACCGATAAGGCAACCTTCCTGACATTCGTTGCCAACGATGGCATCATAAGCTGAGGAAACTCTGGGTTCATTTTCTGCGGCTGACGCTATATGTACAGTTTCCAAAAACTTGCTTTTTTGAAAAAATCTGTGTAAACTGTATCCCGTGGGGAATTTCCCCACGGGATTTTACAAAAAGAAAGGAGGCTGCACCGTGGGAACGGCCCTTCAAAAGGCGATTTCTCTTATCCTGTCTTCCGATGCAGAACTTCTGAACATTTTGAAAGTCACAGCGCAAATGAGCCTCAAAAGCTCTTTGCTTGCACTGCTGCTGGGTGTTCCGCTGGGAATCTGTCTGGGCAATAGCAAATTCCCCGGGAGAGGGCTTCTGATTATCCTGAACCGAACGCTTATGGGGATGCCCCCTGTGGTATGCGGCCTACTGTTTTACATCCTTTTCTCCGGGGTCGGCCCTCTGCGACACATGAAGCTGCTGTTCACGGTTAAAATCATGATTCTTGCCCAGGTGGCGCTGATCACCCCCATTGTTGTGGGGGCTATGGAGACTTATGTGGCGGGCGTGTCTCCGGCGATTCGGGAAACAGCCAGGGGTTTGGGGCTGGGAAGAGGAAGGACGTTTTTGCTGCTGTGCAATGAGTGCCAGTACTGTATCATCTCTTCCTATCTGCTGGCGTTTTCCAGATCTATTGCAGAGGTCGGGGCAGTGTCCATGGTAGGCGGTGCCATTGCCTGGAAAACGAATGTGATGACCACAGCCATTATGCAGTACACCAATCAGGGAAATTTCTCTCTGGGCATTGCCCTGGGCATGATTCTGCTGGCGGTTTCCCTGCTGGTGAATGTTGTGATATCTCTGCTGCAAAGGAGGCTCAGCCAATGATCATTCCCGCCTTTTCCAAAACTTATGGGCAGAAAAAAGTGCTGGATTTTCCGGGAATGGAATTGCGGCCTGGAAACATATATGCGATTCTCGGAGCAAACGGAAGCGGAAAATCCACATTTTCAAAGATTCTGGCAGATGTCCTTCCGGCAGACCGGAAAATCCGCTTGGAACCAAGCATTGGCTATCTTCCCCAGAAGCCCTATGCCTTTCGTATGTCTGTCAGAAAAAACATCCTGCTGGGCGGCAGGGATATCCAGAAAGCGGAGTCCCTCGCGAAAGCACTGTCTCTGACAGAGCTGGAACATAAACGGGCGGATCGTCTCTCCGGCGGTGAGACGGCACGCATGGCGATGGCAAGATTGATGATGGGAACATACGATGTGGTGATTCTCGATGAACCAACAGCTGCCATGGATATGGAAACCACCGCTGCCGCGGAAACTTTGATTCAGTCCTATGTGCGCCAGACCAATTGTATTTTGATTTTGGTCACCCACTCCCTGCAGCAGGCAAGGCGAATCGCTGATGAAGCGATGTTTTTTCAAAAAGGGGAAGTACTGGAGTATGGTCCTGCGGAAAGTCTGCTGTATTCCCCCACACGTGTGGAATTGAAGAGATTCCTGGAGTTCTACGGAAACTGATGACACTCCGAAAACAGCTGTCTTCGTTGCTTTTGTGCTGAAGATGGCTGTTTTGTTCTTTATAATAGCAGCCGCAAGCAGTGTTAATACTATTTCTTAATAAAATGATTTCATCATTTTACTTAAGCCGTTTCACGGC